>UMEM01007301.1_pt1 | contig 46662 bp, 60 predicted proteins | sample 1964761 | NCBI WGS metagenome assembly UMEM01 (sample SAMEA4836021, study PRJEB28245) | human gut metagenome | biome: gut microbiome; material: fecal sample | place: Denmark | collected 2008 | reverse complement strand
CTGTTTCACAAGAGAAAAAATTGAGGAGCTAAGGTTAAGCCTTCAAATTCAAGCTAACAAGGATTTTTTGAAATTCTTTGTAACTAAAACAAAAGTTATTGTAACCAAAAATAATATTGATATTAAACAACTGAAATTATTTGAAAATTATAGAGAAAACAGAGTTTAAGAAGGTGAATTAAAATAAAAATGAGAACAGAACAAGAAATTAGAAATAAGTTAAAAGAATATGAGGAAAATATTGAATTTTTAAATAGTTCTAAATTTAGAGATAAAGAATTAATTTCTGAATTAATGCAAGAAATTGTTATTTTTAAATGGGTTTTAGGAGAAATTAAAAAAATTTAAACAAGAAAAATAGAATTTAGGTAGGTGAATTAAAATTATGAAGAAAAAACAAGATGATAAGTTTTTTGATGAATATATGCAAAATAGAAAAAATAACTGTTTTTATAGTGAATTAGGCAGTGAAAGTTTATTAATAACAAAAATTTGGGATTTTAATAAAACTATCTTGGATAAATGGGCGGATGTAAATTTATTAATTTCAATAAATGAAACAAAAACAAATAGAAAAATGAAAAAAGGATTAAAAAATATTGCAAATAATTTAAGAGAAATAGCAGATAAATTGGATAAAGCAGTTGAAGAAAAAGATGTAGATGTGGTAAATGAGGAATAAAGAATTTAGCTAAGGGAGGAGTATAAAAATGGTACTTGTAATAATAGCTGGAATATGTTTGCTTATAAGCATATATCTCTTTGTATCAGCTGAATATGAATTATCTGAAAAAAGAAGCTTGCCATGCTTATTTGGGCAACAAATCTTTTAGTTACTGCTGGGATATTTCTTTATGGTGTTCATTTTTTTAATTTAAGAAGGTGATTAAAATTAAAATATTTTTAATTTATAGTGTATGTATGACTATTTTATTTCTTATTTTTCTTAGAAAAAATAAGAAATTATTAAATCAAAAAATAAAAATGGAAGAATATTTATCTTATAAAGAAGAAGAGTATAGTGAATTTTTTAGAGAAAGTAGTAAAAAAGAAGAGTTGACTCAATGCTTCTATGCCTTACATGAAAATAAAGGTGATTTAATTTATCTAATGAGTTTTGAATTAGAAAAAATGTTAAAAATAAATAATATTTTTAAAATAAAAAGAGAAATTAAGAAATTATTTAAATTAAAAAGAAAATATGAAAAATTTAATGATGCACAATACGAACAGCTTCAGAAAATTAGAAGAGAATTGAGAGAAATAGAAATTAGAGAAGATGATATTGAAGAATAGGAGAGAATTATTTTTTGGAATAAACAGAATTTAGGAGGAAAAAGAAAAAATGATCACTATAAGTCTTATTTTAAAAATTATATCTTTATTTATTGCAGTTCTATGTCTTATATTAATAGAAATAGACAAAGAAAGACATATACTAAATACTAAAATGAAAACTATAATAGCTATTTTAGGAATTTTAGCTTTTATATACTCTCTATACATGTTATGGAAAATAATCACATTAATAAGAAAATAAAAGGAGAATAAAAAATGGAAGATTTAAAATTTTGGATAACTATAACATTTTTAAGTATGTTAATTTTTCTTATGGGATTATTCATAACTAATTCTATAATTCACTCGATTGTTCTAGTTTATTTTATATTAATTCTTATATTACCAATATTAATAATCTAAAAGAAAGAGAGGTATAAAAATGGATAAGGCTTTTGCTCATAAAGAAAAATGTGGATGTGAATACTGTAATTCAGGAAGAATGCAATTTGCTTTAGTTAAAATTGAAGATAAATTCAATTTCATTTCGGTCTATGAGGTAGATGCACTAAACTCAGATAAATTAATATATAAAACAGAAGATATAAAGGAAGTTTTTAATGCTGATAGAGATAAAGATTTTTTAGTATTATATGGAGGAATTATTTATTATTCACCTGATAATTCTATTCAAAATAAGGTTATGGTGGAAGTTAAAAATTCTAAAAAACATATTTTTCTTTACTATGATGAATTAGAATGTAAATATTTAGGACTTATGGATATAAAATTATTTCCAGAAGAAATGAAAGAAACAAAAAATACTTTAAAATTAATACCTTGTATAACAAAGGTTATATTACCTAAATCAGCAGAAAAAGTTTTAAAAAAGCAAAAATATTTAATCTCTTCTCTCAATAGTCTATACACAAAAAAAGAGACAAATGAAGATACAGCATATGTTTCAGCAGGTAATACTATTTATTATAGAGAATTTGGATTAGTCATAACTTCAGAAGAAGCAAAGAAAAATAAAAAAAATTTAGCTTATATAGCTGATAAAGATAAATTAAAAGAAATTTATAACTTATTAGGAATGTAAAGAGAAAAAATCAAAGGAGAAATATTATGGGTAAATTTACAGATGAAGTTTTATTAAATTTTTTTGAAATTAGAGCCTCTTTGTATGATAAAGAAGTATTTATTTATAATCCTAAGACGAAAAAGAAATATAGAATTGATGGTTTAGTTGTTGATGGAAGCTATGGAAACAGTCAAATCTTACTGGGAGATGAAATAAAAGATGAAAAAGATAGTTAAGTTTAAAAATTTATTAATAAGAAAATTAAAAAAGAATATGTTAAAAAATTTTAAAAGATATTAAATAGCTTTATAAGAACTTAGAAATATATATTAAATTTTTTTTATTTATTATAACCGCTATTAGCGGTTAATTATGAGTTGTATTTGAAAGGGGGTGATTCAATGATTAAAAATGAAGGATACATTATTTTTCTAAAAGAATATGCTAAAATCTCAAATTTTTCTATTGAAGAAGCTGAAGAACTCACGAAAAATTTTATTGAAGCAATAAGAAATACTTTAAGTAATTATGAGATTCAAAATATTTTATTAAAGAGATTAGGCTCTTTTATAGTGCATGAACAAAAAGAAAGAAGTGGTACTTTATTTGGTAAAAAAGAAGTAGTAACTTTTCCAGCTAAAAAGGCTATTAAATTTAAATTTTCAAGAAATGCTAAAGAAAAAATTGAAGAAAATATCAAAAAAAGAAAAGAAAATGGAGGGGTATTATGAAAAAAACAAAAAAATTATTAATTGGAATGATGGCATTATCTATTATATCATCAAATGCTTTTGCAACAGGATCTGGTGGAATGGTTTGGGAAAAACCATCATCAAGTATTGCAAAATCTATATCAGGACCAGTAGCAGGAGTTGTAGCGTTAATTGTGGTTATTGTAGCAGCCTTTGCCTGGGCTATGACAGACGGAGGAAACATGATGGGAAAATGTATAAGAATAGTTGCTGCACTTGCAGTTGTTGGAGGAGCAGCTACTTTTTTATCCGTTGTATTTGGAATATCAACTGCTGGTGGAATGATGTTATAGAAAAAATAATTTTTTAAGGACAAGTAAAAATTATTTATTTGTCCTTAAAATTGAAATTAGGGGGAATTATGTTTAGAAAAAAAAGTAAAAAAGAAAAAAACTTCATTCCGAAAAATGATTATGAAAAAGCTAAAAAGGAATTTTTAGATTTTTATGGAGATATGGCAGCAAGATTACATTCTTGGAAATTAATTAGTTTTATAATGTTGATATTAGTGATAATTTCAGTTTCAGGAATTGTGTATCTTTCTACTAGAAGCTCATTAATTCCATATGTTATTGAAGTTGATCAAACAGGTAATGCAAAAGGAATTAATCCAGCATACCAAATTAATTATGAGCCTACAGAAGCTAATATTCAATATTATTTACAGAATTTTGTAAATAAATCAAGATGGATATCAACAGATCAAGTTTTACAAGGAAATTTTTATACAGAATCAATAGCTTTTTTATCAAAAGAAATGAAAGAAAAATTTGATGAAATTGTTAGAGGTGAAAATTGGACTGAAATGATAAAAAATGGTTTCAGCAGAGATGTTCAAATTGAATCTATAAATAAAGTTGCTGGAACAAAAGATTCATATCAAATTAGATGGAAAGAAACAGTATATCAAAGAGGTAATTTTGTTGATTCTAAAAAATTTTTAGCAATATTTTCTATAAAAATTGAACAACCTAAAAATTTAACTGATTTACAACAAAATCCACTTGGAATAAAAATTGTAGATTATCACATTACAAATGAAAAATAAAGGGAGAGAAAATGAAAAAGAAAATATTTTTATTATTTATACTAGCATCATTAACAGCAATTTCAAATGATAATTTAGAATTATTAAATGAAATAATGCCAAGTAAAAATGCAAAAATTGTTAGTGGATATAAGACAGCCAAAGATGGTGTACAAACAGTATTTGTTTATGATGAAAATGCAATGTATACAGTCTATGCTCGTGTAAGTTATTTGACGACAATTATGTTGCAACCTGGAGAAACAGTTACATTTGTTGGTGGTGGAGATACTTCAAGATGGAGAAGAGCAACAGGAACTACTGGCTCTTCTGAAGGAATGAGAGAGGTCATTTATATAAAACCTCTTTATACTGGTTTAAAAACTAATCTAGTAATTAATACAAACAAAAGGAGTTATCAAATAAATTTAATATCAGATAAAACTCTATATAATCCTTTAATTAAATGGGATTATCCTCAAGATGAATTCTTAGCAATGGAAGCACAAAAGAAATTTATTGAAGAAAGAGAAAATAGTCAAGAGACTATTATGGATCCTACTTCATTAGATTATGGATATACACTTAGTACAAATAAATATAATTTTGCTCCACAACAAGTATTTAATGATAGTAAAAAGACGTATATACAATTAAAAGAAAATATACAAGAAATGCCAAGCCTATATATTAAAGATGGCAATAAATTATTATTAGTAAATTATAGAACAAAAGGTAATTATCTTATAGTTGATAGACATTTTACAGAAGCTGAATTAAGAATAGATAACAAAAAAGTAATTATAAAGAAGAAGAAATAGGTGGTGAATATGGCAGATAAGAAAAATGAAGTAAATTTAGAACAACCTGAAAAAAAAAGTCCTATTTCTAAGATAAAAACTAAAAATATTATTTTAATTGCTTGTGGTATAGCAGCAATATTAATAATTGCATTATTTAGAATGTCAGCAAATCAGAAAAAAATGATGGAACAGCAAGAAAAGATAGCAGAAGAGCCTCAAGAAAGTGGAGAAATAGAAAATACAAACAATTCAAGTTTTGATATTGTTGATTATACTAAAACTTCTAAAGAAGATGAAAATGAAGAACAACAGAATTTAACATACTTTAATGAAAATAATGAAAAAACTTCTGAAGAAGATACAAAAGAACCAGAAGTGAATGTAGAAGAAGAAATAAAAAAGAATGAGAAAAGAGAAGCATATTATGAAACATTATTATCAGATGAGCTTTCAGCAAGGTCAGCAATAATAGAATTTGGAACAGAAAGTAAGCAAAGTAATGAAAAATCCCAAGGAGAGTTACCTGTAATAAATATGCCTACAGATTTATCCAAAACTCAAATGTCAGGAATATCAGATGATATAAATAAACAGCCTGAAAAAAAAGCATTCTTAAATGATGAGAAAGCTAGAAAGAATTATAATGAGGATATTATACATCAACCTATTTCTAAATATGAAATAAAAGCAGGAGGGATTATTCCAGGAGTTTTATTAACAGGTATTAATTCTGATTTGCCTGGTTCAATGACAGCTCTTGTTCGTGAAGATGTATATGACACTGTAACGGGAAGATATTTACTTATTCCAAAAGGTACTCGTGTTATTGGAAAATATAGTAGTTCAATTTCATTTGGACAGAGCAGAATCCTTGTTATTTGGCAAAGAATAATATTTCCAAATGGAAGTTCAATCAATTTAGAAAATTTTGAAGGTGCTGATATGTCAGGTTATGCAGGTCTTGTAGGAGATGTGGATAATCATACACTAAAACTATTTCAAGGTGTTATATTATCCTCTATTTTAGGTGCTGCAGCAGGAATTGTTGATGATAATGGAAATTCTAATAACAATAATTCTTGGAAAAACAATGCAGGTCGTGGAGCAGGAGAAGAAATTGTAACTATTGGGGAAACAATAGCAGGTAGATTATTATCTGTTCAACCTACAATTAAAATTGCTCCAGGAAGTAGATTTAATATAATGGTAAATTCAGATTTAGTTTTAGAACCTTATAAGGAATAATTTTTTCACTTCATATAACCGCTGTTAGAGGTAAGGAGATTAAAGATGGGTAGAAATGAGTACTATGCTATTTATTTTAAAGAAAAATTAGTTGCTGTAATTACTGAAAAAGAGTTGGCAGATTTAAAAGAAGATAAAAAAAGTAGCTTGAATAAAGATATTAAAATTAAAAGAATAGCAGAAAATGAAATAGATAGATTTTTTATTAAAGATATTAGAAGAATTTTAACAAAAGAAGAAAGAAAAAAATTGGAAGAAGAATTATTTATAAAAGAAATTGTTGAGAGCATAAAAGGACAGCTAATGACAAAGCATGATATGGACATAGTTATTCCAGAAAAAGCATATAATTTTATTCCTCAAATAGAAAATGAACTTAAAAAAGAAGGAATAACTTTAAAGCATCCTTTAAGAGAATGCATTAATGATATAAGTCCTTTTGCAAAGTGGGAAGATAAATTAAAAAGAGATAAAGAAAAATCAAAAGAACAGTATTTTGGAAGAGAAAGAGAGTGATTTATGACACTGTATATAATTGTAATAGCTCTAATAATTTTTCTTGAAATAAAATTTGACTTTTTTACAAAAAATTTTAAAAAAATCTTTAAAGAGAAAAGCATAGAAAAAATAATTGTATTTTCAGTATTAATATTTATTATCATATTTTCAGCAAGTTTAGGAAGTAATCAAATAGCTAAATTTTTAAAATATAATCCTAAATATGTAGGAAAACCTCTTTTTAAAAATTTTTATGGACCATATTTATATTTTAAATTTTTGTTCTTAAAAGTATCATCTAAAAATCCTACTTTAAATAATATTTATTTAATAAATACAGCTATTTTCTGCCTTTTATCTACTCCAATTTTGTTATATATGGCAAAGAAATCTGATAATGATTTAGATACTCATGGTAGTGCTAGATGGGCAACAATTTCAGAGTGGGAAGAAGCTGGATTAATTTCTCCTCCTGGTAAATTCACTGATGGAGTTATTTTAGGAATAGTTAAAAAAAGATTATTTGGAAAAGTGAGATATATTATTGAAAATCTTAAAACACATATAGCACTTATTGCTCCCTCTCGTGCTGGGAAAGGAACAGGAGTTATTATTCCAACTCTTTTAAATTGGCTAGGTAGTGTATTTGTATTAGACATGAAAGGAGAAAATTATCAAATAACGGCAGGATACAGAAAGCATGTCTTAAAACAAACCATATTAAAATTTAAACCTTATGGTTTGGAGGACAGCATTTCATATAATCCTCTTGCTGAAGTTAGAATAGGGACTGCTTATGAAGTAAAGGATGCAACAATAATTGCTGATATATTAACAGACCCTGGTGAAGGGAAAAAAAGAGACCACTGGGACATGTCAGCTACTGCATTATTTATTGGTTTAATTCTTCATGTTTTGTATATGAGAAGAAGAGAAGGAAAAATAGGAACTTTTGGAGATATTGTTGATTTTTTAACTTCAACAGACAAAACACTTGAGCAAAATTTTATAGATTTAATGGAATACAAACATTTAGAAGATTATAGTGTATGGAATGATATTTATGATAGTTCACAGATGAAAGGAATTAACCCTGGAACACATCCAATTGTTGCAAGAACTGCTGCTGAAATATTAAACAAAGATGAAAGAGAGAGGGCATCGGTTATTTCAACAGTTATGGCTAAGCTTTCACTATTTAAAGACCCAATTATTAGAAAAAATACTTCAAGAGCTGATTTTAGAATAAAAGATTTAATGGATTATAAAAATCCTGTAAGTTTCTATATTGTAGTTGAAGCTGAACAAATGGATACTTTATCACTTTTATTAAGAATTTTAGTTACTCAAACGATTGGTATTTTAGCACCTGAAATGGATTTTTCATCAGATAAACCTATACATAAACATAAAATGTTATTTTTAATGGATGAATTTCCTGCATTTGGAACTATTCCATTATTTGAAAAAGCATTAGCATACATTGCGGGATATGGAATGAAAGCTTTAATAATAGCTCAAGCATTAAATCAAATCAAGAAAAACTATGGAGATAGAAATTCTGTGTTTGATAACTGTGCGACAACTGTTTTTTATTCTCCTACACCACTTGATACAGAAACACCTAAACAAATATCAGAGATGCTAGGAGATAAAACAATAAAAGTAAAAAATAGGAGTTATAAGGCATTTCAAATTGGTAGTTCCAATATTAGTGAATCTAATCAGGCAAGAAGATTATTAACTCCCGAAGAAGTAAGAAATAAGGTTGCAGGAAAATGGAATATTATTTCTGTAACTGGGCTTTATCCAAGAATTGGGGTTAAGTTGGAATATTTTAGAGAAAAATACTTTAAATCAAAAACTCATAAAGTTTATGGTATTCCAAAAACTGATTATTTAACTAATGAAATTCTCAGTGATATAAACACTATTAATACAACAACTGATTTTATGAAGGAAGAGGAGGATAATGAATTGGATAAAAGAATTAGGGAAGAATTTTTAGAAAATATTGAGAGTGAAAACATAGAACTAGAAGATATAGATGAAGATTATGATATAGAAAATAATGAAGTTACAGAAGAAGAAAAAGATGGAATGCTAAATACTTTATATAGCGATGAAGGTCTTGTTGATCCAGAGGAGGATTTTTAATGGATAAAGAAGAAAAGAAGAAAAAAGAGAAAAAGAATATTTTTCAACAGTTGGAAGAGCAAAAAGAAAAGTTGGAAAAGTTAAAAAGAAAAAAAGAAAATGAAATAAAAAAAATTATTATGAATTCATTTGATTTTTTAACAGATCAAGAAACTCTTATAAGATTTTCTGAATTAACAAAAAGTCAGAGTTTTTTAGAGAATATTAAAAATATTATCCTTAAAGAAATGGAAAAAGAAGAGAAAAAACAAAAAGAGGAAAAAGAAAAGAAATTAAAAGAAGAAAGAAATACAGAAAATACTGAAAACAATGAAGGTAGTGAGGGATAATGTCAGAATTTTTTGATAAAAGAAAAGAAAGTGAAAATAGATTACTTGATTATTTTTATGATTCATTAGGAGTTGAAAATAGAGCTGACTTAGAGAAAGATGATGTTATTGAACTATATATAAATGATGATAGAAAAGTTTGGATAGATACCCTTTCTAGTGGTAGACACTTTACTGGAAGATTTATGGAAGCAAGTGATTCAATGAGAGTTATTCAAGCTGTTGCTGATTATACAGATAAAATAGTAGATAAAACAAGTCCTTTTGTTAGCTCAGAATTACCAGGAACAGGCTCAAGATTTCAAGGAGTTATTCCACCAATTGTAGATAATCCTGTATTTAATATAAGAAAAAAAGGAATAAGAGTATTTACTCTTGATGATTATGTTGAGTCAGGTAGCTTAACTATAAAGCAAAAAGAAATAATTATAGAATCAGTTAACTCTAAAAAAAATATTTTAATTGTGGGAGGGACTTCTTCTGGAAAAACAACTTTTGCTAATGCAGTTATCGCAGAAATTGCAAAAACAGGAGATAGATTAATTATTATGGAAGATACAAAAGAAATTCAGTCAGTTGCAGAGGATACTTTAAGAATGACAACAAGTGATTTTGCAAGCATGTTAGATTTGTTTAAATCAAGTATGCGTCAAAGACCTGATAGATTGATTGCAGGGGAAGTGAGAGGTGAAGAAGCTCTAAGTATGCTTACAGGGTGGAATTCAGGACACTCAGGGGGGATTTGTACAGTTCACTCAGATTCAGCAAAAGGAGGATTAACTCAGCTGGAACAATATGTACAAATAAAATCTGTTTCTGCACAAGAAAAATTAATTGCTAGTTCTGTTAATTTAATAATTGTAATTAAGAAAGTGGGAACAGAAAGAAAGATTACAGAAATAGCTAAGGTAAATGGTTGGGAAAATGGAGATTATTTATTAGAAAAAATTGCTTAGTTATGTAACAAGCTTGTTACATAAAAAGGAGGAGGTGTATTATGGAAGAAAGTATTGAAGAATTAGCAGTACCAGTATGTCAAGGACTTGTAAAACCTTTAACAATAGCTGGTGTATCAAGAGAGGCAATGATTTTAAATGTTGGTGTAGGAACAGGATTTGTAATTGCCGTCAGAGCTTGGTATATGTTACCTTTTTTCTTTTTAACACATTATCTTTTATATTTAGCCTGTAAAAAGGACCCAATGGTTATAAAAATTTTTATAAAAAAATATATAAGACAGAAAAACTATTTTTATGAAGGATAATAGGTGATTGTATAAAATGATAAAAGAATATCAAGATGATAAAAATAAACTATCTACTTATGTTCCCTGGATAGCAATGATAGATGAAGGAATAATTTTAAATAAAAATGGAACTTTTCAAAAAACTTTAAGATTTAGAGGATATGATTTAGATAGTGCAACAATTTTTGAATTACAAAATTCAAATGGTAGATTAAATAATGTTTTAACTAGGCTTGAAGGAGGATGGACTTTACATATAGAAGCTAGGAGGGTTCACTCAAAAGAATATGAAAGTATAGATATAAAAAATTTTACTCTAAAACTGATTGATGAAGAAAGAAGAAATAAATTTCAAAGTGGTACTTATTTTGAAAGTGAATATTATCTAACTCTAACTTATTTAACACCAATGGATACTGAAAAGAAGCTAAAAAATTTTTTTGTTGATGAAGAAAAGATAGCTGAAAATATAGATAAGAGTCTAGAAAATTTTAAAAAAGAATACAGAGACATTAAAGAATTATTTAAAGACTTATTTTTAGAAGTTGAAGAGTTAAGTAAAGAAGAAACTTATGAATATTTACACTCTTGTATATCTGTAAAAAACCATAAAATTGTTATTCCAGAAATTCCTTATGCTATAGCAAATTATCTTTGTGATAGTGATTTAGTAGGTGGGTTAAAACCAAAATTAGGAAATAAACATATAAGATGCATATCTTTACAAGGATTTCCAAATTTTACAGTGCCTTGTATGTTTGATGAATTAAACAGGCTAGGTTTTGAATACAGATGGGTAACTAGATTTATGTTTCTTTCAAAGCAAGAGGCATTATCTAAATTAGAAAAGAAATGGAAAGCAACTTTTAGTGGAAGAATTTCAATGCTAAAAAGAGTAAAGATGGAATTAACAGGAGAAAAAGAACCTACAAAAATAGATGAAGACGCCTTAGAAAAAGCTGATGAAATAAATACTCAATTAAATTTAACAAGAGCTGATATTCTATCACAAGGTTTTTATTCTTGTGCAATTATTATATATGGAAATACCATTGAAGATGTAGATGATAAGGCATTAAAAATTGAAAATACAATAAATAAATTAGGATTTATAACAATTAATGAAACTGTTAATTGTGTAGAAACTTTTTTAGGAGCAATACCAGGAAATATATATAATAATGTCAGAACACCTATTTTAAATACAATATCACTATGTCATTTATTACCTACATCTAGTGTATGGGCGGGGGACAAATGGAACAAAGAATTAAATATGCCTCCATTAGTTTATACTCAAACAAATGGAAGTACAGCTTTTAGATTTAATTTACATGTAGGAGATATCGCTCATACTTGTATTATAGGTCCTACTGGAGCAGGAAAATCAACAGCATTAGGTTTAATAAACGCTCAATATAAAAAATATCCAAATTCACAAGTTTTTATTTTTGATAAAGGTGGATCAGCTAGAATTTTAACTTATGCTATTGGAGGAACATTTTTTGATTTAGGGGTAGATAATCTTACATTTCAACCACTTAGGGGAATAGGAATATTAAAGAATAACTTAGATAAAGAAGAAAGGGAAATAAAATCTCTAAAAGAAAAAAAAGGAGAAATCTTTTCTGAACTGGACAAACAGAAAATACTGAATAAGGAAAAAGAAAGGGCATATAGGGAATTAGAATGGGCAAATGAATGGGTCTTAGAAATTTTTGCTCAAGAAAATATAGAGCTTAATCAAGTGCAAAAAACTAAAATATGGCAAGCATTAGAGTTACTTTCTACATCAGAAGAAAAATTTAGAACTATAAGTAATTTAAGAACAAGTTTGAATGATAGAGAGCTAAAAGATACACTTGAAAAATATACTATAAAAGGTGCTTTAGGAAGATTTTTTGATAGTGATGAAGAAAATTTTACTTTCTCTGATTGGCAAGTTTTTGAAATGGAAAAAATAATGAATGTTAAAAGTGCTGTAACACCTCTATTAAGTTATTTATTCCATAAAGTTGAAGAAAAACTAACAGGAGCACCTTCTATAATTGTTCTTGATGAATGCTGGTTATTTTTTGATAATGAACAGTTTGCAGATAAGATAAGAGAATGGTTAAAAGTATTAAGAAAGAAAAATACAGGAGTTATATTTGCTACTCAAGAATTAGGAGATATAATGAATAGTAAATTATTTACAACAATATTAGATGCTTGTTTAACTAAAATATTCTTGCCTAATGCTAATGCTATGGCAGATAACTATTCTATGATATATAGAAAATTTGGACTAAATTCAAAAGAAATAGAAATAATATCTGAATCAACTCCAAAAAAAGAATATTATTATAAATCTCCAAAAGGTTCAAGGTTGTTTGAACTTGTATTAGGACAAAATACTTTAAAACTTGTTGGTGCAAATGATCCAGAAGTACAAAAAGAAGCAAAAGAACTATATGAGCTAGTTGGTGGTGGAGAAAAATTTACAAGAAATTATTTAAGTTTAAAATAGAAATTATGTAACAGGTTTGTTACATAAAAATTTTTTACTTATTTTAACCGCTATAAGAGGTTAATAAGAGTTTCAAAAGTGTTAGCTATATTTTATATCAAAAAAGTATTTTAAAGTTCTTAAATCGCATCTTATAGCTTTTAAATTAAAGGAGGAACATTATGAAAAAAATTATTATGGGAATATTTATGATTATTTTAATATCAGTTTCAGCTCAAGCTGGGATAATTGGTAGAAGAGGTAGTGGAGGTAGTCTAAAAGAAATTTTAAAACTTCTAAAATCAATAGATGCAGCAAGTGGAGCAAATGGAACAGCAACTCTTGCTGAAATAGAGACTAAACTACAAGCAATAGAACAAACTAAAATGCAAATTGAACAATTAAGAATGGAAGTAGAGAATTTTAAACAATTAGGAAAAGAATTTGCTGATTTAGACATAAAAAATATAAATAATATTTTAGACAGAACATTAGGTTTTAAGGATTATGCAACAATGACTGGAAAACAAATGGAAAAAAGTTTAGATACTTTTTTCTCAGATTACGATGGGCATGGTTATAAATTATTAGATAGTTTTGATTTAAATATTTTAAAAAATCAAAGAAAAAAATTAAGAGAAAATGAGGCTGAGATGCAAAAATCAGTATATAACAATATGGCAAAAAATCAAATGTATGCAAATATAAAAGATCAAGGAGAAGATTTAAAAAGAAAAATAAATACTTTAAATAATGTTGATGGAACTCTTCAGGCACTTCAAGCTATTGGAGGAATATTAGAACAAACAAATCAAGTTTTATTAGAAATGAAACAAATGATGGCAACAAATTCTGAAATGAAAGATAGACTAGAAGCTAAAATTCAAAAAGAAAGTGAAATATCAAAAGATAATTCTGAAGTTTTCCAAAAAGAAGCAGATGCTAAATGGAAAGAAGCACAAGCAGAGGCTAGAAAAAATTCTAAAAAGACAAACTTTAACATAAATTTTAAGAAAGGAAAGTAAGATTATTAGAGGAGAGAGAATATGTTTAAAAATAGAGGATATAAATTTTTTAATAATCTATATATTCCAGCAATTATACTTATTTTATTATATTTATTTGGGAGTAAAACTGAAAAATATTTAAAAATTGCAATATCTCTTATTATCCCAGTAGGAGCTACAATTTATTTATATAGAAGAATTTCAATACTTGGATTAGAAAAAAGAAAAAAAATAAATATACTTATTGTTACTTTTTTAGTTGAGCTTATATTTTCCATACAAATAATGTTTTTAGGAATTCCTATTATTCCATACTTACCTGCTCCATTTAATAATTTAATTTTTTTAGGGGCTATTGTAACTATAATATGTAGTTCATTTTGGAAAAAAGAGGAATATAATAAGGGACTTATAAAATTAACACTAATAATCTGCTGGACTCTAATATTTTTATATCAATTTTCAATTAATTTTATAAAAATAAAGGAGATGTGGTAAAATATGTTAGGAATAGATGCAAATGCTATTTTAACAGCAACAAAAGCTTTTGCTGAAGGAATGATAAAAAACTTAAATCCTACTGTTATGAATTTGCTAAGTTCATTTTTAATAATAGATTTAACACTAAGTTTTTTGTTTGATGAAAGTGAAGGATTAAATATTTTTATTAAACTCATAAAAAAAGTCCTCTACTATGGGTTTTTTATTTGGATTATTCAAGAATATGGAACATTAATTTTTGAAAATTTAATGGGAGGAGCGATACAGCTAGGTAATGTTGCAGCTGGAAAAGGCTCTTCAACTGAAATTAATGTAGAATTATTAGAAAAGTTTGGAATAGATGCATCAGATATTGCAGGATTAATGGCAGCAGGAGCAGGAAGTGTTATTTTAGATATTTTTGGAGTTGAAGCAATGGCAACAGTTATGTTACTTGCAGCTGTTGGTTATCTTATGTTTTTTGTAATGTTATATGTTCAAATTCTTGTAACATTTGTAAAATTTTATTTAATTGCAGGGTATGCTTATATATTAATACCATTTGGTGTGTTGAATAAAACAAAAGATATAGCTTTAAAAGCTTTAAATGGACTCTTCTCACAGGCAATAGAAATTTTTGTTTTAATTGTTATTTTAAATTTAGCTGTATTTATACAAGAAACAAAATGGTCTAGTATTATAAGTTTACCTATGAATTCTTTGGAAGCAATAAAAGCTAACTTATTTACAAAGTTTGCAATTCTTATGTTTTTATATCTTTTGATAAATAAAGCTGGTTCAATAGCAAGTTCACTATTATCTGGAGCCATAGCTTCAATTGGAATAGGAGCTGAAGCAGGAGCAAGAGGATTTAATAATGCTATGTCAGCACCAGGAAAAGTAGCTGGAGGAATGACAGATAGAGCAAGTGCTTATCAAAAAAGAGATGATGGAGCAACAGGAGGGGCAAAAGCTTTTAGAGATGGAAGTAGAGCTGCTGGAGCATATACAAGAGCAGCCAATTTTATTAAAGGAAAGTTCAAAAATAGTGGTAGTAATGGTTCTAATAGTGGAACTACAAATTAGCCTTAGTTTAATTATTAGGAGTTGGTATTTATGGGATTGTTTGGAAATAAATTAGAAAAGATTTTTCAATCTAATAATAAATTAATAGAAATTATAACCCCTTATGAAGCTAATTCAAAAGGTTTGAATTGGAAAGAAATTATAGAAAAAGAAGTTGAAAAAAGATATTTATATAGAAATGTTGAGAGTATTGCTTTTGCTGGAAGTAATAATGTTATTATAAAATATAAAGATTTAAAAGTTCGCTCAGAGCTAGAAGTTGAGCAAATAAGAAAACAATTAAGAAAAGAAGCAGGACTTGATATGGAAAGATAAATAATTATGTAACAAACTTGTTACATAGAAATTAGAGGGACAAATTGTTCTCTCTTTTTTTCTTTTTAAGGAATAAAAAAATAGAGTTTTGATTAATTGTTACATAAGTTAGAAAATATACTTGACTTTTTGACACACCTATTTTATAATAAAGGTGTGCCAAGAAGGAAGGTGATGAAATGAATGGCAAAGTAGGGAGACCAAAAGTAGAAAAACCTAAAAACATAAGATATAGTGTAAGATTAGATATAGAAATAGAAGAAAAATTAAAACAATATTGCAAGAATAATAGAATTACAAAAGGTGAAGCTATTAGACAAGGGTTAGATTTACTTTTGGGAAATAAAAAGAGTTAGAGACTTGCACCGCTCAAAGTACTAATCTCTAACTAGGTAAGAAGAAACCTTCTTATGAGATCTATTATATCATAAAAGGAACTTCTTTAAAACCAAAAAATAAAGGAGAAGATTATTGTGATGGATGAAAAAGATGTTTATACATTTATTATGGAAAGAAATGAAAAATTTATGTTAGCAGAAGATAGAAAAGTAGAAAAAATATTTGGAAATTTAACTGATGAACAATTAAAATACTTATCTGAACTAAGATATATTTTTTTTAGATTAGGCTTTCAAAGTTCAAATAATTCAATATGGATAATAAAAAATGTAATGTAATAGCTAATTATATTATTTATATATTGACTTTTTTCTATAAATAAATTTATAATAGTGTATAAAAATATGTTTTTATTTGAATGGAGGGAATAAAAAATGAAGAAAATTTTATTTGGAATTATTATGTTAATTGCTTTGGTTGGATGTGGAAAAAATTATAAAACATATACTCCTGAAGAAAAGTATAATATGATAGTAAAGTTGCAGGAAATTGAAAAAAAATCTGATTTAACAAAAGAAGAAGAGGGGTTTAAAAAAGAAATGAGAGATTTATTAACTACTTTAAAAATAGAATCTCAAAAAGATAACGATGCAAAAAAAGAATTTGATGAATGGAAAGATGCAGTAGTAAGATATCAAAAAGAAGAAATTGAAAAATTAAAAGAAAAAGCAAGAGAAGAAGCAGAAAAAGCCAAATTTAAAGTTTCTTTTTAAATAGTAAAAATAATTTATGTAACGAGTTTGTTACATAAAGATAAAATATGTAAAATTATTGAAGATATGTTAATTTTAACATTATTTAGGGTTAGAATTCATTCAGAGCTATTAAAAAAATAAAAAATATTAAAGTTAGTGTCAAGATTAGTTTAAAAAAAGTTAGGACTATTATATTTTCCTGACTTTTTATTTTATGTCAAATATATAATTGTTCTAATATTAGCCTTTTTTTTTTTTTTTGGTACATTTTTATAAAAGAATATGCTATAATATAGATATAAAAAGAATGGGAGGTAAAGAATGGCAATATTAGAAATATACAATTGTATTAAAGAAAGTGAAGAAGAAACTATAATAGAAGAAGAGAGAAAATTGGAAGAACTTTTTGGAAAATTAAATGATGAGCAATTATTATTTTTATCCAACTTAAAGTTTAAGTATTTTAGACTAGGATGTGAGATAACAGAAAGTATTGAAAAGTTTAAAGTTGAAATTAATATATAGTAGAATAAAGATATTTTTATAAAAAATAAAAGAAGTTTTCAAGCTGTCATACTCTACTGACTCCTTTAGTTTTAATTTTTTATAAAAATTAAAACAATAAACTTGTGATAGTATGGAACTAGATTAGACTTATTATATATTTATAAAACTACTATCAATAATAACCAGCTTCTCATATTTTATCTCCTTTCTGAAGATGAAGAAGCAACTAATTATGACATATTGTAAATAAATATGATACATTAATTTATAACAAAAGAACAGTAACCATTTTTCATTGTGAAGTGAATAAAAAGTCAGGACTGCTATATTGCCTGACTTTTTTATATTTATTAAAAATAAGTAATTTTTTAATTGACTTAACCGCTTATAGCGGTTATAATTAAGGTAAGAATTTTTATATTACAGGAGGGAAATAATGGAAGTTATATATTTAGATTTTATTTTATGTGAACTAGCCTATAAAACACACGAAGAACACCTTTTTAAAAGGGAATGGTATGTTAGCATAGATAGTATAAAATATGTAGAAATTGAAAATAGAAAAATTAATTTCGTTTTTAAAGACGGAGAAATTGAAACCTTTGATATGGATGATATAAGAGGAAATAATTCTAAATATTTAATTAATTATGCAGAAGTTCTTGAGATTATAAAACTTCATAGATTAAAAGTTAAAATGTAGGAAAAAATGAGTATTAAAAAAAAGATAATTACTTCAAAGTTAAATATTGCAGTCTTTGTATTTTTTATAACTATAGGAATAACAAAACTTTTTTATCAAGATAGAAAAATATATATTAATATAACTCCCTCAATAAAACCAGGAATCTATATGATGAGAAAATATGAGAAAAAGCTTCCTTTAAAAAAAGGAACTTTTGTTATATTTTCTGTACCTAGTAAAGCAACCAAAAACAGAGAGTATTATCAAGATTTTATAAAAGAAATTGTTGGAATTTATGGAGATGATATTGAAATTATTGATAATAAAATTTATATAAATGATGAATTTAAAGGAGATATCTTTGAAAAAGATAGTTACGGAAATAATATAAGAACATTAAAAGAGGGGAAACAGGAAATAAGAGAAGATGAGTATTTTGTGATGGGAAGCAATCCAAAATCTTATGATTCAAGATACTGGGGAGCTATAAAGCAACAAGATATTCTTTATTTTGGAACTTTTTATATTCCTTTTACCTGGGAAAAATAGGAGGAAAAAATGAAAAAAGAATTATTATTAGGGATTTTATTACTTACAACATCATCATTTGCTGAAATGGAAGTAGAAGGGGGATATGGAAATATTGAATTTTCTGCATCCTATAAATATACTTCTAGTAATGTAAAAGAATTTAATATTTTAAAGGAATTCCATAAGTTTGAGGAGAATCAAAACTCTTTTCTTTTTAAGGAAATTTCAACAATAAATTTAGATAAAAATGATATTTTTAGACCATATTTTATTGGAGAAAATAGAAAAGATTATAACAACATTGGTGGAGGAATATTAGTGTTTCACTCATATCAAGAAAGTAAATATATAGGATTTCAAGTAGATGGAAGAAAAGTCAGTTTTAAAAAATTGGACCAAGAAAAATTATCTACTAATAGAGGTATGGTTAGACTTTTATATACTGAAATTGGAGAGAATAAGAAAAATTTTTTAATAAGTCCATATTACATATTTGATAATTTAAAAGATGTTAGAAATAGAGGAGTTGGAATTTACGCAAGGCAAGAAATTCCATTAAATTTATCAAAATATAACTTAGTAGAAGATGGCTTGACTGGTTACATAGAAACAGATGCACATAGAAATAAGATAAGAAAGAATAAAAATAGTAAAAATAGCAATAAAAATGACAGTATTTCTTTAGGAGTAGGATTAATATATTCACCAATTGAAGATTATGAAAATGGTAACTTAAAAGTAAAACCTGAAGTAATCTTGGGATATAATAGAGAATTTTTAGAAAAAAGAAAATATAAAAGTTTTAATGAAAAAGAAACTAATGTGGATACTCTAAAAGCTGGAGTTGGGTTTGATATAGAATATAAAAATATTACTTTAAGTATAGAAAATACGTATGAAAAATCATTAAATAGTAGAAATTATGAAAATAGAGTATCAGGAAAATTAACATATAAATTTTAAAAATAATGAAACTATTTTATAAATAATAAGGGTTTGAAAGCCGAATAAAATTCAAAGGAGAAGATAAAAATGGAAGAAAAAGAAAGAGTAGAAGCTGAAGAAAGAAGAAAAAAGAATCCACTAGAAAAAATTGCTGAGATGACTGTTGAAATGGCAAAACTTGTATTAGTAGTTCAAGCATTAAGTGGTATTAAAAAAGATGGTAAAGAACAAGGTTTTGCAGAAATTTCAGATGAAAAACTCTCAAATATAATAGGAATAGATAAATCAAGAATTGGTGGAAAGAATGGCTTAATATTTGAAGCAGTTCAAAAAGGTTATATTTGTGCAGCAAATGCTAAAACAAATGAGCCACTTTTAGATAAAGATGGAAAAGAAAAACTAAACTCAAAAGATGAAATTATTATGAAATCTCATAGAATATTAGCTCGTAATCTAAAGGGAGTAAGAGCTGGTTTTGAAAAATATGGTATAGAAATACCTGAAAAAATAAAAGAAAAAGTTATAGAAAATGAAAAAGTGGCAGAAGTTAAAACAAAAGAAAAGAATAAAGTTAAAACAAAAGAAAAGAGTAAAGTTAAAAGTAAAGGAATAAGTAGATAAATTCTTTTAAATAGTTTCATTATGTATAAAAGCCACATATTATTTGTGGCTTTATTTTTAGAATGAGAAGAAGAAAGGTGAAGAATTATGGAGCTTTGGGATATATTAACTTTATTAAATAATATGGGTGAAATTGCAAAAAAAACTAATTCATTAAAAGATTGGGTGACTGTTTTTATTATTTATCTAATATTTTATATAGGTGTTATCATTGGAATAGTATTAAGTTTAATAATATTATATTACTATCTTTTATTTAAAATTCTTTTGTTTTTTATTAAAGAAATTAGAAGTGTTGTATAGAGAGGAGATATAAAATGAGTAAAAGACTAATAATAGCAGAAAAACCTTCATTAGGAAGAGCAATAGCAAATGCTTTAAATGTAAAAAAATTTACTGGAGAAAAGTCAAATGGATATTATGAAAATGACAAGTACATTGTTACTTGGTGTTTTGGACATTTATTTAAACTAAAAGATATTGGTGATTATGATGGCTTAAATAATATAAATTGGAAAGATATAGCTTTGCCATTCTTACCTAATCCTTTTGAATTAAAATATAATCCTGGAAGAACGGAAGAAGAGGGAGAGGGTATTAAAAAACAAGTAGAAATTATAAAAGAACTTGTTTCTAAAGATGATATAGATGAAATTATACATTGTGGAGATGCTGATAGAGAAGGACAAGTTATTGTAAATGAAGTTCTTGAATATATTGGAAATAAGAAAAAAGTAACTAGATTATGGTTACCTGAACAAACAGAAGACACTATACAAAAACAAATAATGAATTGTAAAGAAAATAGTACATACAATGATTTATATAATGAAGGACTTACAAGAATATATATGGATTGGTTTCTTGGAATAAATCTTAGTGTATTTTTAAGTGTTAAAGCTAAGACCAAATTAAATATAGGTAGAGTTCTAATTCCAATAGTTAAATATATTTATGATAGGGAACAAGCAATAAAAAACTTTAAAGTAGAGAAATATTTTCAATTAGAAAGCAAAACAGAAAAAGAAAATATAAAAATACCATTAATTTTAAGAAAAGAAAAATTTTCTTCTAAGGAAGAAGCTGAAAAAGTAGCTAAGGAACTAAATAATAATAAAGCAAAAGTTGTAAGTATTGAAAAAAAAGAAGTAAAAAAATTTCCAAAGAAACTTTTTACTTTAGGAGAACTCCAATCAACATTATCAAAAAAACATAAAATGATATTTAAACGTTCTGAAGCTATTACTCAAAAATTATATGAAGAGGGGTATATTACATATCCTAGAACTAGTATTCCATACCTTAGTGATGAAGAAAAAGATAGGGTAAAAGACCTTATAAATTTAATAAATCAAAAAGGATATAATCTTGAATTTAAAGATAGTAAAAAAATTTTTGATAGTAGTAAATTTGGTAGTTCTGAAACAGAAAGTAAAAGCCATAGTGCATTAACACCAACTTTAAAACTTCCAGAAAAACTTTCTAAAGAAGAAGAAATTGTTTATCAAGTCATTTTTAATAGATTTGTAGCTAATTTTTTAGTAGAAGAAACAATTGTATCTGAAACAACTTTAACTATGAAAGTTGCTGATAAAGAATTTAAATTAAAAGGTACTGAAATTATAAAACCAGGATTTTATACCTATGAACCTAAAAAATTTGATAATCAGTTACCAAATTTAATTGAAAATGAAGAATTTGAAGTAAATTTTTTAGCAATACAAAAAGAAACTGAGCCTCCTAAAAAGGTTACTGAGTCAGAATTAGGGAATTATTTAGAACATCCATTTAGAAAAGAAATTAAAGAAAAAAATAATGAAGATGAAGAAAATGAAGAAGAAATAACTGAAGATGCTGAAGACTATAAGAATATATTAGAAGGGATTGAAATAGGAACTGTTGCAACAAGAACGGGGATTATATCTAATGCTGAGTCTTATGGATACATAACTCAAGAAAATTCTAATTATTCAATAACTTCAAAAGGAGAGAAATTAATTCAACTTTTAGATGAATTAAAAATAAATTTATATAAAGAAAGAACAATAGAATTCTCGAAGGATTTAAAAAAAGTATTTCATAATATGAAAACTATTGATGATGTATTAGGGAATACTTGGAATGTACTTAATGAAATTATAGAAAATGGAAAAGATATAAAACCTAGTGTTGAATTTATAGAATCTTTAGGAAAATGTCCAAAGTGTGGAGGAAAAGTTTTTGAAAGAGCTAAAACATATAGTTGTGAGAATGAGGATTTTATATTATGGAAGGAAAGTAAACATTATAAAGAAAAATTTTCTATAAATTCAGAAGAAGCTAAAAAATTTTTGGCAAATGAAACAGTACAATGTACTTTGACTTCTGAAGATAAAAAAACTAGAAAAGTTAATTTAAAGATGAAATTAAATGGAGAATATGTAAACTTTGAGGAGGAAAGAGAAAGTGTAGGGAAATGTCCTATATGTGGTAAAGAAGTTGTTGAGAGTGAAAAAATGTTTTATTGTACTGGAAATAAAGATGGTTGTATATTTAAATTATGGAAAGAAGCTAAACATTTTTCTGATACTTTAAAAATAACTAAAAGTATTGCAAAAAAATTATTAAAGAAAAATGGGAATTCTAAATTTGAAGTTACAGGAAAAGATGGGAATAAGAAAGAAGTAAACTTAAAAATAAAAATAAATGGAAATTATGTTAATTTTGAAGAAGTAAAGGAAACTAAATAATAGAGGTGATGATTAGTGAAAATATTTATTTTTTCTTTTTTAGGGAGTTTTTTTGGAATCATTACAGCTTTTATATGTTTAAATTTTTTTAAAAAATTAAAAGACTTAATATTTTCAGATAAAGCATTAGATTGTAAAGTTTTATGTCCTGGAATTAAAATAGAAACATATAAAATTGAGTTAGATAAAATAATTGATGGATTTATAAAAGAATCAAGAAAAACTTTTGAGTATTCAGGAAATAAATTACTTCAAAAATTATGTGTTGATTTATTTCATCTAAAAGCAGTATTAACAGATGAAGAAAAAGAAGAGATAGTTAGAGATATTACATTAAATGAAGAGTCTGAATATAATGTTGATAATGAAATGCCATACTTTGTAAAATTAGCTAACAAATATATGGATAGGATAGAAGAATATAGAAAAGAACAATTAAAAAAAGATTTTAATAAAATTAAAATCAAGTGAAATATGGAAGTGATTAAAGATGAAATATTATAGATTAGAAAATATTTATTATTTTATGGTGAATGATGATTTTCTTTACAATGAAGAAATTATAGGTGGAACAGCTATTTCATTGAAATACAAAATTTATAAAATAAAAGATAATAAAGAGTTTTTATTTAAAAGTGATAACGAAGAATTAGAAGAACAATGTATTGGAGCAAATGGAATTTATATACATTCTTATGTAAAATATTATTTTAATAGAGATAAAATAATAAATATTATTATTGATAAAAAAGGTTTAGAAAAAATTGGATTTAGGGTGGAATATGAAATTAATGGATATTCTAAATTAGTGAAGAATCAATTAATTGAAATATCAAAAGATGAATTTTGTAGAATTATGAAAGAGAATATAGAATTGTTTGATATAAGTGGAAACAGTCCTGCACAGGTTATTGGATATGCAGCTTATGAAATAAAATGATATAAATTTATAATCTAGTCTTGAAAATATTAGAAGAAAGTTATATAATATATACAAGAAAAGTGAGTTCTTAAGGTTAATATATTTCCTTTACCCAGACAAAGGGGTCAGAAATATTTGTATCAGAGAAAATATGTTACCATTTTGTAGCTTTTGGTAGACTTGAGTGCTAGTGAATGCAGTATTGCATAAGAAGCATTAAAAGCTAAACAAAAAAGAGACTAGATTTGAATTTAGTCTCTTTTTTGTTTATTCAAGGAGTTTATATGAATTATACTGTTCAAAACATTTTTAGATGGTTTAATAAATTTGATAAAAAAGATATAAGAATACAAGGGAAAACAAAAGAATTTGAAATTGAGATACGAAATCATTATTTAGTACATTTATTAGGGCTACAATATATTAATTCAAATACAAAAGCTATGAGTGGAAGAATGTTATATAATTATATTCAAGTAAACAACCTTTCAGATGAAGATATATTAAGTTTAGTCAAAAAGAATAATCCTAATAAATTTAAAAGTGTTACTAAAAGAATAGATACATTTCAAAATTTTTTGGAAGAATTAGAAAATAGTTATATAGTTGAAAAAACAAACAAAAGTACTCAAATAAAAAGTAATTATTTAGTAATTCAATTAAAAAATAATTTAATTATGCATTTAGGCATTAATAAAAATGAAATGGGAGATTCCATAGAATCTTTTGAAATTATACCTAAAAAAAATTCTTATCTTGAAACTTATTTTTTGCAAAAAAATGACAAGTACTATCATAATAGTAACGTGTATGAAAAGGTTGTAAAAATTGAAAGGTATGATGAAAAAGAAAAAGAATATGTACCTTTTTCTTTTGATGATAAGAAAAATAAAAATTTACTAAAAGAATATTATTCTGAAAAAAAAGAAAAAGCTAAGAAATTCTTAGAAGAATATTTACAAAGAAAAGGAATAAATACAAAGGAGTTATTTAGATGTATTTCTCCAGAGCATGAAGATAAAAATCCTAGTATGTCTTTCTATAAAAAGAAAAACAAATGTACTTGTTTTGCTTGTGGTAAAAATTATGATATTTTTGATTTAGTTAAAATGGAATATAACTTAAAAACATTTCCTGAACAATTAAAAAAAGTAGAAGAATTTATGAAAAATCCTGAACTAATTGAGGATGCCAATAAAACAATATACTCAAAAAAGAATTTAACAATAGAATTGAGTAATAAAATAAGTAAGAATGAGAGTCCCTTAAATAAAAAAAGGTCAGTTTTAGATCCTAATAATCCTAATGATATAGAAAGAATAATAAAATACCAGAACTATATAAAATATTGTATCTCTCATTTAAAGGAATGTGATTATTTAACTAAAAGAGGAATATCTACAAAAGTCCAGAGAGAATACCATATAGGATATGATCCTAATTTTAAGTATGCTTCTTTTAAAAAAGCAATAATAATTCCTACATATTATGGTTGTTTTACTGCAAGAAATATAAATGATAGTTCTGAGGATAGACTTAGGAAAATAGGAGTTGCTCAAATATTTCATTATGATAGGATAAGAGAAAATCCTGGAAAAGTTTTTTATGTTGTAGAGGGAGAAATAGATGCATTATCAGTAGCTGAGGCTGGGAAAAAAGCTATTGCATTAGGAAGTGTCAATGAGATTAATTTATTAGTAAAAAAATTAAAAGAAGATAAATTTAAAAATAAATTTATATTAATGCTTGATAATGATGAAATTGGAAAGAAAGCTCAGGAAATACTATATATAAGACTAAAAGAAATAGGAATTAATGTAGAAAAGAGTAATATTTTAGGAAAATATAAGGACCCAAATGAATTTTTAATGAAAGATAGAGAAAAATTTTTAGCATTGTTTCAGAAAAAAGAAAGAGAAAACCTCTGGCAAAAAAAACTAAATAATGAAAAATCAAAAGGAATAGAAAGATAAAAGGTGTAACAAGCTTGTTACATATATTTTTAACATTTTTAACCTCTGTTAACGGTTAAAAAGGAGGGAAGATGAGTTACAAATTTGAAGAAATTTTAAAAAAAGGTACTCAAAGAATAAGAGAAGATATTAATGAGTATAAAAAATTTTTAAAGACAATGGGAAATAATTATAAATATGATGGACTTAATCAAATAAATATTTATGTTCTTGAACCAAATGCTAAAGCTTGTGCTGAATATGAGTTTTGGAAAAATAATTTTAATAGAGTAGTTAGAAAGGGTCAAAAAGGTATCCCTATATATTCAAATGATGATAGAAAAGTTAAATATATTTATGATGTTACACAAACTATTTCTATTAATAAAGAAGAGAAAGAACTTAAACTTTGGACCTTTGATAAAAATAAGTATAAAGAAATGCATGAAAAAATTGAAAATAATACTCTTTTAAATAAATTTATTTCTGATATTTTTGAAAATGATATTAAAGAATTTTATTTAAAATCAGCTAAAATAGCTATATATAATAGAATAGGAATAGAAAATAATATTGATTTTAATGAAAAAGACAAATTTATATTAAATTCATTAAAAAATGATAGAGATTTTTATAATACAATAAATCAAATTTCTACTATATCAAGAAATTGTTTAAAAGAAATAAATAAAGAAATTAAAAGAAAAAATAAAGAAAAACTTTTGACAGAATTACTAAGTGCAAGTTATACTTTAAATGAAGAAAAAGAACAGTTAAAAACGGTTGATAATGACTTTAAAAATGATATTGTTAAGGAGGTAGAAGATGGAAGAAAAAGTGATATTAGCAGACAAGGAATACATAATGAAGGACGGACTTTATTATCCAGTGAAGAAGGAATCAACATTCGAAGAGATGGGAGGAGCTTACAGACTGGAAGAGATAGACAAGGGAGTGGAAGTATTGATGCCAGATATAGAGATAGAGGATCCGATAGACAGGAGCAAGTTGAACAGAATGGGAAAAGCCAGACTGAAATATCTTCAAGAAGAGAAAGAGGAGGAATATCATATTCTACTAGCAACAGGGGAATTGATGCCACATCTATTGAAGATACAGGAAGAAGCAGAGGAAATGAGAGAAAAAATGCTACCGCAAATGAAGAAGGAATGGGGGATAACAGAACAGTTGAAGATAGACGACCAAATGGAATGGGTTGGACGGATGAACAATTTGGAAGCAACAATAAGGGAAATTATTTTGAATCAACTAATATACATTTAGAAAATAATCAAGAAGGTAACTCTATAAATGATAAATATATAGAGTTATCTTTAAATTCATATAACAATATAGGGATGCAGGTTCTATACAATAATAAGGAATATAAAATTTTAAAAAATAGTTATATTCCAAATGGAATGTCAAGTCTTACCTTAGAAGAACTTGAAGAAAATACCATAGGAGATACAAAGTATAGTGTTACAAAATCTATTTTTTACACAGAATTAAGAGGAATTGAAAATCTACTTGCAAAAGAAAGTGAATTTTTAAAATTTGAAAAACCTCAATCTGAAATAAAAATAGAAAATGAAAAAGTAGCTTATGAACAAGCTCAAAGTTTATTTGGAACAGAAAATCTTAAAAATATTGAAACACCAAACATTGAAAATAACAAGCAGGAAATAAAAAACTATAAAATTAAAGAAGAAATTTTACCTGAGAAACTTACACCTGGAGAAAGACTTGAAAATAATATTAATGCAATAAAAACTTTGATTAATATTGAAAATGAAAATAGAGCTGCAACTGAACGAGAGAAAGAAATACTTGCTAAATATGTTGGGTGGGGAGGACTTGCAGATGTATTTGATGAAAGTAAAAAAGGACAATGGGAAAGTTCAAGAGAATTTTTAAAATCTAATTTATCCGATGAAGAATATACAAAAGCAAGAGAGAGTACCTTAACTGCTTTTTTTACTCCAAAAGTAGTTATAGATAATATTTATAAAGGACTAGATAATTTAGGTTTTAAAGAAGGAAAAATCTTAGAGCCAAGTTCAGGAATAGGAAACTTTATAGGAAATATTCCAGAAAAAATGGAGAACTCTAAATTTTATTCAGTTGAACTAGATAGTCTTAGTGGAAGAATAGAGAAAGCCTTATATCCACAAGCTAATATTCAAATAGATGGCTTTGAAAATATTGATTTTAGAAATAATTTTTTTGATGTAGCAGTGGGAAATGTCCCTTTTGGAGATTTTAAAGTTAATGATAAGGAATATGCCAGAAATAATTTTTTAATTCACGACTATTTTTTTGCAAAATCTATTGATAAAGTAAGACCAGGAGGAGTTATTGCATTTATAACTTCAAATGGAACAATGGATAAAAAAGATGAAAGTATTAGAAGATATATAGGAGAAAGATGTGAGCTATTAGGAGCTGTAAGACTTCCTAATAACACTTTTAAAGGAGTAGCAGGAACAGAAGTTACTTCTGATATCATTTTTTTAAAGAAAAGGGAAGAAAGGTTTTTAGGAGAAGAAGAATGGTACAAAACTTCAACTGACTCAAAAGGACTTAGCTATAATAAATATTTTATAGATAATCCTAAAATGATAATGGGAAATATGCTTGAAGTTAGTGGAAGATTTGGAAATACAATTACTTGTGAGCCTACCCAAGATTTAAAAGATTTATTGCCTGGGGCAATAGAAAATATAAAAGGTACTTATAAAGAAAAAGATAGCAAAGAAGAAGATATAAATATAACTTATTACCAAACACGAGAAATAAGAAATTTTTCTTTTTTTAGAGAAAATGATAAGGTTTTCTATAAAGAAAATAGTGAAGTAGAAGAAATAAAAGAAAATAGAGAAAAGTTTTTTAGATATATAGATTTAGCAAATTCTATAAGAGATGTTATTTATCTTCAAAAAGAAAATGGTACTGATGAAGATATAAAGAAAGCTCAAAACAATCTTAATCAAGTATATGATGATTTTACAAGAAGATATGGATTAATAAATTCAAATCAAAATAATAAATTATTTAGAGAAGATGCAACTTATTCTCTACTATCCTCAGCTGAGCTAGTAGATGATAAAGGTAATTTTATTAGAAAAAGTGATATTTTTAGTAAAAGAACTATAAAGAAAGCTGTAGTTATAGATAAAGTTGAAAATTCTTCTGAGGCACTATTGCTTTCAATTTCTCAAAAAGCAAAAGTTGATTTTGATTATATGGAAAAATTGACAGGAAAAGAAAGAAATGTTCTTATAGGCGAATTGAAAGGACAAATATTTGCAAATATAAAGAATAATAATTTAGAATATGTTTCTAATGATGAATATTTAACTGGAAATATTAGAGAAAAAATATCTGATATTGATAACTATATAAAGTATTGTGAGGAAAATAATAAAGAATTATTGATTAGTAAAGAAGAATTAGAGTACCAAAAAGAAAAATTAAAAGAGGTACTTCCAAAAGAATTAGAAGCTAGTGAAATTAATGTTAGAATTGGAGCAACTTGGATACCAAAGGAAGATGTAAAAAGATTTGTAATTGAAACTTTAAAGCCTCCTACTTATCTGAGAAATTTAATAAATATTGAATTTTCAGAATATACTTCTGAATGGAAAATAACAGGTAAATCAGCTGATAGAGATAATCCATATTCAGTAATGACTTACGGTACTGAAAGAGCAAATGCTTATAGATTAATAGAAGATGCTTTAAATTTAAAAGACACTAGAATATTTGATTATGAAACTGATGAGAATGGAAATAAAATTAGTGTTTTAAATAAAAAAGAAACAATGTTAGCCTCTCAAAAGCAAGATTTAATAAAAGAAGAATTCAAAAATTGGGTATTTAAAGAACCAAATAGAAGAGAAAAGCTTGTAAAAATATACAATAAAAAATTTAACTCTGTGCGATTAAGGGAGTTTGATGGAAGCCATTTAACATTAGATGGAATAAATCCTGAAATAAAATTAAGACCACATCAATTAAATGCAGTCGCTCGTACTTTATATGGAGGAAATACTCTTCTTGCACATGTTGTTGGAGCTGGTAAAACTTTTGAAATGGTAGCAAGTGCAATGGAAAGTAAAAGGCTAGGACTATGCAATAAATCTTTATTTGTTGTTCCTAATCACCTAACAGAACAAATAGGAAAAGAATTTTTACAATTATATCCTGGTGCTAATATCTTAGTTGCAACTAAAAAAGATTTTGAACCAGCAAATAGAAAAAGATTTACAGGTAAAATAGCAACAGGAGAATATGATGCTATTGTTATAGGACATTCTCAGTTTGAAAAAGTACCTATGAGTAAAGAATATCAAAAACAACATATTACTAATGAAATAAATGAAATTGTAGATAATATAAAGAGATTAAAAGAAGAAAATAATCAAAATTTCACTGTAAAGCAACTTGAAGGAACAAAGAAAAAATTAGAAGCAAGATTAAAAAAGTTAACTGATGATGTAAAGAAAGATAATGTCTTAACTTTTGAAGAATTAGGAGTAGATAAATTAATTGTAGATGAAGCTCATTCATTTAAAAATTTATATCTTTTTACTAAGATGAGAAATGTAGCAGGAATAGGGCAAACAGAAGCACTTAAAAGTAGTGATATGTTTATGAAATGTAGATACTTAGATGAAATAACTAATGGTAAAGGAATAATTTTTGCAACTGGAACTCCAGTATCTAATTCAATGAGTGAACTATATACAATGCAAAGATATTTACAATATACAGGATTAAAAAATTATGGCCACCAAAATTTTGATTCATGGGCATCTACTTTTGGAGAAACAACAACAGCAATAGAGCTAAGTCCAGAAGGAAATGGATATAGAGCTAAAACAAGATTTTCTAAATTTTATAATCTTCCTGAGCTGATGAACCAGGTAAAACAATTTGCTGATATACAAACAGCAGATATGCTAAACTTACCTACTCCTGAAGTAGAATACAAAAAGGTACTCACAAAACCCACTGAGGAACAAAAAGATATTTTATTAAGTTTAGGTATAAGAGCAGAAGCAGTAAGAGATAGACAAGTAGAGCCTACCCAGGATAACATGCTAAAAATTACAAATGATGGTAAAAAATTAGCTTTGGACCAAAGATTGATAAATGAATTGTTACCTGATGATTCAAATAGTAAAGTAAATGCATGTATTAAAAATATTTATGATATCTGGGAAAAATCAGCTGTAAATAAATCTACTCAATTAGTATTTTGTGATATGTCTACTCCAAAGGGAGATGGCAGTTTTAATATTTATGATGATATAAAGAAAAAATTAATAGAGAAAGGCATTCCTGAAAAGGAAATAGCATTTATTCATGATGCAAATAATGAAAAACAAAAAGATGAAATGTTCTCTAAGGTAAGAATTAAGAAAAAAGAAAAATTCAGGATTAAAAAAAGAAATTACACCTATTTTTCTTTCTGAAGAAAAAAAAGAATTATTCAAAAAAGAAGTTCTTGAATTAGTTTCAATTGGAAATATAGTTGAATTACAGAATATTATAAAAGAAGATTTTTGGGATACCTCAATAATACTACAAAGTAATAAATGGGCAGTTCTGTACAATCTTATGAATGAAGAATACATTAATAAATGGACAATAATTTCATCTTATCCAATAGCTGAAATTTCAAATATTAAAGAATTTTATAATATTTTAGAGTCAGTTCCAACTATAACTTCAAAAGGAATAGATGAATTAAATAGACTTAAAAAGAAATATGGAGAATAAATTCAAATCTAGATAGTAACTATTATAGTTCAAAAAAGTTAATGCTGTATTGCTAACCTTTTTGAACTATTTTTTTATAAATTTTTATAAGAAATTGATTAATTTTTAATAGTTCAAAAAAGTATACTTTTTTGAAAAGTTATGATATAATATATTTATAGGAAAAAATAAATAAAATTTTTAGGAGGATAAATATGGAACTTTATGATTTGACATTAAAAAAAGAAGTTGCAAGAGAATGTGCTTGGGGAGTAATGGGGACAATTAGTAGAATTAAAGATAAAATAGGAGAAACAAAACTTTTAAAAACAGTTCAAAAGAAAATAGGATTAGAAATTAAAAATATACCAACAATGGATTTAAAAGAAGTAGAAGAATTAAATGTAAAATGCAAATTTTTAATGGGGATATTTTCAGAAATGGAGGAAATATAAAAATATGGAGAAAAACTATACAGATGATGAGTTAGAAATTAAATTTAAAGAAATTTTAGAATATTATAAATCTATGTATTCTCCAACTGAAAATCCAAAAGTCACTTTATTAGGAGGACAACCAGGTGCAGGGAAGAGTGGACTTGAAAATTTGATAAATATTAAAAAAAATTATGTATCAATAAGTGGAGATGATTATAGAGAATATCATCCTAGATTTAAAGAGATAAATCTAGAGCATGGGAGAGAAGCCTCAAAGTATACTCAACAATGGGCTGCTGAAATAACGGAAAAACTTATAAGAGAATTAAGAAAAGAAAAATATAACTTAATTATAGAGGGAACTTTAAGAACTGCTGAACTTCCTTTAAAAGAAGCTAATGCATTTAAAAAGGCTGGCTATGAAGTTGAATTAAATGTTGTCGTAGTTAAACCTGAAAAATCTCGTTTAGGAACTTTAGAAAGATATGAAGCAATGTTAAAACAAGATAAGGTCCCAAGAATGACACCAAAAGAACATCATGATTTAGTAGTAAATAATATTGGAAATAACTTAGAAATTATTTATAATTCAAAGGCTTTTGATAATATAAAACTTTTTGATAGGGAAAATAATCTTTTATACAATTATAAAGAGACTCCAGATATTAATCCAAAAAATATTTTAGAAAAAGAATTTAATCGTGAATGGAAAAAAGAAGAAATAAAGGATTTTAAAGAGAAATGGGAAAATTTAATAAAAATAATGGAGACTAGAAAAGCTCCTGTTAAAGAAATCTCTGAATTAAAAAATGAAAAGGAACAAATTCTTGAAAGAATTTCTAAAACAAAAGAACAAATTAAAGAAAGTCCCTGGAAGAAAAAAATAGAGAAAGATAAATCAAAAGGACTTGGAAGAGGTTAATAGGAGGAAAAATGAATAACAGCATTATAGATAAAATGACAAATGAATATATAAATGATTTGTTAGTTAGAGCAGCACATCATTCAACAGCTATTGAAGGAAATACTTTAACTTTAGGAGATACCATCTCTATTCTTATTCATAATTATATCCCCAAAGGAATGAGTGAAAGAGAATATTATGAAGTTAAAAATTATAAAAAAGCATTTGAATTTCTTTTAAAGTCAGATAAGATAATTTCTACAAATTTAATAAAAGATTATCATAAATATATTATGGAAAACCTAAGAGAAGATAATGGAGAATTTAAAAAAATACAGAATATTATTTTAGGCTCAGTTATTGAAACAACTAAACCATATTTAGTTCCTACAGTCATTGAAGATTGGTGTCAGAATTTAAAATATAGACTTAATAATGCAAAAACAAATGAAGAAAAAATAGAAGCAATATTAGATCAACATATAAAATTTGAAAAAATTCATCCATTTGGAGATGGAAATGGAAGAACTGGAAGATTATTAATTATTCATAGTTGCTTAAAGGAAAACTTGGCTCCTATTGTAATTCCAAAAGAAGAAAAAGGTAAATATATAAATTTTTTGACTTCTGAAAATCTTAAAGAATTTGTAAAGTGGGGAATAGAACTAGAGAAGAAAGAAAAAGAGAGAATAGAGTTATTTTATAATAAAGAAAAAGAAAATCTATGGAGCAAAAAAGTAGAGAAAGATAAATCAAAGGGATTTGGAAGAGGCTAAAATGATTTATGGATATGTAAGAGTTAGTTCCAAGACTCAAAATGAAGAAAGGCAAATTGCTGCACTCAAAAATGAGGGAGTAGCAACTGAAAATATTTTTATTGATAAAGAATCAGGAAAAGATTTTAATAGAAATGCCTGGCAAAAATTAATGGCAAAATTGATTGTAGGAGATGTTATTGTTATCAAAGAATTAGATAGAATGGGAAGAAATAACAATGAAATTAAAGAAAATTTTGAATTAATAAAAAATAAAGGATGTTATCTTGAATTTTTAGAAAATCCACTTTTATCAACAAAAGGAAAATCACAAATTGAAATAGAATTGATACAACCATTAGTATTACATCTTTTTGGTTATCTAGCTGAAAAAGAAAGAGAGAAGCTTTTAATAAGGCAAAGAGAAGCTTATGAACAATTAGAAACTGATGCAAAAGGAAGAAAAATTTCTAAGAAAAAAAATAAAGTACTAGGTCGTCCAAATAAAATTGAAAATTTAACAACAGAACAAAAAAGATATATAAAGGCTTGGATAGATGGAAGTATAAAAATATCTGATTGTATAAAAAATACTGGAATAAAAAAAACAAGTTTATATACAATTAAAAAATCTTTTTCTTTTTAAGGGGGAATGGAGGATTCTAATAAAAAAATATTATTAATATTATATACAACTATTATATTTGTTCCATATAAAGAGAAGTTAGGAACTGAAAAAGATATACTATGAAATAAGAACTAGAAAATTATATTGATAATTTAAAATAATAAAAAAAGGATTATAAAATAAATAAAAATGTTATATAATAAAGATGTAATTTAGTTTTTAATTTTAAATAAATATAAGGAGGAAGTTATAGATGTGTTGGAATAAAAAAATTTATTCATTTCTTGAAAAATTAAAAAATTTAAATGAAAAAAAAAGTGGAACCAATAAAATTAAGTTTAGAACAATATTTGAATGATTTAAAATATGAATACACTTATAATTTTAATGATAAAGATGATACAAGTGGTAAAATAACTGTAAGTTATTCTAATAATTGTTATCAGGTAGAAAATAATGTAGGAAAATATAAATTTATTTTAGAAATGGATCCTAGATCTAGATATTATGAATATTTTAATATTAAGATAATTATGGATAGAGAAGATAAAGAAGTATTAAAAATGCAATATTCATTATCTCAAGATGATGAAATTGATGGTATTGAAATAGAATTTATATCAGAAGAAATTAAATACCCTAAATCAATTAGATTTTTAAGTCAAAACAAAATTATAGGAAATATTTCTCCTATACCTTTTGAAAAGATTAGTGAATCTTTAAACACAAAATGTGATGGAATAACTATTAATTTATTAGGATTTTTATCTTTCTCAGAAGAATTTAAACTAGAATATAAAGAATCTAGTAATAATCTTTTAGTAGATTCTTACTTAAGTTGTATAGGTGAAAGAGAGTAACTTAAATTTTATTAAAATATATTATTGGATGGCATAGCTAAAAAGTTATGTCATTTTTTATTAAGGGCTTTTATTTAGAATTTTTTATAGAAAAATTTTTAATGAAAGCTCAATCATAAAATTTAAAATGAAATTCTTAAATTTTAGAACAAGGGATTCCAAAGGGAAAGTTTGGTCGCTATTCTTGAATAGCGAAAGTGCAAAGCACACTCCGTAGGAGTAAGTAAAAATACTTAATGTATTTTTACATAAAGGGTGTCCAGTAGGAACTGGCTGGCACGCAGAGTTTACTACCGAAGGTAGAAACTCGTAAGCGTGCAATATGCTATTGACAAGCTCCAATTTATTCGCAAAAGCGAATAAGAGCATGTCAAGCATAGCAAAGAATTGTTGGAAAGAAATTTCCCTAAAAAAGAAAAATAACTTGAAATATTGTCAAGAATTACATATAATATATTAACCGCTATAAGAGGTTAAAATTGAAAGGAGGTTTATATGGCTCATTATAGATTATGTATGAAGAATGGAAAAGCTTGGGGAGCAGTTGCAAATTTCTCATATAATATGGGTATGGGAAAGTATTCATATAAAGAAAATGAAATTGTTGAATCATTTCATAATATTCCTGGATGGGCTAAATCTCCTTATGATTTTTGGGAAAAATATTCCCAAGAAGATAGAGTAAATTCTTCATATAAAAAAATAGAATTATCTTTACAAGAGGAACTATCTTTTGAAGAAAATAAAAAAATGTTATATGAATTTATTAAAAAAAATGTAGGAGATAACTATTATTATAGTGTTGTTATTCACGATAAAGAATCAAATGAAAAAGGAATTCAAAATACACATGCACACATAATGATATGTAAAAGATTAGAAGATGGTATAAAAAGAAATCCTGAACAATTTTTTAAAAGATATAATTCAAATTCTCCAGAAAAAGGTGGAGCATTAACTGATAATAAGTATTGGGGGAAAAAGCAAACTTTAATTAATTTTAGAGAAGATTGGGAAAATATTATTAATAAATATTTTGAGAAAAATAATATAAAGAAAAAGGTTTCTTCTAAAAGTTTAGAGAAGCAAAGAGAAGAAGCATTAAAAAGTAATGATTTAAAAAAAGCTGAAATGTTAGACAGACCTCCAGTAAATATAGATGGATATATTTTAAAAAAGGATGAGAAAGATTTAACAGATGAGGAAAAAGAAAAATTGGAATTATATAATGACATCAGTGAATATAAATCTTTAAAAGAGCTAGTTTATTCCTTAGAAATTGAAAAGAAAGAGCTAGAAGAACTTGAAAAATTAAATAATGAAAAAATTGATAAACTTCAAAGAGGTAAAAGTCTTTTTGGAGATATTTTTGTTTCAATGGAAAATCTATTTATGGTTAATATAGAAAAAAATATTTTAGAAGAAAAATTAAATAATGAAGAAATATTGAGAAAAGAAGCTATAAGAGAAATTGATAAGAATTTTAAAGATATTGAATTAAAGATAGATTTACTTCGTAAAGATATTCCAATAAATTATGATGCTATTGAAAAATTAGAAAGTAAGTTAGAAAGTATTGAGGAAAAAATTTCTTCAGCTGATTTAGAATGTAGAATTTCAATTTTAAAGAATAATTTAAAAAATGATATTGATAAATTAAGTATGAATGAAAGTAATTTAGAATTTAAACTTAATAATGATATTTCTGCAATAGGAGAAACTCCTGAAAATATAAAATTATATAATGATTATCAATATAAAAATTGGGAAAATAACTTTTTAATATTAAAAGAAACAGAAAAAGAGATTTATTTTCTTGAAGAAAAATTAAATAAAACTAGAGCTGAATTAAAAGATAAACAATTAAATTTTTATACATATAATTCTTTATCAAAAGGAGAATATGGAAAAATTTTAAATAAAATAGACGATATTCATAGAATATTAGATGATGAAAATAAAAATATTACAAGTTACCAGGCAACTGATATGCATAATGATTTAAAAATACTAAGAAGTAAATTAAATAATATTGAATCTCAATATAAGAGAGGTGAAGGTAAAAATAAATTTATAAGAAGAAAATATAGTATTAAAAATAAATATATTGAAAAATATACTCAACAAAAGAATGAATTAGAAAAAATGAAAATGAAAGTTTCATTTTTAAAAAATAATATCTTAACAATTCCTGAAGAAAAAGAAAAAGAATTTAAAAAAATATATGCTAATAGAAAAGTTGATATTGAAAATATTTCTTTAAAATCAAAATTATACAAATTAGAAGTTCAAAAACAACAATTAGAAAATAATATTTCTGATTCTTCTCTTGAGTTAATGTCTTTAAATAAAATGACTGATGGAAAATATGGAGAATTGGTAAAAAAATATGAAGATTTAATTATTTTAGAAAAAACTGTAACTGATACTAAAGTATTATCTGATATAAAAAATAAGATGAATTCTTTAGAAATAGAAAGAAAAAATCTTTTATCTTCATTAAATAAGAAAACATATATTGCAGTAAAAGGAGCATATTTTAAAAAATATAAATCAGCTATTTTTAAAGTTGAGAAATCAATCTTAAATGTAAAAGATAAAATAACTAAAAATGATGTATTGAAAGAAAAGAAATCAGCTTTTAGAGGAAGTTTAAATTCACTAAAAAATTTTACACCAGGATTTGTAAAAGCTGAGTTAGGAAAAGTTCTTTATACAGGAAATATAAATACTCATGATGATGATAAATGGGAAAAACAAATGAAAAAAGAAATGGATTTTAGTAGATAAGGGAGAGGGAAAAATGAAAAAAATTTTATTAGTTGTTATGTTTATTTTTTCAGGAATATTATTCTCAGCTGAGGGAAGAAAATCAGAAATAGAATCTAAGGTTTACCAGTTTGTAAATTCTCAGCCAGTTAATTCAGAAGATATAGAAGATATTTATAATGCAATTATAAAATCATCTAAAGAATTTGATGTTGATCCACAATTAATAGCAACAATCATAAAACATGAAAGTGGATTTGACCAATTTGCAAAAAGTTCAGCAGGAGCAATAGGACTTATGCAACTTATGCCAGGGACAGCTGATAGTATGGGGGTAGTTGATATTTATGATATTTTTGATAATATAAGGGGTGGAGTAAAGTACTTTAAACAATGTCTTGTAAAAAATAAAAATGATATTCCATTAGCATTAGCATCTTACAATGCTGGGATAGGGAATGTCTTAAAATATAATGGTATTCCTCCATTTAAAGAAACTCAAAATTATGTTGACAAAATTTTAGATACATATAATAAAAAATTTGGAAAGAAAGTCCGTTATAATGAAGTTGAATTTGAAAAAGCAGTTGATGGAATATTTTCTGAAATCACTTTTGAAAATGCAGAAGAAGGAGAAATATAGGATATGTCAGCTATTTTTGAAATAGAGAAAAAAATTTCAATTGCAAAAACTAAAATAAATTTCCTAGAAAAAAAAATAAAAAGAAACAAGTTTAAAACTAGCTTAGATAAGAGAAAAGAGAGAGCTCATAATCTTATTGTAAAAGGAGCTTTACTAGAAATGTTAGGACTAGAAAAAGAAAATAATGAAGTAATTTTAGGATTTTTATCAACATTTTCAAAAAATGAAGAAAAACAAGAGTATTATAAGAAAATTGGAAAAGAATTATTTAAAAAACTTAAAAAGAAATAAAATTATAAAAGGTGGCCATAAAATTTGGCTGCCTTTTATATTGATATTACTTATCTTTTTTTACCATAAAATCATATACTACTGAGGGAATTGTTAATTTTAAGTAGTAAGAATAAAGTTCATATTCATCTTTTTTAGAAAAAAATTCAGGATTCTTTTTAAAAGCAAAAATTAATTTAGAAAAAATATCTTTACCAATAGCTTTTTTTAATCCAGCTTCAATATCAGAAATATATCCACTAGAAACTCCTGATATTTCTGAAAGGTCTTTAATTGACCAAGTATTTAATTCACGCAATCTTTTTAATTTTTTTATAAATAAAATTTGTTCATTAGGTAAATTAGATTTATTCATTCTACCACCTCTTGTATTCTATAGTCATTTGTTAAATATTATACTCTAAATTTAATTAAAAAACCAGCTAAAAAAAATAATTAAAAATAATATTAAAAAAATAAATAAATTTCTTGACATAACCGCTATTAACGGTTATAATAAGTTAAAGATAACCTCTGACAGAGGTTAAAAAAACAGGAGGTATATTATGGGTAAAATTATTCAAGTAAAAGTACAAAAAGGCGGACTTGGAAAAAGTTTTATAACTGCAACATTAGGACATTTATTAGCTATTACAGAAAATAAAGTATTAATACTATCAACAGACAGCCAAAATTCAATTTATGATATCTTTACAAAAGAAAAGAAAAACGAAATTGGAAATAAAGGTTTGATTGATTCTATTCTTAATTCAAAATTAAATACTATGGAACTTAGGGAAAAATTAGATTTTATACCACTAGAATTAGGTAAAAAATTTACAAATAAGATTTTAGAAAAAATTCCAGATTTTTTAAAAAAACTTAGAACAGAATATGATTATATTTTAATTGATAGTACTCCTTCATTAGAATTGGATGAAGTATTCTTAAAAAATTCGGACCAAATAATTGTCCCCGCAATTGGAGATAAATTAGCAGTAAATGGGATTGTAAATATAATAAAACAAAATCCTGAAAAAATTGCTGCAATAGTATTTAATAGATATACAAATACAAGAGTCAATAAAACTTATTATAGAGAAATGAAAGAGCTTTGTGATAAAAGTGGCGTATTTATGCCAGAACCAATAAAACTTTTAAGTTATATTGCTGAACTTGTTGAAAGAGGAGAAACTATATGGGAAGTAAATTCAAAAAAAGTTGTTGAAACACAAAAAATATTTAAAGAAATTCTAAAAAGAATTTATTAAGGAGGACCATGAAAATAGGTATAGATTTAAGTGATTTAAAAAATGAATTAAAAGAAATTAAAAAAAATAATGAAAGTAAAAAAAATGAAATAGCAGAAAAAATAATGCTAGATATAAATAATTATAAGTATATAAATTTTACTAATGACCCTGAAATAGATGATTTTTTAAATGACAATTCATTTAAAATATTAAATTTGGCAGCTGGAGCAAATATTCTTTTAGGAAGTGTTTTTATAGAAGTACAGGATTATTTATCAAATCTTGAGAATGCAGATGCAACATATATAAAATGGCTTGAAAGCAATGGTTTCAATAGAATGACAGCTCTAAGATATAAAAGAAGAGCTGAAATATATAATTCTTTAACATCAAGTAAAGCAAAATACTTTATAGGAATAACTTCTCAAAGAATAATAGATGAAATAGCAAAAGCTGAAAATAAAGAAGAAATTATAAATTATCTTGAAGAAATGGAGGAATTTGATAATATTGAAGATTTTTTAAAAAAGGATATTGTATTAGAAATTGAAGAAAAAAAAGAGAAAGGAAACATAGAGATAAAGGAAAGAATTAAGAAACTTCCTTTAAAAAATATAGAAAAACTTGATACTGAAAAACAAAAGCAAATAGATAGTTTAGTTCATCAAATAGAGGAACTTTTAAAAGAACAAAAATAAAAAAGAAAAAGAGACATTAAAAAATATCTCTTTTCACAAATTTTAAATATCCAAAACAAGATAGATAAAATCTAACACCTTTATTCTACTTCTTGTTCTTGGATATGTCAAGATAAGGAGGAAAAAAATATGAGTTTTCACGAATTTAAAAGAAAAATGGAATTATTGAATAACCAGGAAAAAGAATTTATATATGCTTTAACAATTGAGGATGCTATTAATTTTTTAAAAACAATTAAAATATGAGAAAGGGGAAAAAATGTTTACTACTTTATATGTGATTGTAGGTGCTATACTCATTTTAGGATTTTCAACAGATATTTCTAAATTACCTCTTATATTTAGGATATTTCTAACAATATTTTTTATTATTATTATGTTCTTCTTTTTAAAAGAAGTTACTGGGGCTTCATCTATTTGGGATATACTTACTTTTAAATTTTTAGAAAATTTAAAAAAATAAAAAAGATATAAAGTATATTTACTAGATAATTTAAAAGTAAAAGGAGTAATAAAATGGATAATGAATACTTGGGATTATGGATAGTAAATTGTATGATTTTTGCTTTAATTGAATTTGGAATTTCTAAAGTATTTGAATAGAGAGGTACTAGTTTATGCAAGAAATAGAAGAAATTAAAAAAAGTAAAATAGTTGGAGGACTTAGTGGGGAAGCAAAACAACTTGTAGATAAATTTAGTAGAACAGCGAAAGAAAAAGGAAAGCCTTTTACAGATTTTGAAAGCGAGGGCTTACTATATGTAACTGTTTATGATGAGAATAATTTAGTTTATTGTGTACCTATTTTTTCTTTTAAGGATAATAAAAGAATAGATTTAAAGGGAAAAATATATATAAGTGAAGATGCCAAGAGATTGGAAAATATATTAAGAAATTCCAATGAAAAGAAAAAAGAAATAGAAAAAGATTATTAAGGAAGTCAATTATAAAACAAAAAAGGCTAGTTTTTTTAAATAGTTTTGAGGGGAGAACATAGCCTTTTAAGTTTATAAAAGTATTTTTTAGCAACCTATTATATCATAAAAAATAAGGAGGAGAAATGAAAAATTTAAAAACTATAACAACAGATGAATTTTTAGAAAAGTTTGATAATGATACATTAGAAGATGAAGATTTAAGAGCTATTTATTTTCAAAGAACTTTTGAAGATACAGAAAATAGTTACTGGGAAGAAGTAGAAAAAGGAGAATATTACAGAAGATTATATTTTACAAAAGCTTTTAAAAAGTGGGAAATAGTAAAATTTGAAGATGAAGATAAAAGTTATGCTGTAATAGGGACAAATAAACATTTTACTGATGTTTTTGAAATTGAAGAAAAAGGAAATATGCTTATTATTGATAAAGATAAACAATATGGATTTAATCCTAATTATATATCAGAAAGAAGTTATAGGTCTTTTGAAGATATTAAAGTTGTAAAATATATTTATGAATAATGATAAGAAGAATTTAAGGGGAATAGATTATGATTAATAAAATAATTGGAGTATCAATATTACTTATTCTTCTTATATTTGAATATTTATATATATTCAAGTATATAAAAGCTAAAAATATAATTAGAATTATTATGGCATTAATACTTTTAGTTGGAATAGTTTTTTTAATTAAAATGTAGGAAGATATTAAATAAAAATTTAAAGGACTTAAAAGATGGAAAGAAAAAAAAGAGAGAAGAAAGATCTAATCAATGTTTGTAGCACTACAGGAATAGGTGTGTGCCGTATACTATCAACTTTAATAGATTACACTTTATTAGATAAAAACTTAGAAATTGATATAAAAACTTTATCAGATTTTAATGTAAAAGACTATTTTACTCCATTGGTTGAATTTGGAGAATATATAAGAAATGAAAATTTATTGCAAAATATACTTTTTTTAATAGATAAAACTTTTTATGATAGTTACGATGGAGCATACTATAAAAATGATATTTTTAACATGACCGAATTTTTTAAAAAAATTTGTATTCAATTTGGCTCAAAAAACATAAATTTAAAGTATTTAGGAGAAAAGGAACTATATATCAATGAGTTTGAATTAAATATAAAAATAAATAATAATAAACTTGTTTTTAAAATAACATATGACTATGATTGTGATATATTTAATTTTTATTCTGAAAATAAAGATAAAGAATTTGATAAATTAATTGAAGAAGTTATTTGGTATTTTAATACTTTTATGGATTATTATGAGAAAAAAGAAGGATAAAGAGATATTAATGAATAAAGAAACATATTTTACTTTAATGTGGATTATATTTTTTATTTTAGGGGATTATTTTTTTAGAAATAATATTAGAGTTAAATTAATAACCAAAGGAATTCTTATTTTAATTTTATTTCTAAGGATTTTTAAAATAATATAAAGTAATGAAAAAGGAGGAATAGATGAATATAGATAATATATTAAAAAATGCTCAAAAAAGTAAAAGAAAAGTACATATTTCTGCAACGATACCCTATGATTTAAAAGTTAAATTAGATGATTTATCTAAGACTAATAAAATTACACTATCTAAGTTAATAGAAACCATTTTAAATGAATTTTTAGAGGTTGCTAGTTCAGATACAAAAGATTATTAAAATTTTGCTAAAATCAACCGCTAAAAACGGTTGATTTTTTGTAATAATAATTGTAAAATAAAATAAATAAGATATTTAATAAAAAATAATTATAGAACTAGGAGGAAGTATGGATAATTCATTATTTAAGGACTTTACTTTAAGAAGTAAGAATATGTTAATAACTGCAAAAACTAGAACAGGAGTTACAAGCTCAATAATGGTTCCTGCTGTTTTAGAAAACAATGAAACAAATTTTGTTATTTTAGACTTTAATAAAGAAATTTACTTTATTACCAATAAATATAGAAGAAAGTATGGGAATGTTTACTTTATTGATAGAGATACTACAATAGAAGATATTAATAAAATAGATTATTCAAAAAGATTTACAATTTATATTTGTTGCGAAGTACATAGAGAAAATATAGATGAAGTAAAAATCTTTGAAGAAATTTTAAAAATTATTGATAACAAAAGAGTTAAATGTATAATCTTAATAGAGCATTTTGAGCGTATAAGTAATTTATTAATATTAAAAGAATTTAAAATTGAAAATAATAATAAATTTTTAATATCTACTCAAGAGGATAGTAATTTAGAACTTATAAAAAATAATTTAGAAAAATTTGATATGGCACATATCAACTTATCTAATAATTCAATTTATATAGATGATAAAGAATATAAACAAGAATTCTATTTTAAAAATGAAAAATATATTAAACTATTGGAACTAAAAAAATAAATACTTAAAAGTAAGAATTTTTTTAATAAATATAATTAAAAAGAGTTGGAGGAAAACTAAATGTTTAATATGTACCCTGATGTATTAACAGTGAAAGAAGTTAGAGAAATTTTAAGAATTGGTATAAATAATGTTTATCAAATGCTAAAATCTGGAGAATTAAAATCAATAAAAATAGGTAGAATATATAAAATAAAAAAAGAAAATGTGATAGAATATATAAATAGAAAGAGTAAAGAAAAGATAAAAAAATAGGAGGTTTCTATGTTATCTGGTACTTTACGGATTAGAAATAATATTTATTATGTGATAATATATTGGCAAAATGAGGAAGGAAAACAGGAACAGTTTCCATTTTCTACCAGTATTAAAGTTAAAGGAAAAAAAGAAGAAAAAGAAGCAAAAATTATATTAATGGAAGCTAGAGTAAACTTTGATCCAAATAATATACAAGAAATGAAAAAAAAATATCTTAAAAGGAAGTCTCATAAAAATAGTATAAAAGACTCTGAGATTGCTAATCTTCCTGTTTATAAATTTTTTAAATGGGCTTTAGATATTTTTTTACTTAAAAATCCTTCATTGAGTATTACTACAAAAAATGGATACAAATATGATATTAGAGCACTTCAAGATTATGCTCCTTTCAATTCCATAACCTTTGGTAAATTGAACAAAAAAAATATAGAAGATTATTTTGAATATCTTCTTATAACTAAAAGGCTATCAGCTTCCACAGTTGCTAAAATAAGGACTATTTTAGGAAGTCTTTATAAAATTGCAGTTCAAAGAGAAATAGTAGAATATAATTTAATATATAAAACTGAGCCAATAAAACTGAAAAAGAAAAAGAAAAAGGCTTTTACAAAAGTAAAAGCTAAACTATTTTTAGAGGCTTTAGAACATAGTGAATATAAATTAGAATTTTATTTATTAATATTTTTAGGACTTAGAAAAAGTGAACTTTTGGGAATAATGATAGATAACATCAATTTTGAAGAAAAAAGTTTATATCTAGAACAGTCACTTGTTTGGGATAAAGAAAATAAAAAATATGCTATTAATAGAGAAATGAAATCTCCACTAGCACATAGAAAATTTCCATTAATTCCTATTCTTAGTGAATTTTTATTAGAAAGAATAAATAGAATAAAAGAAGATAAACTATTTTTTGGAAATACTTATGGTATTGATAAAAGGTTAGACTTTAATGCTGAAGGTTTTTTATGTATAGATAGAGAAGGAAAAATATTAAGAACTGCTAAATTAAATTATGAACTTAATAAAATTTTAATAAAAATAGGATTAGAACATTTGAGTGTGCATGAATTAAGACATACTTGTGCAACATTAATGTATTTAGAAGGAATTGATTTAAAAAAAATACAATACTGGTTAGGGCATTCTAATATTTCTACAACTGCAAACATTTATGCTCATTACGATAATAGTAAAGATCTTGAAGTTATTAAAGTATTAGAAGAAGCACTTGAAAAAAAGATTGATTAATTAAAAAGAAATTAATATAATAATATTGTCATAGGTATTGTCAAATAAATTTTTTTTATCATAATACTTATGAAATGTTAAAATAATAGTGAATTTGAGAAAAAGTAATATTTATGTTGAGAGTATTTTCAATATACTTCATATATTTCTTTAAAGTTTTTAAAGCTGTAAGCATTTGTTTAGATACTTTTTCTTTTTTAGATAGATTCTTCTTTACAATATTTTCAAATCTTTTAAAGTTATTATGCTTTATTGCTTGAAGAATATCTTGATATATATTAAAATTTACATCTAATTCAGAACTTTTTTCTAGAAGATAGTCCACTTTATCCTTAGTACTAAGTTTGTACTTAAAGCTTGGACAATAATACGGTTCTTGACAAAGGTCAGGATAATATTTTTGGAGTAATTTCCAAAATAGTTTTAATTTTCTTTTTAATGACTCATCTTTAAGAGAATTCATAATAGATATTCTAGTTTGGTTAAATGCTCTATTAACTAGATTAACAATATGAAATTTATCTAATACTATCTCAGCTTTAGGAAAAATAGATTTTACTAAGCTAATATATGGAGAATACATATCCATACAGATATATTTTACATTATTCCTAGCTTCAAGTGAAAATCTTGAAAAATATTCTGTCAAAGAATTGAGTCTTCTGTCTTCAACAATATCAATGATATTTTTAGCTTGATAATCAGCAAAGACAAAGGACATAGCGCCATCAATATTTTTAACAGATTTAAATTCATCAATACACATACTTTCAGGTAAATGTTCTTTATTAACTTTAAAATCAGAATAGCAGTTATCCATAATTCTTTGAACAGAAGAAATAGAAATATTGTACCTCTTAGCAATAGAAGTAAGAGAAATATTTTCTTGAAGTTCATGCGCAATAGTATATTTAAGGTTATTAGAGATATTAGAATTATCTTCAACAATATTAGTTGAAGGAGAAAAAGACTTTTTACAATCTTTGCAGATGTGTCTCTGAACAGTAAGATTAAGCTCAATATTGTAATTTTGAAAGGGAATAAATTT
>UMEM01006073.1_pt1 | contig 47753 bp, 35 predicted proteins | sample 1964761 | NCBI WGS metagenome assembly UMEM01 (sample SAMEA4836021, study PRJEB28245) | human gut metagenome | biome: gut microbiome; material: fecal sample | place: Denmark | collected 2008 | reverse complement strand
GGTTCGTTTTCTTGCTGTATACCACGTTTACGACGTCTCCGCCGTCAGCACTGATCTTCTCCGCTCCGCTCCTGGTTCCGGGTACTGCATAGCCTTCCGGGGCGAACAGTGTTAAATCTGCCGGGATTGTATCTCCAACAGAACCTGTTCCCTCAACTTCTCCAAGGAAATTACGGTCGCTTATGCTGTCCTTGTAGTAGTTCACCGTATATTCATGGGAGACACTCCTGTAATACAATTTTAATACAGTATTATTATCACTAACTGCCGCGCTCGAATACTCATAATTTAATGCATATTCTTTAAGACTTGATACACTCTTCAGATCGGTATATATGATATATGTTTCACCATAATACCCCTCTATCTTTGTATTTTGCAGATTTCCATTACGTACATACCCGTTAAAATCAGTTCCTTCTCTTGTAAGTACGCCTAACGTAGAACTCTCCAACTCTCCTGTCAAAGGCTGACCATCTTCAGTTAAATACTGTATCTGCAAATTCGCTTCATTCGGTTTAATATAAATTCTTACTGTTACCGTCTGACTTGATTTGGTCCATCCAACGCTAAACCCATTTTCCCAATTAATTTCAACATTGTCGACAGTTACCTTAGAAACGGAATATGCGTTATCCAAATTAGGCGTAATATATATACCGCTTACTCCCGGATGTTTATCATGATAACTCGTCAATGATGATCCCATACTATTTCCGCTTAGTTCATCAATTAATTCATATTCAATTTTTCTTGTATTGTCATTACTATTCTCCCACCAATCGGACACAGCAATTTCAACCTGCTTCGCCAATTCTGTTCTCTGTAGGTAATAAAAAACTAATTGATCAGTTGCGGCAAAGTCTTTCCAACTTCCAGAAGATGTATAATATTGGATATTTTCGTTAAAAAACCTTAACCTTTCGATTCTTTGCCCATTTTCTACACGGTTAATGCCTGCATTATTCGTTTGATGATAGTTTGCTGGAAGCACTCTGGCATGCCAAAAAATAAGTTCATCATTCTCTCTTGTTCCTGTAGATGGAGCAACCTCGTCTACCGGCACACCGTTGTCTCCATACTGTGACAGGTCTGTACTGCTGATATTCTTTGACTGCTGTCCGTCCGAACCTGTAACTTCACGATTAGTAATCCAATACTCTGCATTAATGCCAGATGTATCTGTCACTATTATTGTATAGGAATAGTTTCGCCCCCAACTACTAGCTGCCCTTACCATGGCTGTTCCTGGCTTAAGTCCAACTATCTCAATACTATTCCTCTTCTGAGTACTGCCGCTTATAAAGCTAATAACATCGGAACCTGAAGTAACGCTCCAATCAGCATTTAACAGCGTATTTTTATTATTCTCATTATAAAGAGTTAATTTTTCACCAACGGCAATAGTGGTCGAATCATACTGTTTATTACCGCTCACAACCGCATAAATAGTAAAATGCTCAGCCTCAAAGGAAATCTCGCCAACTGTCTGTTCTCCTGGAACATCCACTGTATCGCTTACAGTCTCAACCTTTACTATATCTTCTGGAGCAATTTCACTTTCCTGGGCGGCTGCCTTTTCTTTCTCTTCCTTATTACTATCCTGCACGGTTTCAACACATACAACCTCAACAACATCGGCCTCTGCACTCTGTTCTATAATCGGCTTACCTGTGAATGTAACATTTACAAGCCGACTTCCACTCCACATCTCAGCATCAAGAAGTTTGTCTCCAAGCCACAGATTAATATCATAAGCCATGACTGAAGATACATTCCTTTTGGTATCAGCACTGATTATCTCCTGAACAGCTGTTTCTACATTATCATTGACGCGTACAGCTGTAGCTCTTACTCCTGCTGGCAACACCCCTTCTTCCGCCACTATGTGGATTACCATTCCGTCATCCATCACAAGCTCTGCATCAAAAGCCGGATGTATATCAGTTTCCACCGTATAGACTTCAACCTCCTGCTCCTCATAAACTTCTGGAACAGTATACCACGCAGTCTGCGAACCATCCTCATTATCAGCTATCGAGTCAGCTTCCAATACTTCTCCATTAGCCGTAACACTCTCAACCGCAAATCCAATCTGATTCTTAACTCCAAAGGTTAAACTCTCTCCTTCTTCCACACCTCTGGCGCCATCCACGATACGTGCACTAGCTCCCGGATTAATGGAGTAAGTAATTTTGTAACCATCAAAGTCATCCAAAGCCTTCAACTGATTAATCGTAGTGGTATAAACCTTTGCAGTACTGCAATACCCCATACCAACCAAATCAGTTGTTGATGCTTTATTAACTGTCTCTTCCGGCTTAACCTCCGGTTTCGTAACATCGGAAGGGGTTCCTACCTGAACTTCTTCGGTTGCAGCGGGTGTTTCCGCTGCATCTGTCGTAGTCTCAGGAGTCGTAGTCTCGTCACCCTCTGACGGAGCAGCTGTAGTTCCCTCTGTGGTTGTTTCACTCGGGTCTGTGCTCTCCCCTGCCTCGGCAGTAGTTTCATCCGATGCAGCCGCTGGGGATTCTTCCTGGTTTCCTTCCTGTGCTTCCGTAGTACTTTCAGTCTCTGCTGGGGCTACCGGCTCTGTCTCTTTTTCTGTCGGAGCCTCTGTTTCCTTAACAGCTTCTGTCTTTTCTTCCGGCTCAGCCTCAGGTTCCTTAGCTTCTTCAACTTTTGGAGCTTCTTCAGCATTACCTTCCTCATTATCAGCTACTACCGGCGCATAATGACGGATGATGGATGCCACTGGCTCACCTGTTGCCGCTTCTGGCTCGGCTGCTTCCGGTTCAGGTGCATCTGCTTCTGCAGCCTCCTGAGTTTTTTCCTCAGTTGTTTCCGGAGCATCCGTTGCTTCTTCTGTCGTCGCTTCCTCTGTGGCAGCCGCTTCTGTAGATGTCTCAGTCACACCTTCTGTCGGAGCCGTGCTTCCCTCTTCCGGAGCAGTCGTCTGTTCCTCTCTTGGCGCATCCGTAGACTCACTCTCACCCGGAACAACTGTGGTGGTTTCATCTACCGTTCCTTCTACGGTTGGTACTGTGGTATCAGGAGCTATGGTTTCCTCAGTGCCTGGTCCATTGACATCTTCCGGTGCAGTGGCTGTAGTCTCCTCCACTGGCTTGGAAATGTAATTAATCTCCTCATCACCATATGCCGCTTCAAAGCTCTTTACAGTAATTCTCTTGGTCTTTTTAACCTTTTCTACGCCATTCTCCATCCTTGTGATGTTTGTGGAGCAGCTGATAGTATCTTCCCCATTATTCACATATAAGAAGATAATCTCCTCATCGCCGGTTACCATATACATGTCATCGGCATCTTCCGGCAGTCGAACAAATACTCTCAGTTCCGCATCCATACTGCCGCCGTCCGGATCCGGGTATACTTCTAATACTTTCCCCTCTCCGTAAAACAAACTCTCGAATTTAGCAATGTCTCCATTGGTAAAGTCGAGATCGCCCGGTGATATTACATTGCCGTTTTCGATTGCTTCTTCGATAGCTGTCACCAATTGGGAACCCGTCATTTCGAATGTGACAGACTCTGACGACGATGTAGCCCCATAAGCTGCGTTCAGGTCCGCACCAACATTGGTACATACCATGGCTGCCGCTAACGCGAAGGCCACCAGACGCTTCCGCATGTTATAGACTGATTTCTTTAACATGCCAGACCTTTTTCGTCCTTCCATACTTACACTCCTCTCATAATTTTTTCTTTCTACATAATTCCAGATAAATCCAACTGTCTGAAACTAGTATAGCAAACCACAGTTACAATCTGGTTACAATTTGAGAAAGTTTAAAATTTTTCTTAAATCAATTATGTAATTATAGATTCCCTCGCTATAATCATAGCAAAGAGGGCGTTATGCAAAGCGTTATTTTTCCATGATTTTTCGTTACTTTTTATTTAGATCATTAAAATTTAGCCTGTTTTTTATAACCCTTCCATGTATTTGTATTCACACATTTCCATTTATAAAATTTTAAGAAACTATCGAACAAATGAGAAAAAACCTCATTTTTAATTGTATTATTACCAATAATATGATAAAATGGTTACAGATACAAAAGATGCATATTTTTGAGATTTTTTCTCACATTTTGAGGTGCTATTATGCTAATGCAGTTCAGTTTTAAAAATTTCAAAGCATTCAAAGAGGAAGTTTTGTTGGATTTCCTACCTGCCTCCATCAATGAACATAAAAACACCCTGTTGAAGGATCCGGCTGACGGTGAACGCATACTTCCCCTTATCGGAATCTATGGCCCCAACAGCAGCGGTAAGTCCACGGTCCTCGATGCTTTATCCTGTCTCTCCTCTCTGGTCACAGCATCTGTAACCGTACCAACCAGAATCAGAGACATGCATTGTCTGTTTTCGGCAGATTGTAAGGATATTCCCACTCAGTTTGACGTGTTATTCCGCAGCCAGGGGTTCCTGTTCCGCTACCAGCTCCAGTTCTCAACGGGAACCATCGCTGAGGAGAATCTGTTCTACGGCAGTCTGGGCGGAAGTGATACGGGTATTCTTTTTAATAGGAAAGAATCCGTCATCCATCCCGGACGTGAACTCATCTCCTTCTCCCTTAAGGCCGTACCTCCATCCGTAACTTTGCTGTCATGGCTCAATGCCTATACGGATTCCATACATGCCAGGGCCGCCTATTCCTGGTTCAGCAGAATACAGGGAAACAGTCCCAGGGAACTTCCTTCCGACATGGATACCCGGCGGAGACTGTGCGGTATCCTTAAGGATTTGGGACTTGATATAACGAATTACAGTATCATACCGGACTCAGACCACAAATCCCCTGCTGCATTCCTTGTTCACAGTCCTTATGAAGGCTGCACCTTTGAACTGCCGTGGGAAGAGGAATCCATGGGCACAAAAAAACTGCTCTCACTGCTGCCTTCAGTCCTGGCCAGTCTGGATGACGGAAGCCTGATGATGGCAGATGACCTCGACTGTATTCTTCACCCTCACGCACTCCGTTATCTGATTGCGCTCTATGCCAATCACGAGAAAAATCCTCACAATGCGCAACTGCTATTCACCGCCCATAACACTGCCATTTTACAGCCAACGCAGATGCGCCGGGATGAAATATGGCTCTGCTGCCGTCAGGAAGGGCATGATACGGAATTATACCCTCTGTCCAGTTACAAAAAAGAAAATGGCCTCATCCCGCGTAATGATGAGGCCTATGGAAAGCAGTATCTGGAAGGCCGTTATGGTGCCATGCCCAATATACATGCCTAGAACGCGTTTAATTATTACATTCCAAAATCCGGATACCGTATTCTTTCTATATAATAACAAAGCCGCCGCAGATTCACTCTTCTGCGGCGGCTTATCTAATCCCAACCAGTCTGTTCTATTACTAATCTTTCTGTCAGCTTCCCCTTATTCTTCCTATATCAAACTCTCCGGCATCACCTGGTAATTGAGTTTCACCTTCCTGCCCCCATCCCAGAGATGCAGGTTCCTGTCTATCCTCTCATAAATCCGCAGGCAATACTCATTGGACGTGCCGTTTAGCATGACCAGATATTGGCTTGGATTATAGCAGGTAAATAAATCGCCTTTTCTGAGGGACTTGGCGATGGCATCGTGAAGCTTTTCTGACGCGGTCTTTAAAAGCTCCCCGCCTGTATCCAGAGGTTTTCCCCTGGCATCCAGCAAGGTACAGCACAGAAGCACACTGGAAAAATCCACTCTCTCAGCCATGCGGGCCAAAAGCCGGTAACAGTCGATAAATGCCGGATATGCACAGTAATAAGGGCCGTTAATCCGGTCCCTCTCATGAAGGCTGTCCCTTATATCCTTAAGCGTATCCGATGTATAACGAATCTGTCCGCTCATAATGCGGAACCGTTCCAGCATCTTCTCGGAAGGAGGAAGTCCCTGTTCCTCAAAATACTGGGAAACTGCGGCGTCATACACCTGCATGGCTTCCTTGAAGCGCTTCATGGCAATGAGGCAGTCAATTTTCATAATCTGGCATTCCTCATACGGATACAGCTCGCAGGCATAATTACATATCTCCAGAAGGCCGTTATATTCCCGGTTTTTCTTCATGAGACTGCTGGCAGCCCGCAGGCAGCTAAAGTACAGCTCCTGATAGCGCACTCCTACCACTGATACCCATTTCTCGCCGGCAAGCTGGGCCAGAAACTCTCCCTGATACAGACCGCAGGCCCGCTTTAAGAGTGCCTCATCATGGGTACGCAGGGCCTCCTTTGCCGTATTCTCGAAATCCCTGGCATCAATATACACCGGCAGCTCTCCGCTGTCCCACCTGTAGATTCCTCCGTCTGTGCGGATATACTCGCGGGGCGGCAGTTCACTGCCCTCCAAAAGCTTGCGGAGCCGGAATACCGCGGCCCGTAAACTTCCCGAAGGATTGGAGCATTCACCATTTCCGTAGAGCATATCCAGAAGCTCCTCCCTGTGTACGCCCTCCTCTCCTGAATACAGCAATATAAGTACCAGCTGCAGTACCTTTCCCGAAGGTCCTCCGGGAATCTGCAGTGGCTTCCTGTTATATTCCAGCATGATACTTCCCATCATAAATACGGTCAGACCTTCCCCTTCTCTGGCCGGATAACATGTGCCTTCCCCCTTCATTTGTATCCCCCTTGTGGTAAAGCGTTATTTTATATATAACACATTTTACTACAGATTCCTATGTTTTTCCATTATTTATCTTTCATAAACCAAAAATAGTAAGGAACCTCAACCAAAAGCATGACACTCCAGCCTATGGCGCAGGCATATGCAACCCCCGGAAGTCCGATTCCGGGCGTTAACAGGTACACAAACACTACCCTGAGGCTGGTTTGGACAAAGGTTCCCAACAGAGTAACGCTCATCTTTCCCATTCCCCTGAAAAATCCCTGGATTCCATTGGTAAATGCCGGAAACACATAAAATAACGCCATCATTCCCAGATAACTGCTGCCCAATGCCACAATCCCTTCATTTCCCGCCGTTACAAACAGCCCCATAAGCGGCCTTCTGAACAATGTAATGGTTATGCAGATGAATACCCAGTAACATGCTTCCAGCATGAGCCCTCTCCTGAATCCCTTTTGGATGCGCTCCTTCCTGCCCGCCCCTCTGTTCTGCGCCACAAATGTGGTAATTCCATGTGAAATGCTCTGCTCAGGCGTAAACGCAAAATCATCAATTCGGTTAACCGCGTTGAACGCCGCAATCATATCCACGCCCAACGGATTGACAGCGCCCTGAATCAACAGCTTTCCGATGGGCTGGCAGGACTGCTGCAATGCTGTAATGCTGCCGTAACGCAGTGTCTGCCTGAGAAGCTGTCTGTCCATGTTAAACTCTCCCCGCCTTAACTGCAGCATGGGAATTTTTCTGTATACATACGTTATGCATAGAAAGGCCGAAGCCGCCTCCGCCACCACCGTGGTAACAGCAGAACATACAATGCCGAATCCCATCCCCCCAATAAAAATCAAATCCAAAACCGCATTTAATATAGAAGAAAAAGCTAAAAACTTGAGCGGCGTTTTAGAATCCCCCACACTCTTAAGGGCAGCCGATACTGCATTATAAAAATAAGTGAACGGCGCGCCCAGAAAAATGATGGACAGGTAAGAAGCCGCCTTGCCCAGTATCTCATCCGGCACTCCCAGCACTCCGAGAAGAGGTTTTGAGAAAAATCCTCCAAGTATGGCTATTAACACTGAAAAATAGCAGCCAAATATGACTGTGGTGGACATTTCCCGTTTCAGCTTTTCTTTCTGGCCGGCTCCATAAAACTCGCTCATCAGTACGGACGCCCCCATACAGATGCCCGATATTCCGAGTATGACAATATTCATCACCGGACTTGCCGTACCTTCCGCTGCCAGCGCCTCCTTTCCAATGAATCTGCCGGCTATAATGGAGTCCACCGCATTGTAGGTGAGCTGGAACATATTGCCCAGAATCAGGGGAATGGAATAACCCACCAGATGTTTTGTGATTCCGCCTTCCGTCATGTTAACTGCCGCCATATGGTTCTCCTTCTGTCCCTCATTTTATATATAAATACCTTTATCCCAGGAAAAGGCCCGGCAAGACCTTCTGAATCCTTTCAACCTTCTGCCGGGCCTGAATCCATGTGGAATAGAATGTGAATGGTATTCTGTTAATAACTGCGCAGCTTATCTTCCTCCTCTTCCGTGGTCTTATCAATGGATCGAATCTCCACATCATATCCAAAACGGTCATTCACCTTTACATAGACCTTATCCCCTGCCTTGCGGCCCCTTATGGCCTTTCCCAGAGGCGAGTCAATACTGATTAACCCCTGAAGTGAATTACCTCTGACAGTGGTTACAAGTTTATACCGTTCCGTCTCATCATCATCGGGAATATAGACCTCTACCGTATCTCCCAGGCCAACTTCCCCTTCCCTGGAGTTATCAGATATAATTCTGGCGGTTTTTATCATTTTCTCCAGATAACGAATCCTGCTCTCATTCCTGTTCTTATCCTGCTTGGCTGCCTTATATTCAAAATTCTCACTTAAATCCCCATGGGCCCTGGCTTCCTTCACTGCCTCCAGAGCTTCCTTGCGGACCACTAATTTACGGTATTCTATTTCTTCCTGCATTTTCTTTATATCACTGGCTGTCAGATTATCATACATTATATTGTTCCCTGTCCTTTCTTTTCCGGAATTCCCGTCTGTGCCTTCATACAGCCGTTCTACGGATATGTCCGAAGCTGTCCGCCGGCACTTAAGTCATACACCTTTCCGGGAGCCAAATTTCCATAATCCACATGGGCAATATATGGATTGGCCTTATTATAGTAAGCGGCAAAAATACGCTCTACGTCCTGATTTGTCGTGGTCTTAAAACACCGGTCCGCCAGGGTCTGAGGCATCAGACCGGTCACGGACAGATCCACCTTATACCAGCTGCCTCCCGCTTCCACGTAAACAAACATATGGTCCTTATCATTGTCATCCGGTGCACAGAAGCAATTAAGGCCCATGGCCCTGGTTAACATCTGATATGCCACGGAAATGCCCTCGCAGACCGCTTTATGATTTACCAGGCAGCCATAGGCGGTAAATGAGGGATCCCCAGAGGTATCCTCTCCGTTAACGAACCTGGAATACAATCCCTTATCATAAGTACAGCTGGAAGCAATGAAAAGAGCCGCATGCTTTGCCCGTTCCAGTTCGCTGGCGTCCCTCCAACGGTAACTGTTCAGATAATCCCGGACCACCAGGGCCAGGGCATTGCGCTGCTGCCTGTAGGTATCGCTTCCCACATTGTCCTGATACAGAGCCACCTGGCCAAGCACCAGAAGGCTGTCGCCATCCACAGCCATTTCCCCGGTTCCTATCTGATCGCTTTCTCCGTACAATGCCTTGCACAGGTCGTCGGAAAGCCCAAAATAATTATACAGCCCATAATTATAATCCTGACGCAGGCGTCTTTCCATCACCGGTTCACCTTTTGCATTCCATCCCATGATTACATCCACATACTGAAGCCCGGCCTGGTCCATATAATCCTTCAGGGGGTAGTTGGCATCATAGGACGCTTCCCATCCTCCAACCGTCCACGCCCCGTCCGGTCCCACCTGGGACCAGGTTCCCGCATAGACAGTAGCGGATAATAAAAGGGCTGCCGCAGATGCCGCTGCCAGCAATCTTACCACGGACCGGCCTATGTTTGATTGTTTCATATCCGATTGCTTCGTATCCGATTGCTTCATGTCTGTCTCTCCCCCGCCGAATCGTCTTACCATAATCCTGTCTCCTGCTTTTATAAATTGTTTATTTTCCCTTTAGTTTCTTTATTGATTCTTTAGCGTGTGCTCAAACTTTGGCCATATTTTCCCTGTATAGTAATATTTGTAAGGCGATAGACCTTTTACTATACAGGAAAACACTTTTTCATACCTATGACCGGCAGCTCCCCTTCTGCCGGTCCCCTCCAAATGAAAGATAAGTTTACCGATTCAGGTAAACTTATTTTTTTATGCGCATATGCTATAAAGAAATCATTTTTACAGGAGACACCATATGACCAACCAATCCGTCACTCCTGCTGACATCTTTGCCGATTTGCTGCGCTTTCGGGCCCCTGCCGCCATTGCCTGGGTCAGAGGCGGAAGTGCCGCGCCCAACCTAAGCGGCCTGGTAAAATTCTACCAGACTCCTTACGGTGGCGTACTGGTGGAAGCCGAAATCTTCAATCTGCCAAACAAACAGGTACCCGGCTCCACAGACTTTTATGCTATGCACATCCACCAGAACGGTGACTGTTCTGATGACTTCGCCAAAACAGGGGACCACTACAATCCATCCGGCAAGCCTCATCCGGACCATGCAGGCGACCTGCTTCCCCTTCTTGGAAACGAAGGTTATGCCTGGCTTTCCTTCTATGACAAGCGCTTCTCCACAGACGACATTATCGGCAGATCTGTAGTTATTCACAGCCATGCCGACGACTTTACATCCCAGCCCGCCGGAAACTCCGGAACAAAAATCGGATGCGGTGTCATTGAAAAAGCGGATTATCTAAAAGTATAGCACAATGGCAGGAAAATATCATCCCTACAGTTTTCACAAAAATACCCAGGAAATGCAGCAGAACAAATTACAGACAGAAAGTACCGGATACCGCCATTAATACGTGCGGAATCCGGCACCTTCCATAATATCCAGATCCCGGAACACAGCTGCCGCCGCTGCCTCGTATTCTTCCAATCTCTGTGATTTCTTTATTCTCTTAATGTATTTCCCATTGTCGGAAAAAATCTGAATCATACAGGTCCACAGCTCCTTCATCTTAAACAGGACATTTCTGTCCCCGGACATGATTGTTCGGTAGCCTTCGTATATCATCTGGTGGAATTTCCTTAAGGTTTCTTTGCCGGTTCCCGCCTCACCGGAATCTGCCCCTGCCGCAATTCTGTCCAGCAGTCCGGGATTGGATATGATTCCACGGCCCAGCATGACTCTATCCAATTCCGGATAATCTCCGCACAATGTCTCGTAACCAGATACAGTAAATATATCCCCATTATAACACACCGGAGCCCGGCTGCCGTCAAACCCGCTGCCAAATGCCGGCATGTTCGGGGTGTTTTTATAGTAATCCGTACGGACTCTGGGATGGAGAATTAATTCCTTCAGCGGATAGCGGTTGTAGATTTCTAAAAGGCCCGTGAATTCATCCGGCGATACCAACCCCAGCCTCGTTTTAACAGACAATTCCATACCCATCCCTTCCATCTTCCCGCATACCTCGTCCAGAAACCGGTCCAGGCTGTCCGGCAGCCCCAGGAAACCGGCTCCTTTATACTTGGACACCACGGTACCGGATGGGCAGCCCAGATTCAGGTTTATCTCAGAATATCCGTATTCCTGTAATTCCTTTGCCGTTCGTATAAAATCCTCTGCCTGGTTTGTGAGTATCTGAGGGACTACGTACATGCCCTGGTTGTGTTCTGGCAGAATGTCGTTTAACTCCCGAAAGCTTAGACTGCTGTTGGCCTTTGGGGACAGGAAGGGAGTGAAGTACTTGTCCATGGGATGATAGCAGGCGTGGTATGCGTTGCGGTATATATAGCCGGTGAGGCCCTCCATGGGCGCCATGTAATATTTCATTTTCATATCAGATATCACTCAATTCTCAAAAAATCACTGCCCTTTAAGTCAATATCATTGGGCACCCTCACCTTACACCTTGATATCATTCTTAAATTCTGTAATATTTTATTAATTTCTGCTGTCATTATATCCCCATCCTCCTCCCGCAGGCATTTAATAATTGCATTCAGACTTCCCCTGTAACTCCTTTCTAATTCTATGGCATTATCTGTCAGCCATCGTGAAAATGGATGGCTGGCATTGATTATATTTCGGCCTATGCTGTTTTCTTCCGTCAAAATGCGGCTGTCCGCCTCATCTGATTCCGCAAATAACAGAGGAGGAAATACAAGTTCGCTTTCCGTGAATCCATCTTCCCTCAACCCTATGGCGTACAAAGACATACTGCATCCGTTACTGCTCATTTTACACTTCAGTCTGCAATTCTTTTGGACCAATGCCCGAACTATGTTTTCATCCGGTCTGTTTTCAATTTCAAAAGAATTACTGTGAGACAGTGAACCGGTGTTTAAGCATATGCCATTATCTTCATCGTTCTCCTTAAGCATGGTCTTTAATTTTTCAATTGTCAGATTTATCCCGCACAGATAAACCGATTCCGCCGCCTTGGAAAACTCAGCATTATTCAATAATATCAAATACTCACTTAAAGGACAGTTATCATAATATCCTATCTGTCCATAATCCAGTTCTGTTCCCGGAAGCCGGCGTTCCAATACAGACAGGTATCCCATGGTCTCCACGGAAAAGTGCTTAACACGTTCCCTGCTCATATTCAACATCGGTTTAAACCTTCCCTGTAAAAGTACGATTGTATAATTAACCCATTGTCTCAACCAGCTGTAGTCTGACCAATTCCAGTTAACTTTAATTCCGTTATAGGCTGTGACGGACACCCCGTTTATGCCCCTTTCCCTGCCCTCCATATAGTGATACATATATTTTTCAGCTAACCTTTTCAGCTGAGGATTTCTCTCCAGGGGAACCGAAATGTTTACTGTGCTGCGATTTGAAAGTTCTGTCCTCTCTAACCCATTATATATCTCCAGCCCTCTGTTTACTATTTCCTCCAGTTCATCTGATGCAACATCCCCGTCATTGCCGTTCAATTCCTGCAGCAGCTGTTCTTTGCTGTATTTCTTCGTCTGAAGCATTTCTCCGCATTGTCTGTGGATATGGCTTATATCTTTATATTTCTGAAACATTTCTTTTACAACTGACTCAAGGCCGCCTACATTCAAGCCGCTGTCACTGACACCATCCCAGTGCATTTCATATGACATAAGTATATGCAGCATTTTATTCTCAAAACTTATCTCCTGGTTCAGAGAACGTCCCACCCGGATATCTCCTATCCTGAAATCCAGGTCATGCGCAAGCTCTCCATCAACCGTAATCAGAAAGGTGCCGCCCCTTATAGAAGGAACAGGTACATAGTCCTGAATATTCCTGCATTCCAGGACAATTTCCGGCCTTTTAACCCAGCATATCTCTTTGAAACTCCGGCTTATATAATCTATCTCCTCATCTGTAAACGGAATCCGAATCACCTGGTTTGCTTTTATGTCCTCAATCAGTTCCTCCGCCATAGGAAAATAAATCGTCTCATAGCTGTCCTTATACACAATGGGCACGTCCGGGAAAAGCACATAATCCTTCACGATGTTCTTTACGCTGCCGCTATTCCCGTGACGAAATAAATTCATCCTAACCGCAATGGATGTTCCCGGTGTCTGACGGAACGGCTCCCGCCCGGATTCATCCATGGATGGCATCATTTCCCCGGTATCTCCATTTTCCTCATCTGCAAGGCTATAATACCCGCTGGTGCCAATCATACCGAAACGGATTCCGTGGCCCTCCTTATAGTGTCTTGTGCTTACCTCTATCCTGTCTCCGCATAAGAAACACGACAGGATTCCGATACCAAACTGGCTGATTGGTTTATAGTCATAGTAATCCTTATTTCTGTAATACCCCTGATAAAATTCAGGAGATGTATAGTAAGAGCGGCCAACCTTTAAAAAATAATCCAGAATTATCTTCTCAGTCATACCAATCCCATTATCGTCCACCCTCAGCCAATCATTCCCATCCGGATCCATCCATGTGGTAATTACAACAGACGGCTTTTCCTTCATCCAACTGTCAAAACCGTAATTCCTGTCAAGCATTCTGCGGGTACCAATGGCATCCAGAGAATTCTGCAGCAATTCACGGATAAACACCGCTGAATGGGTATATAAATCATTTCCCACCAAAAGCTCAAGAACCCGCTCAGAATCCATGGTTAAGTGGTATTCCCCGGTCCGATATCCATTACTCTCAATTCCGCTTCTGTCAATCTGGATTGGCAGGGCAAGGTTTCTCCATCTGTCAGAGCAGTTATTGCTTATTACCTCGGAACAATTCCTCAGCTCTAAATCTATATAGTCCAGGAACATATGAATAAAGTGTTCTGTCTGCATGCTGTTGCTCACGGCTCTAAACGCAAGGGCGTCCCTGCTAGCCTGTTTGGGATACCTGAATCCCAGTGACGACTGATGCTTCCTCCACTCAATTACAGACTGACGGTCCTGGGCATCTTCGATTTTCTGGTATTCATATAGAATTTCCGGACTTCTGGTCACGTCGAAATCCAATATGTCCCCCAACCGCAGCAACACGGCACAGAAGCAGTAATCAATCTCGTTGAAATTGTCGTATGGTATTTCTTTTACCCTTTCGATATTCTCTCCATGGCTTTGGCATACTTTAATCAGCCTGTCCCTGCGGACATTGGAAACATCCAGGGAGTCTTTCAGAATCTTTGCAATTCTCTCATGGTGAATGCTCCTGAAAAAATCAACCTGAATCTTTGCCGGTATTTCCCCCTCATTTTCAAACATTAGGACATCCGCAGACGGATGCTGTTCCAAATACCGTTTGAATCGGATACTGTTTAATTCCGACTGTTTTTCCTGTTTTGAGTAACACATGCCTATATCATGATAACATGCCGCCAATAAGAGAAGTTCGGTTTCCCCTTCAGTTAACTTCCCGATTCCCTCTTCTCCCAGTAAATTTTCTATTGCGTGTATAACGTTGACAACATGTACTTCGTCATGCAGGGTATAGGTGGGAAATGTATCCCGTACTGTTTTTAACATGGTAATCGCCGCGTCACATAAGGATTCCATGGCATGCTGATTCTTTACGCTTATATTTCCTTCCAGTTTTTTCCATAATAAAGTATCTTTATATTTCATCTGACAATCCCCGATTTCCGTTTTACCGTATTTGGTTAATCCTGGTTATATTATACTATAAAATATTATCCGCGTATATTGGTGATTTGCGTAAACCAGCAGCAGACCGGAAACGCAAACCGGAAGCAGCCAGATGGAGATAAATAACCAACAGTCAGCCTAAGTTACTCCTCTTCAAAAGGAAAATAGAATCCCCAGGGAGCTGCAACTCCCTGGGGATTCGTCTGTGCACCATTGAAACACATTCGCTTTTCTCTGCTAATATTATATTACGTCATATAATCAGAAATGTCAAGAAGATAACTTACATCAATTTTTCTGTTCCAACCACAGAAAATTCTTTTTCCTTATTAAACCACCTATTTACAAGGAGGTTCCTAGAATTTCCCAGCCTTCGCCGCTTCCTCGATGCTAACCGCAATCGCCACTGTCATACCAACCATTGGGTTATTACCAGCGCCGATAAGCCCCATCATCTCAACATGTGCAGGTACGGAAGAAGAACCCGCGAACTGAGCGTCAGAATGCATACGTCCCATGGTATCGGTCATGCCGTAGGAAGCAGGACCAGCTGCCATGTTGTCCGGATGCAGGGTACGGCCTGTACCACCGCCGGATGCAACGGAGAAGTACTTCTTGCCCTTCTCTACGCATTCCTTCTTATAGGTTCCCGCAACCGGGTGCTGGAATCTGGTTGGGTTGGTGGAGTTACCGGTAATGGAAACATCAACACCTTCCTTCCACATGATAGCAACGCCTTCTGTTACGTCATTAGCGCCGTAGCAGTTAACCTTTGCGCGAAGTCCCTCGGAGTAGGACTTTCTCCACAGCTCTTTAACCTCGCCTGTATAGTAATCCATCTCTGTCTCCACATAAGTAAATCCGTTGATTCTGGAGATAATCTGTGCAGCGTCCTTTCCTAAACCGTTCAGGATAACGCGCAGTGGTTTCTGGCGAACCTTGTTTGCCTTCTCAGCGATACCGATAGCGCCCTCAGCGGCGGCAAAGGACTCATGGCCTGCCAGGAAGCAGAAACAGTCAGTCTCTTCTTCCAGAAGCATCTTGCCCAGGTTGCCGTGTCCTAAACCAACCTTACGCTGGTCAGCAACAGAACCCGGAATACAGAATGACTGAAGGCCCTCGCCGATAGCTGCAGCTGCATCAGCTGCCCTTCTGCAATCCTTCTTAATAGCAATAGCAGCACCTACTATGTATGCCCAACAGGCGTTCTCAAAACAGATTGGCTGGATTTTCTTAACCTGATCATAAATGTCCAGGCCTGCATCTTTCGTAATCTTCTCAGCTTCTTCAATGGAAGCAATGCCATAGCTGTTTAATACAGAATTGATTTTGTCAATTCTTCTCTCATATGATTCAAATAATGCCATCTTCTTATTCCTCCTATTCGGTCTTCATCATTCTTTACGTGGATCGATAATCTTAACAGCGTCAGCAACGCGGCCGTACTGGCCCTGTGCCTTCTCCCATGCTGTGTTAGGATCGTCGCCCTTCTTGATGAAATCAGTCATCTTGCCAAGGCTTACGAACTGATAACCAATGATCTGATCGTCTGCATCCAGTGCAATACCGGTTACATAACCTTCAGCCATCTCCAAATAGCGGGGACCTTTCTTCAGGGTTCCGTACATGGTTCCAACCTGAGAACGGAGGCCCTTCCCTAAATCTTCCAGACCAGCTCCTACAGGAAGTCCATCCTCAGAGAATGCACTCTGTGTTCTTCCGTAAACAATCTGAAGGAACAGTTCTCTCATAGCTGTATTGATAGCGTCACATACCAAGTCTGTATTTAAAGCTTCTAACACAGTACGGCCCGGCAGAATCTCTGCTGCCATAGCGGCGGAATGTGTCATACCTGAACATCCGATGGTCTCAACCAGGGCTTCCTGGATGATTCCTTCCTTTACATTCAGTGTCAGCTTGCAGGCACCCTGCTGAGGAGCACACCAGCCTACGCCGTGGGTCAGGCCGGAAATGTCTTTGACTTCTTTTGATTTTACCCATTTTGCTTCTTCCGGAATTGGAGCAGCGCCATGATGAACGCCCTGTGCAACTGTGCACATCTCTTCTACTTCATGTGAATAAATCATGTGTTAAAACTCCTTTCAAAAATGAATTTGATCAAGTACAGTGCCCATTCGTTAAATTTATCACATCATACTTGGTTCTATTCTCTCACAAAATCCGACATTATGCAAGTGGTTTATTCTCTGGTATTCCTTATATTTTCGACATGATTTAGTATCATTTTTACCAATTTTATAATCTGGTATTTTGTTTATTAAAGATTCATCCGGTACAGAAAGGCTGTCAAGCCACAGCATATCAGCCGCGGCACCTATGCCTTCATCCTCTTCATAATATGAAGATAATACCCAAAGAAAATAATTCCTTTTACAATGCTTGAAATAGTCAGGGCCCACCAAATGCCATTCAGGCCCAGGGCCGTTCCCCCCAGTATCACGGCAAGCGGAATGCGCGCCGTTGTGAGAATAATGGTTATGACAGACGCCTCCATTGTCTTTCCCATACCGGACAGAGCTCCCACAGTCATCAGTTCCACACACATGAACATTTCTGAAAATCCGATAATGCGAAGATAATCAGCTCCGGCCGGTATAACCTCCGGCTCATGGATAAACAGGCTGAATATGGACGCTGCCCCAAATATAAGGAGGCATGTGGTAAAGATACCCCATATAAACATAATGACAGATGCCGTCATATACCCCTTTTTTACCCGCTTCAGGTTTCCCGCGCCATAGTTTTGCCCTACAAATGCATTGATGGCTGTCCCGAAACCATCTGCTGTCATCCACGAAATGGATTCAATCTGTCCTCCTACTCTCTGGACTGCCACCGCCGTATCACCCCATGCAGTGACGAATCTGGTAAGGACCATGGATATCCCGCAGTACAGCATACTCTGAATCGCAGCCGGAAATCCAATCCGCACCATGGTTTTAATATTGGATAAGGGCGTAGGAATCCAAATCCGCATCTGAGCTGCCAGCACAGGATCCTTCCTCATGGAAATCACCAGGACCAGAGACACGATAAACTGGGCTGTCACCGTAGCAACGGCTGCACCGGCTACTCCCATGCCGTGAATTGGCCCCAGGCCAAAGATAAGCAGAGGATCCAACACAATATTGGCTCCCATACCGATGCAGTTGGCCACAAAGGGAGTCCTGCTGTTGCCGGAAGCCGTATACAAGCCCGTCAGTGTCTGTCCAATAAACGCAAAGAGAATAAGGCCGCATGCAATTCTCAGATACACAATTGCATCTTTGACCACCAAAGACGAATTGAGGTGGAAAAAGCCTATCAGAGGGCCCGCTAAAAGATTTGTTATGATTCCATACGCAGCGGCCAGAACCAGAGCCAGCTGCAAGGCTCCCTTTCCGTACTGTACCGCTTCCCTTCTGTTTCCTTCCCCATAGGCATGAGCAGATTTTACCTGTCCCCCCATCCTGGCCAGGGCGGCAGCACCGGAGGACAGCCAGGTATACATAGCAGCCGCTCCAACCGCTGCCACTGCATCGCTTCCCACCATGCCAATCCAGGCCATATCCGTCAGATTATAGGCAGTCTGGACCAGTGATGTGGCCATGATTGGCAGTGCCAGCTCAGACAGGGATGTGAGTATATTTCCATTTAGTAAGTCTATATTCTTTTTCACTAATGTCACCTATTGCCACCGTATTTGCATAAAGCTTCTATTACTATACTATTTTTCTGCTTTATATGCAATATACATAACAGCCAGGGACAGCGTTAACTTGTTTGTTTTACACGCCCCATCCCCACCAATCCCAACAGCCAGCGTCACACCCACTCAAAAAATCCAGAAAAATATGTGCTGTCCACCTCAGAAAGTACTACTATACGGGTATCACATACCATGCAGCAGCGCCTGCACAATCAGATATTGGTCTTTGCCGTAGCAAGTTGAAAGCGTTATAAGTTTCTCATCCCCTTCTGGAATGATTCCCGTCTCATAGAGGGACGCTGCCCCCATTTTCTCAAGATAGGGCAGCCACTCCTCCTCCATAAAGTTAGTGCCATAGGCTCCGGCGTCGCTCTGATGACGGAGCTGACAGGAAAAAATGGGACATTCCAGCCACTTTCCCCTGTAAAATACCTGTATGACAGGATTTTCCCGAAAAAAAGCTTCCTCGCCATATTTTTTCAAATCAGCAAACATACTTCCGTCCTTCATGTTATGCCCATACAGCACCGTGTTGTCCACGGCCAGGGGAACAGCCGAGGAATCCGCAAAAACGCAGCCTGATATATGCTGTTCCTGATAAAAGTTATGATTCAGATAATATTCGTTATCTTCATGCCGCACCACCGGATAATCAATTTCGGTTCCAGGTACAGACAGCCAGAACTGGTATTCCGGATTGATGGAAACCAGGGCCGCTTCATTCAGGTCAGGCTTTCCACAGGCAGAATTTCCTTTAGGGTTTTCCTTCCCGTCAGTATACCTCACCTCATCCGAATATCCCTCTCCATTAGCATCCACCGCCTCAGCAGCATATCCTTCCCGGATTTCCTTCACTTCCCTTCCATAAGCCTCATCCTGTACCATACGATACCCCCTGCGCCCATCAGCATAGTCCAACCCCGTCTTCACCAGAAAACACAGGCTGAACACAACTCCCGCGAAGAACATGAACATAGCCACCGCCATACCATACGGTCTTGTCCGCTTAATCATAGTCAGAGCCACGGCTGCAATCAATACCACAGAACAAATCCCAACTACAAACGCAGTTATCCCCGAAAACAGCGGCCGCACACTGTTTTTAACAACATGCCTCTCGTCAATCCCTGAATATCCAATCTGTCCGCTCTCGTCATCCCCTTCGATGTCATCCAGAAATACGCTCCTGCTGATCTCCCCTCCATAAACTGCTGTGCAGTCCGCAACCATTTTACGTCCGACCGCTGTCAAATTTCGGCACAGCACCCCATCCTTCTCATAAATCTCACCATTCCACTGGAATTGGTCAATCCTGTACGCTTCCGAATCCAGGCCTGTCTGACTTAAAATTTCCGTCTCATGGCTTGTCAGGCTCTCCCTAATCTCCTCCTTCCGTGCTTCAATCCTCACCCCGCCAACTTCATAAAAACCTGCGTCATAATCCGTCACCGTCAAATCCAGCCGGAACCCGTCCTCCCAATGTTTATCAGAAAAATGATAACTTACCAGTGGCAGCAGAACATTCCGTTCCTTTCCTGATATATCGTCTCTGGCTAATATCCAGGCGGTCTGCGGGACAGGCTCTATGTCTTCCATAGAGGTATATATCATCTTCCCTGAGACAGATAAGGTATCCGTTTCCTCCGCCATCACATCAAAGGCCAGATAAATTGTTATGGGTATCAAAATCAGAATAAATACCATCCATTTCCTGCCCTGACTCCATTCCTTCTTTCGTTTCATACACAGACACATACTAAAGCCCGCCACACATAAAACTGTCATTGCTGCTGCCGCTGCCACGGGCAGGTCGTCTCCGGTCCTTACCGTATCCCTGTGGCCGGACCCAAAATGATATGTTCCTTTTCCAAACCGGTTTCCCACTTGATACACAGCTGTAATGCTTCCTATTTTCCTGACCGGCGGCTTTTCCTTCCAATTATATATAATTATTCCGTCCTGTGTGGTTGTACCATCCTGCATCACCGCACCGTCCTGCGTCATTGCTCCACCCAGTATCCGACCCACCGCATCCAGTGTAAACTCGTATACCTCATCAGACAGCTGATATCCCTGAGGTGCCTCTGTCTCACGAATGACATACAGGCCGGGTGTTGCTGAATGATAAGTAAATGTACCGTCCGCGCCGGTTACAGCTTCGGTTCCCCCCTCGCCCTCAGTCTCCAGCCCCTTATCCGCAACACCGCTTACTCCTTTTTCGATCCTGAACCTGGCTCCCATAAGAGGCAGGCCGCTGTCTCCATCCAGCTTTGTAATTGTAAACTCCAATTCCTTATCCACAACCTCATATGTACCCCTTATGACATCACTGCCATTGACTGTAAAACTGAATATATCTGGATTTAATGCATATCCGTTTGGCGCCTTTGTTTCCCGGAAGGTGTATGTACCATTTTCGGGCCTTCTTATGCGGAACGTTCCTGTGCTGTCGCTGACAGAGGTACCGATTGCCCGGCCCGTCTGGTCATAAAATGTGAATTCCGCCCCCTGGAGTACCTTTCCGGAAACATCTGTTTTCTTAAATGTAATGTACTCCACCTTTGGTCTTGGCCTGTTGCCTCCGCCGGATGAGGATGCTGTCCGGTTCTCAAACCGGAATACCTGAATCATATTGTGCAATACCTTATCATCCCCCCGGCCCATTTCCGGTCCCTCTGTCCCGGTCCAGTCCTTTACCACAATCTCCCGATCCTCAGTCCTCTCATATCCGGATGGGGCCTGAAGTTCATGGATGATATATGTGCCCGGTTTCAATCCGTAAAAACGCTGTCCGCTACCTGCCTCGGATGTCCACTCCCGGACCACCGTTCCGTCAGACTTATCAATGAGCTGCAATCTGGCGCCTCCCAGCAGGTTTCCTGTTTCCGCCGACGTCTTTTCCACATCTACGATGGTTGTATAATTGCGCATAACCAGACGGAGAATCTCGGTCATTCCGTCCCTTATAGTAAATTCGACGGGAGTTTCCTGCAGTTCATATCCCTCAGGCGCTTTCACCTCAACCAGACGGTATTCTCCTGCACTCAGATTCTTTGTATAATGCCCCTGCCTGCCGGTTGTCCATTCTTCCGCTGTCTCCCATCCTGATTCCGTCCTGCGCTCGATTCTGAGTACTGCGCCTTCCAGCATTTCCTCTGTATTACCTGACAGCTTGTCCGTAACTACCCGGTTGGTGTCGTTGGCGGGGTTATATTCACAGACAATGATGTCTGTCAGCTCATTCCTGTAATGAAATTGGAATTCATACGGTTCAAGGGTCAGCATGTGCCCGGGGGCTGCCTTTGTCTCACTGCACACATAGGTATAGGGTTTAAAATTCCCATCCCGGTCCACATAGCCAATGGGTTGTGGACCAAACTGAGCCTGTCCCTGCTGGTCCGTGGTTACGGTACCGCATATGGAGCCCGTTGTCTGGTTCACCAGGCAAAACTCTGCTCCCTGCAGTTTTTCATCCGGCTGGTCCGAATCACTTTTTATAATACGGAGAATTCCATCTGGGATTTCATCTGTCATTTCTGTTTTTTGCAGTATCCGGCTGTCCGTAATAGTAAAGGGAATATCTACCGACTGCAGAAATCCGTACGGAGTTGTTATCTCCCTGAGGATATATTCACCTTCCGGGATGTACTCCAATATATGAGGTTTTAAATCCCCTGGCTGAAAACCTGGCGGGATAATCCCTTGGTACTCATCCTCCTCCGTGTACCTTCCGTCCAGTCCCGAAATCCAGACCGCCTCAATATCCTGATATTGTCCATCTTCTGAGGGTTGGTGGAGCACAAGAGGCATTTCCGATACATTTCCCCTTTCATCCACCGGATAAATGGCAAGTTTTGCACCGTTTACCTCCTTACCGCCGGTGATATCCACCTTGGAGACCTCCAGTTCAAGCGGCTTATCCCCCATCTTAAAATATTGTATCTCTTTCAAGTGTCCTTTTTCTTCTATATTAATAAGTATGGGGTCCGCTGTGGCATAGCCCTCAGGATTTTCTGTCTCTGCCAGCACATAATTTCCTACAGGCAGATACTCCAGGCGCACGGTCCCTTGCTCCGTATAATAATACCGTCCCTGATATGTGCCGGGAATCTCCCGGAAATCATAATCATACTTTATGATTGGATGATTTCCGCCTGCGTCCGGGACCACGCGGCCTGTGGCCGCCACCTCCTGACCATCCTTATATGTAGCGGCCCGGAATGTGAATATCCTTCCCGTTTCATCGTACCTGGGAATTCCATTTTCCAGCACCGGAAATCCCTTTTCATCCAGTATTGGACGGTATAAGGTCAGGTACGCTTCGCTGTCCCCGTAGATTACATCACCATTTCTTGTGTCGTATTTCAGAATATCAATGGACGTAAAATCATCCTCCATCTCAAAGCTCTGAACATCCCCTGTTTCCAGTACGTCAATATTCACCGCCTCTGACTGAACATATCCCTGTTCATAAGGACAAATGGTTTCCTCCAGTACATAATATCCAACTGGAATGTGGTCAATCCAATGGGGTTCTGTTGTCGTTACAGGTTCCCCGTGTTCATCCATCTTCATGTTTCCGTTATCATCGTATGCTTGTGTCAAGTAGGGACGTAAAAAAATCTGAGATATTTTTGAACTGCCATCAAATCACATCGTTCTATTCCCTGACTGCCCTCATTATACCGTACCTACTACATTTTTGAAAGAAAAAAGGGCGGTAGCCACAGGTGCCATCCCCTGTGAGCTACCGCCCTTGGCTCAACCTTTCATGTTCTTTGCAATCCCTGCAATCCTTGCATAGAAATCAGCTTCCGGCAGTCCTACCACACCCGAAGTTGGTGTCAGTATTTCAACGCCGTATCCATTCAATTTCTTAACACAATATAAAAACTCGCTTATCTTTCTTGTAATCCTGGCAGGATTGACCACAAGCAAAATGTCTATCCGCCGTTTAGAAGCAGCGGAAAACACATCGGCCATGCCGCGCCTTTTGATGGACGCGCCATGTGCTATCTCAGCGGTAATACCGACAACCTCAAAACCCTTTTGTTCAGAATAATCCACCAGTAAACGCTTCTGATTTTCCAATTCTATGGTATCAGTATTTGCCACCCTGCAATAGATCCAAACTCTTTTATGCTGGTTCATTTTTCTCTCCTTTTTCCGAAAAGCTCCACTCGATATAAATGGATTTGTCGTTGTAAACATAAACGCAGTCCACAAAGTCAACTACCATCTGCCGTGTAAGGGCATCTGCCTGTAAATAGCGTATGAGCCTTGGTTCCCCCTGCCTGGCGGCGGCCAGCTTGCTCCGCAGTTCTGTGAGTTCTGCTTCTGCCGCTTCAGCCCGCTGTGCCATCTCTGCCTGCCCCCGTGACAGCTTATCCCGTTCCTGCCGGTACTTCTCCCGGCTGATTTTTTTCTCTGCCATCGCATCGTACAGTTCAGCTTTCTGCTCATCAATCTTGGCACAGGCGCTCTGATAGGAAGTGACCTGTTTTTGCAGGCTGGCAAGCGTATCCGTGTTCCCGGCCTTTAGTAGCAGTTCCTTCTCGTCCATCAGGGTTTTTATATAAGCTTGGATGGCAGCCAGCACAACGTCTGCAATTTCACTTTCCCTGACGCTGCCCTCCATACATCCAAAACCGGTAGTCCTGTATCTTGTCCTGCAAAAATATTGTGGTTTGAAACGTGACCGTCTGATAAGGGCATAGCCGCAATGACCGCACCGCAGTTTATCCGTAAAAAGGTATATCCCTGCCTGCCCTAAGTCCCGTTCCACAAATTCAGCCAAATGTTCCTGCGCTTTCTGAAACTCATCTGCACTGACGAGCGGTTCATGCCGTTCCTCTGCAATGATCCAATCCGACCTGCTGTTTTTAAGGGTTTTTCTATTCCCAATCTGTGGGCGGTATCGCTTGCCGTAGATGGTCTTACCTAAATACCGTTCATCCCGCAGAATACTTGTGATTGCGCTCTCATTCCAGAGGTCGGCACCTTTCACCCCAATCCACCATTTATGATAATATCCCTGCCTGTTCTTGATGGCGCTGGGGGTAGGCACTTTCTCTGCATTGAACAGACGGGTGATTTCCACCACGGTCATCCCTGCGCCAGCCAGTTCAAAAATGCGCCGGACAATCCCTGCACTGTCCTTATCAGCGACAAGACGGTTTTTGTCCTTTTCGTCTTTGCGGTAGCCTATGGGGGCAAAGGAGCTTAAAAAATCACCTTTGCGCGCCTTTGTCTGTAAGCCGCTTTTTACTTTCATGGACAAGTCCTTGCTGTAATAGCTGTAAATCACGTTGCGGAAAGCAATATCCACGCCGCTGGTCTTGCCGTTCATTTTGGCGCTGTCATAGCCATCGTTGACCGAAATAAAGCGGATGCCGAGAAACGGGAATATCTGATCCACATAGTCGCTGACCGTGATATAATCCCTGCCAAACCGCGAAAAGTCCTTTACGATGATACAGTCGATTTCCTTTGCCCTGGCTTTCTGCAAAAGTTTCTGCATGTTGGGCCGTTCCATGCTGGTGCCGGAAAATCCGTCATCACACAGTTCCATGACCTCGCAACCCTCAAACTCCGGGGACTGCCCGATAAAGCGCCGTAGCAGGTCACGCTGGTTGGAGACGCTGTTGCTCTCGTCCCTGATCCCTTCACGGCTGTCCCCGTCCTCCACAGAAATACGGATATACAAAACGATAACGAAGGTTTTATTCACTGGCTGCCACCCCCATCGGAGGGAACAGCCGTTCCTTCATGCACTCATATTCGTCCTCAAATCGGAGCCGCACGGCGATGTTGGAGCTGCTGTATACAATAATCCGGTCAATCAGTTCCAGCACCATGCCCCGTGTCAGTTCCGACGTCTCATGGATAGACAGAAGCGCCCGAAACCATGCCGGTTCGCCGGTTCCCGGTTCCATGACGGCCGCATTCTGTGATTCCAGTTCTTCCAGCAGCGCTCTCTGTTCTTCTTCCTGTTCTATGTAACGGTTTCTGGCATAAAGATAGTCGTGCTCATCCATCAGGTGGTCTAAATAATCGTCATAAAGGGTTTCCCGCAGACGGACAATCCGGTCAAGCTGTTCCTCTGCCTGCATGATACGGTGGAGGATTTCCTGTTTTTTAGAAAGAGCAAGCGCTTTTCTGCCCGCACTTTTTATCAGCCTTTCCATATCCAGTGCCGTTGCAAAATGGGACCGTATCACCTGGGAAACAGTTTCTAAAAGGGTATCCTCCGGCACCCTGATACCGACACAACGGCTGGAGTCCTCCGCGTGGGTATGGCAGTAAAAAAAATACCGCACATGGATTCCGGGGTTCTTAACTTTGCTTTCGTGGACACTTCTCTGACGTACAAGTTTTCTCCCACAGTCCCCACAATAAACACGCCCTTTTAAGATGTTTTCAGGATTAATGATTTCCGGGAAAGCCCCCTGTCTGTCATCAAACGTCTGCTTATCCTGTTCCGCCATCCTCTGTACCTCGTCAAAGGTCTGCCGGTCAATAATCGCTTCGTGGGTGTTTTTTACGACCGTCCACTTTTCTCTCGGCTGGGTAGTGCGTTTCTGTCCTTTCCAAAGCGCCTTGCGGGTCTTACCCTGCACCACATGGCCTAAGTAAACCTCACTTCGGACCATGTTTTTAATGACCTGTCCCGTCCAGACGGAAGCCGCAAAGCGTTTGGACTTCACCATCCCTTTTTCAAAACGGTAACGGCTGGGGGATGGAATCCCCAGCTCGGTCAGCCTTTTTGCGATTTCCTGATAGTCCATACCGATTAAGCGCCACTGAAAGATGTCGCGGACAACCGGGGCTGTTTCTTCGTCCACCACAAGGCGGTGCTTATCCTCCGCCGATTTCAGGTAGCCATATGCCGCCCAGTTGCCGATAAACTCCCCCCGTTCCTGCTTCTCTTGCAGCACGGGGCAGATTTTCTGTGAGATGTCACGGGCATATACATCGTTCACCAGATTTTTTAAGTGCATGGAAAGACTGTCCGAGGCCGCTGGGTCAATGCTGTCATAACCGTCATTCACCGCTATGAAACGGACTCCCATAAAGGGAAATATCTTCTCTAAATACTCACCGGCCTCTATGTAATTCCGTCCAAAACGGGAAAGGTCTTTGACGATGACGCAATCCACCTTGCCCGCCCGTATATCATCAAGCAAGCGTTCAAAATCATCCCGTTCAAAATCCACCCCTGTTTCCCCATTGTCTGAATAGACGGAGAAGAGGGAAAGGCTGGGGTCACTTTCGACATATGCCCGGACAAGGGCTTCCTGATTTTCAATGGAATCGCTGTCGCACTGATGGCCGTCCAGCACGGAAAGACGCACATACGCCCCTGTGCTATACACCCGCAGTTTCGGTTTTTCCTGCACGGGCGCCCTGAATCTGCTTTTCCTTGCCATGTCACACCGCCTCCCTTCCGGATGATACGGTCAGAGCCGGATTGATACGCTCCACGCTCTGTATAAGTGACATCGCACTGTCATACTCAAACTGAAATTTGAACTTGATGTTTATCCGCTGATTTTCAAAGACTAAGATGCGGTCAATCAGTTCCACCGCCAGCTTACGGTTCAGTTCCTCAATATCCTGATACTGTTTGAAATAGGCAATCCATTTCTGTTCCTCGGATTTCCCCTCCACAAGCCGGTCTATTTCCTGTTCCAGAGAAAGAATTGCTTCTCCGGCGTTCTGTGCTTTCAGGTCATACCGTTTGCCAAAAGCGATATAATCCTCACGGGAAATGATGCCATCCATGTAGTCCTCGTGGAGTTTCATGCGGTAGAGCTGGTATTTTTCCACCTCGTCCCGCTTGGCTTTGAGCCGTTCATCCATCTTTTTAATCTGACGGCTGGTATAGGGCAGCTTTGCAATGGCGGTAAGTATCTGTTCCACATCAAGGACCGAACGGATATGCTCCCGCACAGCCGCAAAAACTGCCTGCTCCAGCAGAATGTCACGGATGCTGTGGCTTTTACAGCCGCTCTTTTCCTTGCTGCCTGAACAGATATAGTAATAATAGGGCTTATCTGCGGTGGAGTTGTTCTTTCGCACCATGCTCCGCCCGCAGTCAGCACAGTAGAGAAGCCCTCCCAACGGGAAAACCGTTTCCTCACCGGGTGCCGTCCGGGTGTCTGTGCGCAGGATTTTTGCCACATTCTCAAAGGTATCACGGCTGACCGCCGGTTCGTGGGTGTTTTCCTTTACCGCCCACTGCTCCTCCGGCACGGCAAACTGCTTTTTTACTTTGTAATTGGGACTGCTGCGTTTCCCCTGTTCCAGCGTTCCGATATAGACGGGGTTTTTCAAAATGCGGAGAACGGCAGTTGCTGTCCACACCGCTTTGGGATTACGCCGGAAGGGTGTCTTATATGTGCTCCCCAGCAGCCTCTTATATTCAAGGGGAGAGGGGATGCCTTGTTCGTTCAGGCGGTCGGCAATCGCTTCCGAGGAATATCCCTCCAGTATCAGATGGAACATATCCTGCACCACGCCTGCCGCAAACTCATCAATAATGAGATGGTGCTTATCCTCCGGGTCTTTCAGGTAGCCAAACATAGCGAAGGGTGCGATAAACTGCCCTTTCCTGCGCTTAATGTCCTGATGGCTCCGTATCTTGATGGAAATATCCCGGCAGTAGGCATCATTCATCAGATTTTTTACCGGCACTATCAGATTGTCCGATGCGGTTCGCGGCTTTGCGCTGTCATAATCATCATTGACAGAAATGAACCGCACACCCATGAACGGAAAGATTTTTTCGATATATTTTCCCGTTTCGATAAAGTTTCTGCCAAGCCTTGAAAAGTCCTTGACGATGATGCAGTTGGTTTTCTTATTTCTGACCGATTCCATCATACGGATAAAATCAGGCCGGTCGAAATTGACTCCGGTATACCCATCATCAACCCATACTTTGCGAAGGGTGATTTCAGGGTGTTTTTCCAAAAAGGCTGTAATCAAATCCCGCTGGTTTGCGATACTGTCACTTTCGGCTTTGTCGCCGTCCTCATGGGAAATACGGAGGTACATATCTCCGTCGTATTGCTGTAAAAGTTCCTGTGTATCCATTCGGTATTCTCCTAATCGCTTCTGAATTTCAGAAAATGGATTGGGAGTTTTACCGCAAGTCCTGTATCACAGGGTTTTACCCAGCCCCTGCGATCTGTGACTCAGCTTACCACAAAATTTTCTCCGCGTCCAGACAAATTTCTGAAATCCAAAAGTCTGATTTGCTATATCCATTTTGATTCCTCACAGAGTTTGCAGATAGTGTTCCATCCGCTGTTCAAAGGTAGCGCCGCCCTCTGCGTAACCCACGCTGACGGCGACCTTTCCCACCCGAAAGCAGTACGGATTCCTGATCTGCCGGATAAATTCCTGTATCCGCTCTCCTTTGGGAAGTGTCCTGTCAATTTCGATTTCTTTTATATCCACAAGCGTGTCGGGATCGACCGTCCGCACATCCACCTGTTTTAATTCCTGTAAATCCATTTCGGATAAATCATAACCGCCCATGGTCTCCTCCTCTTTTCCATCCCGTTTTGCAAAAGCGGGATGCCCGCTCACTGAAAGTAGGCATCCGACTTTTTCTCCAAAAGAAACCGCCCCACGTCATCGATCCGGTCAGTAACCGGCATATCAGGCAGGGCGTCCAATATATCGCTTCGATACCGTCCTCTGGCACGGCTGTCGAGGATGGAGAACACACAGGTGTCCGTTTCCCGGCGTATGCCGCGTCCGATCCACTGGCGCAATTTAATCAACATACTCGGCACAATGTTCTCGGATAAACAACTGTGAAAGTCATCATGGAGGGAACGTTCATATTCCGATACCGGGTCAGGCATGGGGAACGGTAGCTTCACCACCACAAGGGAGGATAAAATATCCCCTGCAAGGTCGATACCCTCACCGGCGCTGTCGCTTGCCAGCAGCACGCCGTTTCCGCTCTTTCGGAAGGCAGACAGTGCTGCCAGCCGCCCCCTGCCCATGCAGAACAGCGGATAATCCACCGCCTGCGGCTTAGACAACTCCTGATATACAATCTCCATCATCCGGTAAGACGTGAACAGCACCAGCGTATGTCCATGGCTCTGCCGGATCAGTTCCGTGAGCTGCTTAAGTACCGCTGTCATGTAGACGCTGTTTTTTGTGTCCGGGAACGGCATACAATCCGGCAGATACAGCAGGGCATGGTTTTCATAATCAAAGGGGGACGCTTTGCTGGTCATCAGGAGCCGGTTCTGTTCCAACAGGTCAATCCCCGTCTGGTGCATGAAATGGCTGAAATCGCCGCCGATGGACAGAGTAGCCGAGGTCAGGACACAGGGGATGTCACTGTTCCAAATATCCTCGTAAAGCAGATAATCCAGTTCCTTGGGCAGCGCACAGACCTGACAGGAGGTAACGCCGGTATGCTCCAGCCAGCAGATTGACTGTGCGTATTCCAGCAGGACCATGAGTTTTTCCTGTTTCTGGTCGATACGGCTGGCAAGCAGCGTAGAGCGCTTTGCGGTCTGGAAACAGGATGACAGCCTGCCTAACACCACTGCCAGCGCCCGTAGGATCCGTATGACAGCCGGAGTAAAGCGGACTGCCTGACTGGTTTTATCGTATTTAGCTCCGGCCTCCTGCTTCAGTGTTTCAAAGAGCAGGGTGTTCAGCCGCAGTATTTCCCCGCGTAAGTGCAGGATTTCCTTTTTGTCAGTACTGGAAACAGCCGCACGGCACACACTGGCCGCAACCTGTTCCAGCTCCGTGCTGCAAAACACCATGCCGTACATCTTCCTTGCGGCGTCCAGCAGCTTATGGGCCTCGTCAAAAACCATCAGGCCGCTGGGCGGGAGCAGTCTGCTTCTTCCCCCTTTTTGGCTTAATATATCCGCCAGCACAAGGTTGTGGTTGACGATCTGAAAATCATAGCCCGCCGTTCTTGTCCGCCGCAGGAAACTGCGGTAAGGGCAGAGTGCGGAAAGATTACAATGGTAATGGCAGCGTTCCACACAGATACGTTCCTTGACGTAATTGGTCAGGGTCAGGGCGTCTAAATCAAAAGTACTGTTCCCGGCGACAAGCGCCGTCAGGGTTTCCATCAGCTCCCGATCCTCCGGGCGGTCATTATGCCGGAGGGAGGACAGGTAGTTCCTCACCCGGTCAAAACAGGCATAGTGGGCTTTCCCCTTGCGCACCGCAAAGGTCAGCGGCCGGTCGATAATCCGGTGTTCCATGAGGATGCCGGATATCTGCGGGATATATTCCTCGGTCAGCGCCCGTTGCAGGGCAATGGTTGATGTGGAAATGAGTACGGCCTGCGCACCGGGGTTGAAAAGGCGGTACACCGTGGCCGAAAGGATATAGGCATGGGTCTTTCCGGTTCCCACCTCTGCCTCGCACAATGCCACCTTACCGTCCCAGATCGCGTCCAGCATAGACAGGGCAAGGGAAAGCTGGTTTTCCCTGAGAGCCATTCCATGCCGGGGCAATATGTCTGTGAACACATGGGCCAGGAGCGTTTCGGCTCTTTCCCGCTTGTCCTCCTGTACCGGCGTTTCCGGCGCCAGTGCCAGCATTTTCTCGATTGCCCGTTCATAGCCCTCCTGTGTGAGTGGCTTTTGGCGGGAAAACAGGCGTTTTGCCTTTAAGGTCGTTAAATCCACCATGCGGTAGCTGTATGTCTTGCCTGTGAAATGCTCCAGCAGCACACAGCCTTTGGTGGCAAGCACTACCTTTTCCTCCGGGCGGAATAAGCCAGCCTCATAAATCTTATTTTGAAGGTCTGCCGTGCAGCGGATGATTTCTTCTTCCATGTAATTTTATGCCTCCTTTGAAGCCTAAAGGAGCGACACAAGAATGCGGCGGGGCAGGGTTGGTTTGGATGTCTGATGACATAAATGCCTGAGCCGCCGCATGGTTTCTATCGCCCCAATAGGAGTTTATATCATTCAAAGGTGTGGCAAACGTTCCGTTGGTTTGGGCAGCAATTCATATTATTTCCCACGGACACCATAAAAGCCGCCCCTCATTCTTTCTCAAATGAGGGTGATGCATTTTCCCGTTTTTCAGGGCTGCTGGTTCTCAGCAGAAGTATCATGATCTGTGACAGGGGTTGTCGCAATCCGCCCCACCATAGGGCGTAACTACCGCAGACGGTATCGCTCGGAATGTGTTACGAAAAATAATAAACACATCGTCTTGGCGCGTCCCAGCGTGTCGCTTCCGGTTTCCCGGCCTGTCAACGTGTATCTGCCATACCTATATGCAGTTGGCAATGTGCAGGAAAGGCATCTAAAAAAACGCCTTCACCTAACGTCAAAAAACAAGGGGGGTGACGAGTCATTCCTTATAAAATTTTTTTAATTTTTTCTCTGCCCACATCAAGCTGTCCCAAACAGCCCGCTGATGGACTCCCTCAAGGTTGGCAATCTGCCGGGTAGACAGCCCTTGAAAGAAATGTCGGATAAACCTGCGTTTCTGAATCTCCGTCAGTTTACCGCTATGTAGCAGGTGGTAGGCGGCCTCCGCCGCCCTATCTGCTTCGTACTTTTGTATTAATTCCGTGTCTATGGCAGGGGTTGCAATAAAATATGTTTCCTCTAATCCATGAATGCTTACATCCAAACGGCATGTCCTCTGAGCCTGCCTATCCTGTTGATGATAAATTTCATCGGACAGAGCCTTTAATCTGGCAAAGTCTTCTTCTGTTTTTCCCGGATTATCCCGCAGATAGTCTGCGAGAGTGACTTCGACAATTCCATCGGCAAATTTATATACAATACCCTCGCTGTACTTGTTTATGGCATAATCGCTATCTGTATAATTTTTCAATATCCTTTCCTCCAAGTTTGAATTTGTATGGTTCAAGCTCGGAGGAGGACCACGGCAAAGCGACAAAGCGGTTAATTCAATTAAAAAATGGCGCAAAAAAAGCCATATCAGTATGTTTACAGACATGGCTTTTAAAGCATTATATGTTGGTAGCAGAGATACATATTTAAACAAAGTTTTTTGTAAAAAACCAATTATAATATTCAAAATGAACCTGCCAGTTTTGACTAAATACAAAAGCCTTCAAACCAGTTTTAGAGTTCTTAGGTCTGAAGGCTCTTAAATGTTTAGAGTTATCCTGAAACTGCGATTATCTGTGGATAAATGATAAAAATTGAGCCACTTGCACCACCCCTGAAAAGCAGGCATCGCGATGCTAAGTGGCTCAAATATTCGTCAGCATATGGCTCAAAAATTCGCTGGCGTTTACAGCCAACATTCACTGGCATTTATACTCATCTGTCTAAATTAAGATTTCCGTCTGCCAATACCTTGCCTTATGTCCTAATTCTAAATGTTTTGGGCGCTAAACGATAAACTAAAATACTCGCAACGATGCTATAAAGTACACAAAACACAATTGTCATTATTCCAAAAATCATAAGCGGCATACGGAGCTGCATGAAGGCCCAACAGATGCCATAGGTTGCTGCCGACACAATACGGTATGTGCCGCTTTTTAACTCCGTTCCAGCGTTATAGGGCTGAAGCAAATAGTAAATCGTAAGGTAGTGAATGGAGAAAAACAAACTCATACACCGGATAGAAACAATCAGCACGACATAGTTGAGTGGATTATCCGTTCCTCCGGTAGCAAAGAGAATTAGCGCAAGTCCACCACCAATCACCAGTGCCGGAACAGCATTGATTTTCATTATCTCACGCAAACGAATCTGAAACAGAGACAGTATCAAGCCCGGCTGTTTATAAAACGAATAGGTCAGCAGGCTGTGATTACAGTTCATAAAAAGCGCCTGTGTAAAATTTGTACCTCGGTTGATTGTATACATAATAAACACAAAGTATGGAAGATATTTCCCTAACAATAGGATAATGCGGACACACCGGCATGAGAAAAAGTATTGATGGATTGATGGCCATCATCCGGGATACCTATGAAATGGGCCCCTACAGCAATGCCCTGTTCCTTTTTTGTGGGAGACGCTGTGACCGAATCAAGGCACTGCATTTTGAAAAAGATGGCTTCTGCCTTCTGTATAAAAGACTGGATAACGGCCATTTCCAGTGGCCAAGGAATTCCTCCCAAGTAAGGAACCTTACCCGGCAGGAATACCGCTGGCTCCTGGAAGGGCTTTCTATCGACCAGCCCAAGGAAATCCGTCCCGTAAAAAAGAAGGACTTCTGATTTTTGTGCAAAAGGGAGAAAATTTTTTCTGCCCTTATGCATCTGGAACAGCTCCATGGGGAACTTATCCACATGTCGACAGAGCCGCTGCGGCGATTGGAGGATAACCGTCTCTGTTTTTCCGGACTCGCTGTCTTTATGTGGAAAACATGCTGTTTTTCATGGAATAGGTTCTGTTGAAGACAGCGGTTTTCCACTTTTTCGCTTCGTCAGAATGACGGAGACCGTGTGGTGGGAAATTCGCTTCCCTGCGGGATCTCTGGTATAATGGGAACCAGGAAAAGAAAGGTGGTACCCGATGCCACAGTCAGAAATGGAAGTGCTCATCAAGCTTCAGAAAGAGACAATTGAATCCCTGCACCAGCTGGTGGACAGCCAGCGGCTTACCATCGGACAGCTGACGAAAAGCCATGAGGAACAGACCGCTCAGCTGAACCAGACGACTGCAAACCTCAACGAAACGATTGAGTATCTGAAGAAAAAGCTGTTTGCGTCTTCCAGCGAAAGGACGAAAACGGATGTGTTCCCCGGACAGATGGATCTGTTCAATGAAGCGGAAGCAGAGGCGGCCCCTTCCGTTCCGGAACCAACGCTGGAGGAGGCTGTCAGCGGGTATAAAAGCCAGACAAAGAAAGCGAAAGCCACCAGGGAAGAGATTCTGGCGGGACTCCCTGTAGTGGAGGTTCCCTGCACGGTGCCGGATGAGGATAGGAACTGCCCACACTGCAATACCCCTATGGAAGTCATCGGTAAAAAAGCCGTCCGTGAAGAACTGCGTATCATCCCGACAAAAGTGGAACGGATCCAATATGCCCAGGAAGTTCTTGGCTGCCCGGAATGTAAGAAAGACGGCGCTTCTGTTATCGTTGGAGCCGAAACACCGAGTCCCTTGCTCAAGCACAGCCTTGCTTCTCCATCCACTGTCACCTATGTGATGTACCAGAAGTATGTGAACAGTATCCCGCTCTGCCGTCAGGAGGCAGACTGGAAACAGCTGGGCGTAAAGATTCTGAAGGCAACGCTGGCAAACTGGGGCATTCGGTGCGACATGGACTATATGGGGCCGGTATATGAGCAGCTCCTCCACCATCTGCCGGAGAGGGACATCATCCATGCGGATGAAACGCCCTGCCAGGTGTTAAAGGAGAACGGGAAAACGGCACAGTCCAAGTCTTATATGTGGCTGTATGGGTCTGGGAACGACGGGCTGCCGCCGATCCGCTTGTACGATTATCAGCCCAGCCGGGGCGGATACCATGTGGATGAGTTCCTGAAAGGATTTTCCGGATACCTTACCTGTGACGGCTGCGGCGGCTGCAATAAACTGAAAGATGTCATCCGGTGCGGCTGTCTTGCCCACATGAGGCGATACTGGCATGACGCACTTCCTGGGGAATCGAAGAAGACCCCAGATAAGACTCCTGCAGAGATTGGCTTTGATTACTGCAGCCAGTTATCCGAACTGGAAAAAGAGTATGCGGACCTTGATACGGAGACCCGGAAAGCGAAGCGGCTAGAGACCGAGCCTCCCATATGGAAGGCTTATTGGTCATGGCTTGAAACCGTCAACCCAGTGGGAGGAAGCCGTCTTGCCAAAGCGGTGTCCTATGCAAAGAACCAGAAGCCATACATGGAGAACTGCCTATTGGACGGAAGGTGCTCCATATCGAATAACATCGCAGAAAACATCGCCCGTCCCTATGCGGTAGGACGAAAAAATTTCCTGTTCCATGATACCGTAAAGGGTGCTCAGGCCAATTCCATCATCTACATCCTGGCGGAGACTGCAAAACTTAACAATCTGAACATCTACGCGTATCTGGAGACCGTACTGCTCTATATGCCAGGCTACAAAGATGAGCCCGAAGGTATAGAAGAGCTGATGCCCTGGTCAAAAATGATACAGCAGAGATGCCGGATTAAATCAAAAAGTTGAAGTTGGAACAGTTTGTTTTAACTATAGCTGGATGCTTTACAAAAAGATAGCCATTATTTTATTGAGCGCTTACTATGGATTGATTCAAAAAGTAGTGATACAAGTGGAAGAAAGAAGGTATGGAAACAAGATAACTACGCATTATCGTTCCAGTTTCCAAACTTCTATATCTGTATCACATGTATGGAGGAAGACATACTTTCATAAAAACTCATAAAAGCTTTTATATACAGGCTAATCTGTTATAATAAAAATGGGCCACAAAATAACTGACTCACCGGAAACACTGCATCAGGCTGCTCTTGCCGCTTACACGGTCAGGAACAGTTGACTAGAGAATACTGGTAACATATCCAGAAAATTTACGAATAAAACATTCCTGTCGAAACTGGAATACTTTACGATATCTCTGGAGCAGGAAAGGTGACGCCTTAACACTCTGCACGGGATAAATATGTCATGATTTATTTTCTGCTGTTCTTTAAAAAATTGGTATGGGAAGCTATCCTCTATCCAGGAAAATGATGTAAATATATTTATTCTGTTTCTTTACAAGTCTGAGCATTACTGGCCGTCTTAGAGCGAAATCGTTCTGGCATAGCTACAAGGGTTCCCGTTCTGCCAATAACCAAACGGTACAGTTCCGTCTGGAGATGCCAGTTTATCTGCCATGGAAAGCAAAAATCATAGCAATCCACAATGATTAAGAGCTTGCAGTACTCAGATTCACGCCTCGCATCAAGGGAGGATGATTAAGATAAAGACCGCTGTCTGCAAGCTCCTTCTAGAAACAAGATTCCAGAGTAATCCATCGCTTGTTTTCAATTGAATTTTACTTTACTCTTCTCAAAAAGTGAACGATGTAGAAAAAGATAGTTCAAAGTTGCAACCATTCTCAGATAGATCTTACTGTATCATTTATAATTCTTCGATTCTTGTACCAACAGGGGATAACATCTGTATACTCCGCAAACACCTCTAAAATATTTCTACCACCAAGCAAAGCCTTTTAGTACTTCGCAATATAGGATATTCAGAAAGAATAGGAATTTATATCCAATACGATAACCAGGTTGTTTGTTGTGTCATAAAGGATAGAGTTCTTATTCGGCTCATATAACCAAATTCTTCCGGAACATCATCCATATGCTCTGCAGTCTGATGGTTCATGATTTTCTCTGTCAATAATCTCTCAGATTGCCACTTGAAAAATTACCTTTTGATTTTCCACAAGCAAAATCGTCACATAGAGCAAAAATCTTTCTCTGAGAAATTTACACAAAGATGCAGAGACAATGACAGCATTACATTATCCAAATCATATTTTACAAAAATTCCATTCATATCATAGAAGTCCACCATATTCTAAGTATGTAGCTTTCTTTCATGGCATACTTTACCTTTAACCATTGTACGAACAATCTCATAATCCCAATCCAAAAATACAAGGTCTGCGTCCTTACTGGGTTCGATAGAACCTATCCAATCATAAACACCGATTAGTCTAGCCGGGTTCTCCGTAAGCAATGGGACGATATCCGCCAGGGAACATCCTGTAAATTCCAGAAGATTTCTTCAATGCTTTTCTGGTTGTCGACGTACTGTCTGCACGGGTTCCATCGGAAACCAACTTGGCATCTCCATCCACAACGACAACATTATTCACTCCTAGCTTGTAATTACCATCCGGAAGTCCGGCTGCCATGATGGAATCCGTGACCGCAATCACACGGTCCAAGCCCTTAATCTTTATAATAAAACGGACAGTTCCCGGATGAAGGTGTCTTCCATCACAGATCATTTCACAGTACACCTCATCGTCTTCCAGTACCGCTCCCCAGATTGCAGGAAAATGCTGATGCAAAAGCTTCATGGCGTTGCCGGTGTGCGTTGCTCCCAATGCACCGTTTTGTATGGCTCGCCGCGCCGTATCATAATCTGCTCCCGAATGACCGATAGCCACCTGAATCCCCAGACTCTTGATATAGGGAATAAAATCAACAATGCCTTCCACCTCAGGAGAAACCGTGATATAGCGTACATCTCCTTCCGACGCCTCCTGATACGCCTTTAGAAGCTCCATATCCGGCTTCTTTAAAAGGTGTTCCGGCATGGCACCTTTATAAGCCGGGCATAAAAACGGCCCTTCCAGATGGATTCCCATGAGATTTGCACCGCGATGCTCCGTATTTTTCCATTCTTTATACATCTGGATGGCATGCATCCTCTGCTCCTTCGTGTCCGTAGGAACAGAGCCAGCTGGTCGTTCCCTGCGAAGCAAAGAAACGACAGATTTTCTCAAAGCCATCTGCATCCGCTCCATTAACATCCACACCGACTGCTCCATAAGTATGAATATCGACAACCCCCGGAACCACCCGTTTTCCTCCGGCATCAATCACCTCATCACATCTCTCTCCCTCGCAACCGCCCATTCGGGAAATCCTTCCATCCTCCAGGAGAAGATCCAGCGCCTCGAAACGATGGTTGTGGTACACAGATGCATTTTTGATCAATGTTTTCACTGTAAAACCTCCTTCCATGAACTCTGTTAACGGTACAGCCAATGCCCTGTCTCCATAATATTCCAAAGAGCGCCGGGCATCGCTTAGAACGGCCTGCCAGCCGCAAAGTCCTGCCACTGTAAGGCCGTTCCATCGTTGAATGAATCAGGAATTATGTTATTTCTGCACACACCACAATTCAATTAATGGTGCATATGAGCTGCACAGGCACAATCATCTGCCCCCTTTCCCTCATACACGTCATCCTTCATCATCAGATGTACAGCCCCCAGCTTAAATGTCTGTGGAAGCGCAAGAATATTCGGATTTGGTCCTACAAATTTCTTCTTTGCATCCTTCAGCGCCTCTTCAATGGTCGCTCTCGTCTTAAGTCCCATTCCCCTTGCATAACCCGAATCCTGAGAGCCGCAAATGTAAATTGCGGAGGTATTCATCTCTGCAATATGACCGCAACTGATCATGGAAAATCCATGGAATGGATGGAACGCGTTGCAGTAGCGATACTTTCTGATATACTCCTCATTGGTTGCAAAATACTCGCCGTAGCGGTTCATGTCAGGCAGCGTATTCATAAAGTCATGCTGGAACATCTTATACATTTCCCTTGTATACGGCCACAGTTCATCGTGGAAGTATCCGTTGCAGAGAGAAGAACAGATAATCACACAGTTATCGCTCATAATTCTCTTATGCCTGATAACCTGCGCAGAAATAGCCCGAAGTAGCATAATCGGATTGGTTCCCATGCCTTCCCCGTAATGGAAAAACTGGGGCATACCGAATATCATGACATCGTACTTCTTCTCTACCCACGGCACATACGTTCTCTTGTCTGCCGTAATCCAGGAATAAGGCTACATAACCTTTGCATATCCGCTGTTGATCTCAATCTGCCTGGACTTTGTATCGAGAACCGCATCACAGCAGAAGAACTTCTTGCCCATGCATTTCTCCATGTGCTGTCCGATTTCATCGAACTTCGTTCTCATAAGGGGCTTTCCGCTTACCGGGGTAAAATCCTTCCGGTGCATAACCCCTGGAACATGGTGAGAGGCGATGGAGCGCCAATGGGTAATCCCCGCTGTCGTGGTTGATAATCTGGTGTGTATGTCAGAATTCATGGAACAACTCATCGCCCATAATGTACCATCTATATCAGATATCAATTCCTTTATCATCTTCAACTCCCCGATTTCAATAACAATTCCAATTATTGCTGACCGTAGTAAGCACTTGCTCCGTGTTTTCTCAGATAATGCTTATCCTGCAATTCCTGAGGCGCAGGCTGTACTTTAGGATTAATCAGCTCGCAGCAGGCCGCCATCTTTGCCACTTCCTCCAACACTACCGCATTGTGTACGGCCTCCATAGCATCCTTGCCCCAGGCAAAGGGCCCGTGATTCTTGCAAAGACAAGCTGGAACTGCCATGTACTCTTTATCCTTAAAATATTCTGCGATGAGAAGCCCCGTATTTTTCTCATAGTCCCCCTCAATGTCCTCCCTGGTCAAGCAGCGCAGACAGGGAATCTCACCGTACATATAATCTGCATGGGTGGTTCCGTAACAGGGAATTCCTCTTCCTGACTGCGCCCAGCTGGTGGCCCATGAGGAATGGGTGTGAACAATCCCCCCCACCAGAGGTAGGGCTTTATACAACTCCAAGTGGGTGGCAGTGTCCGAGGAGGGATTGAGTTTTCCCTCCACACGGTTGCCATCCAAGTCCATCACCACCATATCCTCGGGGGACAGCTTATCATAATCCACACCGCTGGGTTTAATAACAAACATTCCACTCTCCCGGTCAATGGCGCTGACATTTCCCCAGGTAAAGGTTACGAGCCCGTATTTAGGCAACTCCATATTAGCTTCATAGACAATTATCTTCAGATTTTCCAGCATCTTCGGCTCTCCTTTTTACTTCCTGCTGCTGCGCTTTTATGGTTCCAAAATATACATGGCAATCTCATCTATCTCACGATTAGTTGAGATAAGAACATCCTTTCCATGGTTTGTGTACCGAAACACATTCGCGGAACCGCAGTCCTTGTCCAGAACCTGGACCTCATAGCTTTTTGTATCCTGATTATATGTAAATGCAAGCAAATCTCGTGCGCCCTTTCTGTGTCCGATGACAACCCTGGTCTTTCCACAGAGCATGCCCCCAAAAATGGAGTGGGCAAATTCCGCAGACTTATCATAAGCGTAAGCATTCCGGTAACGGCCGTCCTCCTTCTTGTATATACTGATGCTGTCGCCGTGGAAAGGCGCTATCACAGCTAACTCCTGCTCTCCGTCCCCGTCCAAGTCCGCAAGAAGCGCATCGCTGGCAGGAGTATCCAGAAGGCATTCTACACCCCACTGTCTCCCCGGCTCTGCCGGAGGCGTAAAGAGGAATACGCCGTCCTCGGCGGACACTACGCTACCGGGAGTCCCATCCAAATCGACTCTGTAATATCCGTGGTTTTTAGTAAGCCCGTCCTTAATCACTTCCATATGGAGCGGATTCTCCTGATTAAAAATGTTTAAATTCTCAGGCAGAACCGCAGCGTACACTTTACCGGGCTTTGACCAGTCATCCTTAAACTCATGGCCTGATTTAAGGGTGCAGGCAATAAGATACCGCACGCCTCCTCTCTCCAGGATATCAAACCTGTGTACATGAGGAAGAACCACCAGTGTGGTTACCAGCCAGTCTCCCTTGCCTCTTGGAGTTACGTATACAATCCCGGCCTCCTTAGAGTCGTTTGGGGAGTAACACTTATAGGTGGAGAGAAACTGCCCGTCTGTCCCTGGCACCTGGACAATGGACATAGCTCCCCCCGGTTCAGTCCATACAGTGTCCACTTCGTTGCCGTCCAGATCAAAGAGGATACAGCGACCTACCTTCTCCGCCGCCACAAGAAAATAATCCATCCCCTGATAATGAAGAGGAGCAATGGAATAACATTTAGCCAGATTTCCTATTACTTTTTTCTCAACTTTCATAATTCACTCATCCTTATTCCCACTGCGCATCCAGAATACTAGTCATCATCTCATTGGCCTGAGCCAAATCCTTTTTCCACTGAGGATTCCCTGTATACCAGAATTCTGTCACATATTTTCTCACCCCCAGATCCCAGGCCGTCTTTATGGCTCCCTTAAAGTCCACATGGCCTTGGCCGAAGGATACTTCGCGGAATACGCCGGGAGTGGTCTCCTTCAGATGCATGGCTACCAGATGGCCTTTTCCAAGGCGAAGGTCTTCCAGCACATCTGTACCATAGGTCTTTGCTGCATTGGTAATATTTCCAATATCAGGATAAACGCCCAGATACATGGAGGAAACGACCTCCACATACTCCATGGCCTTTCCCACTGTGTTCATGAAATCCGTCTCCATGGTTTCAAACCCCATGACGATGCCTACTTTCGCTGCCATCTCAGTTGCTTTTATGAGATTTTCAGCAAATTGTCTTTTGGTCTCATCTGTGGACTCGTCATAGTATACGTCATAACCTGCCAGTTGTATAATCCGGATTCCCAAGTCATCTGCTAGCCGGATTGCTTTCTCCATAATCTCCATTCCGCGGCTGCGGACAGCAGGATCGCTGCTTCCCAGCGGAAACTTGCGGTGTCCGCTGAGACACATAGTGCGTATGGGAAGCCCGACTTCCTTCATCAGGCTCACCAGCCTCAGGCGCTCCTCTTCTGACATGTCCAAACGTCCCAGCTTCTCCTCCGTCTCGTCAATGCTAATCTCCACAAAATCAAAACCGGCTCCTTTTGCCGCTTCCAGCTTTTCCTTCCACCCAAGCTGCGAAGGCATGGATTTTTCATATAATCCAAGAGTATATGGTCGTTTCATCACTTTCCTCCCATTATATGTCTCTTTTTTCCAATCGCCGTCTTTGAATCCGGAGTGGCATGATGTCTTAAAAATCAGATTTGTGCACCTGATATACCCGAACACCTTTTTCTCTTATGGCGTTCAGGGCGTCATCGGGCGCCTTCTCATCCGTTATAAGATACTGAATCTTCTCTATGGGGCAACTGGTAAAGCTGCTGTTACTACCTATCTTCGTGTAATCTGCCAGCACATAAACAGTCTGGTTTGCATGGGCAATCATCATCTCATTGATACTGACCTCATTGAATATCTCTGTGGTCATTCCTAACTCTGCGCTGATGCCAGAGCAGCCCACAAACGCTTTCTTTGCATATACATACTGCAAATTTCTCAGAGTAAAATCCCCCACCATGGCATCCTTTGGATGGCGCAATTCGCCTCCTGTAAGCACCACATTAACACCCGGACAATATTCCCGCCCTATGGCCTTGCCATTATTGGTAATAACCGTCACGTTATTGCACTCCACATACTCCAGTATCTGGAGTGCATTGCTGCTGGTGTTGATGAATATTGTATCATTCTCTGCCACAAAGTCTGCCGCATACCTAGCGATAAGCTTGCGGTACAGCTGCACCTCGTCCTTCATATTCTTAGGGGCCATGGTTGATACAGCCCCTCCATAATTACGAACAAGGAGCTTCTGTTCCTCCAAATACTGAAGATCTCTTCTAATCGTAATCAGGGACACTCCCAGTAGTTGCGAAAGCTCATCTACACGAACTTCCGGTTTCTCCTCCATTATCTCCACAATCCGGTTTCTGCGGCTCTCCACAAAAGCTCTTTCTCTTTTCATACGTCACACCTCTCATTTAGGAATATATCACTTTGCGGAGCAATACTGTTTTGCCCCGCTCATATTGGCCCCAGTGAGTACCAATTTTACTGCATTGCATCGGGCTCACTGGCTTTCGTCCTACAAAAACTCCAATTTAACATGTGCTTTTGTACAAGCACAACGCGATTTTTCTCTGGAACTTTTTTGCACGGCTCAATACCTACGTATATATTATATCCCAAATAGAAGCATGTGTCATGTATTTATGTTCGTTTCGTTCATTAAATTTTAGAGAAGGCCCTTTTCTTTCATCTTGTCTTCCATCTCCCGAGCTGACATAATGTTGCGAAGTCCGATTACAACGGTTCCTTTTTTCTCGGCATCTTTAAACATGTTTGCAAAATTCTGTGCGCAGAATACTACATCATACTGACTAGCTGCGGTTTTCCCTTCGGACAGTGCACAGTGATGAACCTTCCCCGGTTTGATCCCAACTGTATCCAGCATTTTCTGCATAGTCATCTTCATCATCAGACTTGAGCCCGCACCATTTGCGCAGCATACGATAAAACTCATATTTTCCTTTGCCATAATTAACCTCTCCTGCTTATAAACGCCTTAACTTCGATAATTCATTTATACATTACTATTTGTTCTCTTTCAACGCTCTGTATGCTTCGTAATCCTCTGTAATCAGAAAATAACCTTTTCTGTCCTTCCTGTACTGAATCTGGGGGATAGCCAGAAGTACGATAACTACAATTGCAACGCCTGCGTAGCTTAAGTACTTCATGACAGCTGTCATTACAGGCCACACAACCGCCCAATCCCACATTCCTAAATATCCACCGTAAGCTGCCATCCCCACCCAGCCTGCGATAATAGCTGAACCGAACACCTGGCAAAGGCCGGAAATAAATGGAAGAATGAGAGCAGCCTTAATCCCCCCCTTCTCATTGGCAAACACAGCGATAGTTGCATTGTCAAAAAATACAGGCACGAATCCGCAAATAACAAGCACAGGACTCTTTAATGCAATCAGCGCGCCAATAGCGATAATCTGTCCTGCAAAGCCTGCAAGGAATCCCAGAGGAACTGCGTTCATAGAACCGAAACCGTAGATAACCGCGCAGTCAACACCCGGAAGAGAACCCGGCAGCAGTTTGTCGGCAATCCCCTGGAAGGATGCAGTCAGCTCTGTTACGAAGGTCCTTACACCTAACTGAAGGATTGCTAGGTATACGGAAAAATACAAACAGGTCTGAATCACATAGAAGAACATGCTGGCATTTTCTTTCAGGAATCCCTGAGCTACAAGGTAATCACGTCCAAGGATGCAGAGAATCGTTCCGAAGAAGATTACCATCAGGATAGAGGTACATACCATGTTCTCATTAAAAATAGACATAAAGCCTGGAAGCTCTAAATCGTCAATCTTTTTAATATCCTTTCCATCTTTCTTTTTCCCAAAAACTTTCTCAGCCAACCAGGTATTCAGAGCAATGCCAAACATCTGTTGATGGGCCAGACAGAAGCCTGCTCCATCTGTCAATTCCTGACAGGGCTTAATGGTAAGGTTGGAGCCTACCGCCCAGTATGCGCCCAAAATCAGAGCCATTACAACCAGAAGGCTTGCATTATTGTCGATGAGGAACGGACAGGCGAACAGAATGAGCCAGTAAGCAGTGGACGCCTGCTGCACTTGCACATGACCTGTAGTAAACAGAGCGCGCAGCTTGGTGTACTTAGAGAAGCGCACCAGAAGGATGTTTACAATAAATGCAATCAACAGCAGAATCATCGCATTGCCGAACGCCTTTCCGAACACTTCCTCCACACCGGCTGTAACTGCGTTTTGACCGAAGTAAGGGTCAATTACCATAGCACCAATATTAAATCTTTCTTTCAGACCCACCAGCACCGGGCGGAAATTGCTGACCAAACCACCGGAACCAACAGATAAAATCAAGTAACCCACTATCGCCTTAATCACACCTGCCAGAACATCATACCAGGATTTCCTCAACAATATGTAACCAATCATTACGATAAGGCCAATCATGAATGCAGGCTGCTGTAATACGTTAACTGCAAAATACGACCATATTTTCATTAAAATATCCATATTATCCCCCTAACTTATCCCTCAATACAGGTTTCCTGAATCTTAATCAAATCCTCCGGTGTTTCCGCTTCCAGTAAGGCCGCCAATGCCTCCTCATTCATCAGCAGCTCCGATAGTCTTGTCATGTTTGCCAAATGCTGATCTGGATTACAGGAAGCCAATGTAAAAAACAGCCTAGCGTCCATCTCCGCATTTCCCGGCTCAAAGCTTACAGGTTTTTTGAGTTTCATAAAAGCAACAGCTGTCTTGTGCACCCCTTTTGCACATTCCTGAGAATGAGGCATTGCCACATTGGGCATAATTACAATATAAGGACCGTACTTCTTCACACACTCAATAATGTCTGCCTTATAATTGGCCTCCACAGTTCCATCTGCCTCCAGGCATTCACAGCTCATGCGGATGGCCTCTTCCCAATCAGAGGCCTCCTCCGCAAATTTGTAATGGTTTGACTCCACGAACTCTTTCAACATTGTAATCCCCCTTATAGCCAATGCTTACAGACAGGAGCGGAAGGGTATGTTCTGAGGTGCCTCAAAGCAATCCTCAAACCCTCTGCGATGATGGTACACTCTCTTATCCTTGTCTGTAGGATACACATACTTGCCACCTACTTCCCATAAGAATGGATGGAATCTATAATCCAAACGTTCTTTCTTCATATCGTAAAGCACCCGGATTTCATTCACATCAGCCATAAAGTTGGTCCACACATCGTAATGGATGGGAATAACCACCTTGCACCTTAAGGCCTCCGCCATTCTCAGAATATCACATGAGGTCATCTTATCCGCCATCCCCACCGGATTCTCACCGTAGGAGCCAAAGGCCACATCCACATCGTAATCCTTGCCATGCTTTGCAAAGTAAATGGAGTAATGAGAATCGCCGCTGTGGTAAATGTTCCCGCCCGGCGTCTTAATCAGGTAGTTCACTGCCTTGTCATCCATGTCCATTGGGCATACGCCGGTCAGTTCTTCTCTGTCAGGTCCCGTGGAGTCTGTAGTAACCAGACAGGTACGGTCGAAGGAATCCAGTGCTACAATCTCAATATCTTTAACTTTGATGGTGTCGCCCGGGCGGACTGTAATGCAACGATCCTCTGGAACGCCCCACTTAACCCAAAGCTCAACTGATTTTTTCGGACCGATAAAGGGCACAGGAATCTCTTTTCCCTTGTCATCCACAGTTGTCATTCCGCTCTGGATTACATGGGCTGCATACTCGGCGCTCATATGATCCTGATGGTAATGAGTTGCCAGTACCGCGTCCACCTGCTTAATGGCAAACGGGTCAATCACGAAGGGTATCGCCCTCAGATTGGGCTGCATATCTCTGGCACCGCACATATTTGCCATCTGATGCCCAACCGCCATTTTCCCATTGCCATGGGTGCGCTTTCCGTTGCCGCACCATAAGTCAATGGTAAGATTGCAGCCTCCGGGAGTCTTGAACCACATACCCGTACATCCCAACCACCACATAGCAACTGTACCTGGCTTAACTTCCTCGTTCTCGATTTCCTCGTTCAACCAGGTGCCCCATTCCGGGAATGTACTCATAATCCAGGACTCCTTTGTCATTTCGCTCACTTTGCTCATATTGTTATCCCCTTTCACATTCAACGCGAATCCTTTATATGATTTATTTGTTCTTTAATTGTACTTTATCACATTTTACGATTTTTTTCAATGGTTTTTATGAACGATTATGTATTTTTATGAACGTTCTATATGCTTTAATCAATTTTCTCACTCTTTTTTATAGTTTTATTTTATATTAACAGTTATCACACATGCATTTTGCCTATTTTACATCAAGAATGCGATTAAAGTCCTCTCTTCTCTCGCTTAAGCTTTAGGTTCTATACTGAATGTTGGGGTGTGCTGAAAAGCACACTTCCAACATTCTTTTCGTTGTAATAAAATACATCTATAAGAAGCCTCCTAAACACATTATCCCGACCAAAGTTTAATGTTACGGAGGTGACCCCTTATAGATGTACCCTAATTATACCAAGGCTTTCCTTAACTTAGAAGATGTTTCTATTAAAAAAGTGGTTCAGGCAGACTCTTTCATTAAAATTTTCATCCAGTCCCAACCGGCTGAACAGACTTGCCCATGCTGTGGGGCTAAAACAAAACGGATTCATGATTACCGTCTGCAAGAGGTCCAGGACATTCCCTTACAGGGAAAACAAGTAATCCTGGTGCTTCGGAAGCGACGCTACCTCTGCCCCTCCTGCCGCAAACGCTTCACGGAACCCTACCCGTTCCTCCCAAGCTACCATCGCAGGACCCGCAGGCTGGCATTTTACATTGTTTCCCTGCTCCGGCAGACCTTTTCCTTAAAACAGATTGCAGAACTTACCGGTGTTTCCGTCCAGACGGTCTGCCGCCTTCTGGACACGATTTGCTATCCTCCGCCTGACCAGCTTCCGCAAGCGCTTTCCATTGACGAATTCAAAGGCAATGCTTCTACCGGTAAATATCAGTGCATTCTGGTGGATCCGAAAGAGCGCCTGAAGGTAGAGTTCTTCGTCTGCGATATGTGACGCCCCTACACCGAACTTGCACAGACCTTCTTTCCAAACGCAACCATCATCGTGGATAAATATCATTTCATCCGGCAGGTGACATGGG
>UMEM01006033.1_pt1 | contig 49763 bp, 61 predicted proteins | sample 1964761 | NCBI WGS metagenome assembly UMEM01 (sample SAMEA4836021, study PRJEB28245) | human gut metagenome | biome: gut microbiome; material: fecal sample | place: Denmark | collected 2008 | reverse complement strand
TCACTATACAATTGAGTGTAGAGATCCTTCAGCACCTTCCCCTGCGCCGCCGAAAGAGGAAGCCCGGCGTTGTCGGTCACACAGTTATTGACAATCTGCCCCGCGTGCAGCACGAACTGCAGTCCGGCCTTAAGATTCCGGAAAAACTGGAAGAAATTCATCTTCGACTTCATGGTTTCAAGAAAACTTGGAAAGCTGCTGATCCCTTCCACCGCTCCGGAATCATCGAACTCTGGGGTCTCAACGGACTCCTTAAATGCATTGAAGTCTACCTTCTTTGTCAGTGCTCCTGGTGACACATAAGCGGTTACCTTTGCGACAGACCCAATCAGCACGTTAAACGTGATCTCCGCAAATTTGCTGATTGCATCCGTTTCCGCATAGATATACTGCGGATCCTCTGTAAGATCCAGATACGCATACAAGATCTCTCCGACATCCGGATCTGTTGCAAAGACTCCGGCCTCCGTAACTGCGAAGCCGGCACTGACGCCAATAGAGCTTACCTGCGCCGCGATATATGCAACGTCAGACTGGTCCGGGCTCACACCATAGGATTCAATCTGCGCGTCCATCTTATACTCATTCAGATCCACCATTGTCTGCGGGTCTACTCCGCTGGGAACCCGTCCAGTTCCCACGGCTACTCTCGATATCTGCAGTTCTGTGCTGGCAGCTACCAGTTTTGTGATCAGCGCCAATCCTTTATTCGTCAATACTGTTCCTGACATTCCTATACCTCCCGTGGTATTGCCGGATAAGATACCCTTGTACAAACAAGAGTTCCTATTCCTGCTTTTAATTCAATCGTCTTCACACTCTTCTTGTTTAACGGCATCGGAGCTACATTAATAAAAGCCGCAATGCATGTAGGAGTTCCCACATACACAGCAGCCCGCTTACTACTGTACGTCTTATAGAAAATTCTGATTCCGACACCTGTGGTCTTTATCCGTTTCATTAGTCCAGCAATCGTATCTGCAACATTTTTGTGTTCCTGATCCAACTTATCCTCATCGATATACAAATAAATTTTTGCAGGATAGACTTCCTGAAAAGATATATCCTCCGCACTTACACCAAAAAGGGATGCCGCCGAGAGGATGATCGTATCGAGATCTCCAGCAGCAAGCATGGCGATGATCTTTACCTTGATCATGATCCGGTAAATCTCATCTCCTGCTTCTCCTCTGGATACTCCGAAACCATTCCCGTATCTCGTGAGTGTTTCACCTTCCATAACATCGATGTCATCCCACAGCCGGACTTTCTCTGTTTGATCATGGATGATATCAAAACCCCATCCTGATAAAGTGAACAACTTTCCGATATTCGTTTTCGGTGTCCTCTTTTCTTTCAGTTCCAAGATGTCCGTTCGGTTATACGCGCTGGTCAGCATTTCCAGCATCTTTATCGCAAAGCTCATTCGATGATCACCGCACTTTCTTCTGTAATGGCTTTTTCTCGATACCCAATCGACACATTGGATTTTCCGTAAGTGATTCCGTCTGTACTAATATCAATATCAAAATCCTCCACTCCTGAGACTGCAGCTACAATTCCAGGTAGCTTAATGTAGATGACATCAATACCAATCTCCAAACCTCCGGCCGTCGAGCTGCCGATGTATTCCACTAATGCTTCCCGTATTGTGTCATCTCCAGCATAAGAACTGTTCTTTTTTAATTTTGAGATCTTAATCCAGATTTTCTTCGGCGTCGGACGGGAAAATCTGATCGCCAACTGCTGTTTTGATGCCGTTACGACATTAACTGATACGCTACCTATCGTCTGGACACCTCCGGATCGGCGCGAGTATATTGCTTTCGCAATTTCCTCATCCAAACCTCCATACACAACCGCCTCCAGGCTGTGCGGCGGAAGATTGTAGGTGTCATCGTGTGCATCTGTATCATTTTCATAAACATATGCAGATGATACTCCCTCAACATCATTTAGCAGCACAGCCCTGATAGCATCTGCATTGACTCCGCCTGGATAATCCACCGACTTGTAGTATCTTGCCCGAAACTCCGCATCTGTCTCCTTCAAACGTCCGCCTGTGATTTCTGCACCATTCGTAATGGCTGTCACTCCGGCCACAGAGGATGGATTGACGATCACCTGGATGGTTCCTGCCGCCGTATTGTATTCCGGTCCTGTTTCGACCGCCTGAATCAAAGCAAGGCATGTCCCGGATTCTCCGATTGTAACAGCTGACATGACCGTATACTGCAATCCTCCGTTTGTTGCCACCAGAAACCCCGCTGGAACCACGGTTCCCACCGTGCCTGTTACAGAAATATATCCGGTTGCTTTTCCTTCCGGAAGAAGCTGCATACCGATTGCATTTCCCAGATGATAAAGGCTTGTCCCCACGGCTGTGTCCACAAAGCGGCTATTGTACACATCTTCCAAGCAGGCAAAGAGGATATTCCAAATCCATGCCAGGATACGTAAAAACACGCCAAGTGGAGATCTCACAGTTAAGTTGATTCCATCACCATACAGTTCCCTTGCCTTGTATTCCAAAGCATTTAAGAGCACCGTATAGGTCGGGCGATAAAAGCCCTTATCTGTTAATCCCCAGTTATCATTCACCCACATTCACCTCCATACTGACCTTTTCTCCATCGTTTAAAGTCCCGGAAAAGCTGATCTCCGCTGACCGGTTCTGCATGTTGATCGTCAACTCATCGATCATGGCCACACGGCTCTCTTGAAAGATTGCTTCCCGGATTACTTCGTCCATAGTATCCTCATCGGTCGGAAGCCCAAGAATCAATTCATAGTCAGTACCATGATCCGGAACCGGATCAAAGTCTCCTTTGAATGCCGTCAGCGTCATTCTTACGCTCTGGACCGCCGTGTCATCTTCACTCACAGTTTCCAGAAGTCCATTATCATCAAAACACAGATCTTTTGTCTCCAGATCAATCTTCCATGCATCGTTCATGCCATCACCCTTTCTGTACAACACCAACAAAGACCGCATCATCCCCAGAATGCACCCTGGAAGAGTTCGGCGTGCTCTCTGCTCCGGTCTTGATAGAGTTATCGCTGTCCAGATCCAGATAGACCACCACACCGATATCTCCCGGATTGATTTTTACGGTTACTGTTCCTTTCTTTCCCTCGACCTCCACTTCAAGTGGAATATTTGCAACCTTCACGCCCAAAATCGGAGGCGGGGAAACAACTGTGTCACCGATCTCCCTTTTTACCAAGGGTTTCACATTGACGGTCATCTTTCCGGCATCGAAAGCAGTCACCTGCACAAGATCCGCACAACGGATCTTCAGAAGATTTTTTCTTTCATTCGCTTCTGCATTGTTAAGTTCTGCTGATTTGTATCCCATTCTCTCTCCTATCCTGCAACCTTAAATTCGATCTCAGTCGTCCAGGTCCCCGTTGGGGATCCTTTATGCACTCCGGAAATGATCTGGTATTTTCCATTCAGATCTCTCGATTGGATCTGAACGATATCTCCAGGACCCAAACGGTAATTGAGAAGGCAGGTCCTTTTCCAGGTCTTCTTCGCTGCTGCTTTCGTCTCTGTACTTGCTCCTTTATTCTGTGGTGCCTCTACCGTGGTCACGTCAGAATCATCTGACTGGAAGAGGAGCCCGCTTGCTGGTGTCAGGAGATATCCTTTATTTACCCCATCAGCAGGATTGTTGATAATGACCTGATTTGCCCGGATCAGCAGTCTCGACTTACATTCCCTGGTAACGATTTCCTGCAAAACATCCTTCAGCTTTCCGGAGCATACCCGGCCGCGCGGGTATACCACATTCTCCGCAAGCTGAAAGACGCCGATCTCCAGGGCGAACATATTCAGAAGATCCCGAACGATTGCTTCCGCCGTCGTACCTTCCGCGTAAGTCTTGTTGACTTTCTTATTCAGCCACTGATCAAGTGCCGCCGTTGCCGTGATCTTTGTCTGCCACTCCACCCCATTCTGTTTATGGCTACAGCTTGCAACCTGTCCCACAAAAAGAACGCCCTCGTCGTCTTCATATCCGGCATTGAGGATGACCACCTGGTTCTTTACAATGCCCTGACGAGAGGTTGGATTCAAGTTATATACGGTAAAAGAAGCGGTGATCAGCTGGTCAGAATCATAAAACGGTACTTCAAAATCGAAGTAAAAACCATCGTTCATGTTGTATTTCAGAGGTCCGATCTGCAAGGTGGCGGACCGAAGGAAAAAAGCCATCAGTCTGTCCTCCTTTCATGCAGATAGAGCTGCACTTCTTTTCCGAAGTTTTCAAATGTTACCGTATCCACATCTCCTGATAAGCAGTACGGGACGATCACCGGGATCGGATATCTTGCGTCCTCAATCACCCGGAACATTGGTCTCCCGTACCGCACCGGATCCCCGTAGCACAGCACTTCTCCCGTGGCCATAATTGCCAGGTCAGCTGTGAAAAACTTTCCCTGCTCGTTATACCGGACCGTCAGAGTGTACGTACGGTCATCCAGCTTGATTGAAAATGTATACGGGACCTTTGACGTATCGATTGGGATATACTCCACCTCCGCCGTCAGTCCCATTGACTGCAATTCATCCATCTGTCACACCTCCTACACGCCGTTGTAGCTTGCAGTTTTCCTTTGCGTTGGTCCACTGCTGCTCTTTCCGTTGTAACTGCTCACATATGCCGCATAGGCGCTCTGACTGATCTGTTTTGATACGGTTGTCTTCAGACCTGCTGAAGACACTGTTTTTGCGGAATCCTGCTTGCTCATAAGCGGTTCCTGCCCGATCTCCACATATGCTCCAGAAACGATGTTGGCTTTCTGCAGCGTGGCTGTAAACGAAAATCCATCACGATTTCCCGAGTCATTTTTCATCTGAAGACTTATGATCACATAATTCTCTACCCGGAACTTTCCCACATACGTCACCAGATCACGGTTCTTCCACATTGCCTCCAATCTGGACCGGAAGGCGCTGTGGTTTTTTACCACAACGCCCACGATCTGGAACTGTTCCGGATTCAAGTAAACATGGTCCTCAATGCTGCTCCCGCCTTCGATCGCATTGGATGTCATCTTACTGGATTTTGTCATCGTCTCCTGTGTTATCGTTCCGGTTGCCGGAAGAAACGATATTGCTCCGGATTTCTTTCCGAACAAACGATATGCCATGTCAACCTCCTATGCATTTCCCTGTTGGATCGCCATCTGATCATAATGTTCTTCCTGCATCTCCTGATACAGCTCCTTGATCATCTGCTTCAGGTCATCCGTCAGCTTCGTACCTCCGCCCTCACTGTCTCCGTGGATTTCCACCTTGATCGTAGGGTTGAAGTTAATGTCTGTCTTAACACTGCTCTGCCGGCTGTTATTGATGATCTGCTCGCTCTTATCCGCCGGAATGATAGCGGATCCGGACGGCAGATATGCGATCTCACCGCCGCGCTCGTTGATGTGGGTCCAGCCACCTTTAAAGTCCGGATCTCCATCTGCGTTATGTGGAATCTTCGCACCTGCAGATTTTGCCGCCGAAGAACCGCCGCCAAATACGCCAGCGACCTTGTCAAGAAGTCCTGCAAGCCCGCCAGCCGCCCATTGAACGATTTTCGATAAGAAGCTCACAACACGGGACAAAATGTCCGCAATGCCTCCGAGAACCGGTGAGATGGTCTGCAAGATCGGCGGGATCATCTTCAATCCAGCCGACAACGCCGGAAGAATGGAGTTTGCAATGCTCTCCACATATGGCATCAGCGGAACAACTACATCATCTCCCAGCACCCTCAGAATGTTCACAAACGGCGGGACGATCGTCGTCGCCATAGTCCCGATGATCCGGGAGAGCGGCGGAAGTGCCGTCGTTGCCATATTAAGCAGGGTACCTCCGACCGGTCCGGCAATAGATCCTAACTGCCCGATCACATCAATAAGCGGTGGAATCGCATCCTTAGCCAGGCTCATGATCGCCGGAGCACCGGAGGAAATTCCGATACTCATTGTATCGACAATTCCCATCAGTACCGGTTCAATCTGCGGCCAGGATGTCAGCAGCGTGTTCGTGAGATCTGTGAACACCGGTGCAAACCGCTCCGCTGCATCCGCGAGGAAGTTCTGCCAGATACCGTTCAGGCTCTTGATCCCGTTCGCGTATCCTTCCTGTTCCTTCGCCGCCATCTGCTGAATCTGCGTCGAGTTCTTCAGCAGCGCGTTCATCCGGACCTGAGCCATCGCATAATCATCCAGATTATCGATGTTCTTTCCAAGCCCCATCTCCATTGCGGACTGCTTCAGGACTGCATCATCAATCTGGATTCCATATTCTGACAACGCTTTCGTGTTACCATTAATGTAATCCTGCATGACACTGAGGGCTTCCGAGTCATCCATCTTAAACGCAGTCCCAAGATCATATGCCAGCGAAGTCGTAATCTTCGAGAGCTCTGTGGCTGCTTCTCCGGTGATCCCCAGCTCGTTGTACATTGCTTTATTGGATACCAAAAAGCTCTGTACTTCGGTATTGCTCCGGTGGATCGCAGACGAGAAGTTCTCTGACCATTCCTTCACCCCGGAATCCGGAGAAAAAGCAGCTTCAAATTTCGCCCCCGTCTGTTCTGCAGACTTACCGACTTCCAAGACCGCTGATCCGAACTGTTTTGCCAGTTCAACACCCTTCTTAAAGATCTCGATCGCCGCAGACACCGCAAAAAACGACTTTACAGCAGATCCCATAGCGTCTTTGATCGCCGTTCCTGCTCCGGAGCCATCGCTCCCCATTTTGTCCAGGTCTGTGCCGGTTTTATCCGCCTCATCCCCTATGTCATCGATGTGTTCTCTTGCCCGCTCAAGCGCGTCAGAGAGCTTTGACCGAATCGTCTGGATTGGATGGGTAAATGCCTCCTTGACATCCCGCGCGCCGTCCACAGCATCTCTGGTAAACTTGGCAGCCTTCTTTCCTGCATATCCATAAGCACCCTGAAGCCCGGCCTTGATCGTTTTTGCAACGGAATTTGTCTCTTTGTTCGCTGTGGCGCTTGTAACGATAACAGCCTTTTTAAAGCTGTCAGCCTCGGCACCCATCTGAATGTAAGATCGTTCCACCCGGACACCGGCATCCTCAAATGCATCTCCCGCATCTCGCGCAGCGTCGGACACTCCATCCATATCCTTTGCCGCAGTTCCAGAATTTTTCGCAATCTCACTGCCGAAAGCATCTGCTGCTTTCACTGCGTCCCGCAGCTCATCCTTCGCCTGCCCGACATTTTCTTCTGCCTTATCGCCGAACCGGTCAAACGCAACCCCGGCATCCCGGATTGCGGATCCCGCCCCGTCTCCGGAATCTTCCAGCCGGTCCAGTGTCGTAATGACCTTCCGGCTTTCTCGGTCTGCATCGTGGAGTCCGTCCGCCATCGTTCCGGCACTTCTTGCCACGCGGCTTCCCATCTGGACGCCGCTGTCTTCAGCTCCCTGGAATCCAGCTTTGATTCCCTGGATGCTGCCGTAAATACTTTCCAGCTGATTGATGGAATCCTTCAGCCCAAAGTCTACGCCAATTGTTAGATTTCTCTGGTCGTTCAATTTGTCACCTCTCTTTCAATGAAGAACCGGCAGAACTTCCTACGAAGCACTCTGCCGGTCACTTATGGATTGTCTGAAATTGAGGTATGCCTCTCGTGCTTCGTAGAACTCCCCGAGATCCATCTGGGCCCACTCGGAATAAGAAATCTTTCCTGTTGAAAAAACAAGAGTCCAGAATTCCTGATGCCTTAATGCTCTGGACTGAGCCAGTTCTTCATCAGCTTCTGCCTCTAAGAAAGGATTCGATCTCTCCCAGAAGCTTTTCAGGGGTTAAAATATCTTCTGCCTCCTCGAAATAATCAAATCCCTTTGTGCTTACCTCTTTCGGGTCAATGACCACGTTTTTAAACAGCTCATCGATGTATTCAGCGGTCTTCCGCTTTCCGCCAGTCATTCCACAGCGGTCATTGAGATCAAAATACCATCTCGGAGACACGCTCTGAAGCATAAATTTGTTGCCATTTACTACGACTTCTTTCTGCTTTGCCATATACTTTCTATATCCCCTTTCAGTTAATCCTTTTGGACGGTCTGGCCACTTCTTCATGGTTTACCGTACCTGAAGATTCGGTACGAAAATTGAAATTGTTACATTTCCGGATGTCTTTCCTCTGGACACATCCGGCATCTTCACAACGCGGCATTTCTGCGCCGTGATGCTGATATCATCGCTGTCATTTGCATCAGATACAGTCACAGATATCTGTTTCCGGCTTGACGCCAAGCTTCTGAGACGCGGCAGAGAGGAAGAAGTTCCCTGCAGCGTGATTGTAATCGTACCGCTCTCATTCGCATTCTCGGAATATACCACATCGCCCTTGCAGCCCACTTCTGTAGTCACCGCATCCTCGTTTTTTGTTGCCGTGATCATGGAGTCTGATGCGTATCCGGTGATAATAGCTCCGTCCACCGCCACGTTGACTTTTTTCGGATCATAACTTGTTACATCCATTGATAATCCTCCTTACTTAATTCAGCGTTACTTTTAAGGTTCCTGAGATCTTCACACCATGGACGGCACCAGCCAGCTGTGCTTCCCACGGGATATCCGGCATCTGGCGTAATGCTGCCTGCTGGTCTGTGGCCGCGGACCTCTTCGGAACGGATACGTTATACACTCCGGCGCCAGATTCCGGATCTGTTGCAATGATCCCGTAATCGGCTGCCTGATCCAGCGTTTCAAAAACGCCGGCTGCCACGATCGTAAAGCCGGCATCCGTGTACGGAATCGTTTCATTGCTTGTGAAGATGTTGTACAGTTTCTCACGCATGGTTTTTGCAATCCAGTCGCCGCCAAGGATCGTATCGATCCATTCTCCGTCAGCACAGCAGCCGTTTTTGATGTAGTTTTTCTTGTACTCATTGGTAACCCAGTTCACATGGTTCTCTTCCAGGATCGCGAGTTCGGATTCTTTTAAGCTCGGCACGGACACTCCCACCGGCATCTTAAATTTCCATGTTACAGACTGCGGATACCAAGGACCAGCGGAACCAATCCAAGCAGCTTCCGCCTGCTCGGCCAGATTTTCCGTGTAGATCACCGCTGTTCTTCTGTCAGTGATCTTCAGTTCCTTGTTGTCAGTCTCTGCAAAGTAGAATTTCCGGTGATCCTCGACTCCGGCTGTCAGCTCTGCTTCACTCGGTTCACTGTCCGCGGCAAATGCCGCCAGTGCTTTGATGTAGGCGTCCTCATGCTGATCAGTAAGGAACATGTACCAATCATTATCCTTATCCTGAAATGTTTTGATCGCATTTACGAGTGCTTCCGGAGATTCCGGTTCCGCAAATCCTACAACTTTGACTTTCTTGATCAGGGATGCAGGTGTCGGTTTCGCCTTGCCCTGTCCCATCATTACCTTTGCTTTTTTATACACAGCACTTTCTGCCGTATAGTCCTTTGCGATATCTTCCGGATCCGTATAAGTCTTCACGTCTTTCGCTCCGGCCGTGGAGATCAGAAGAATATCGAGTGAAGCAACGGAAGTGTCAACCTCTTCCAGCTTCACAACCACTACTACGTCTTTAGAGCTCATTGCTGTCTCCTTTCTTTGTCACTACATGTTCAATGGTTCCTATCTTCCGGGTATCTGTGCGGACATACCGGATCCGGACGTCAAAGCCGTACCGCCTCGCCTCTTCATCGACCATCAGCGTGGATCGGTCCTGAACAGCTGACACATCATCAACGGTTATTCCCATGCCTGCGATCGTATCGTAACCGGCATGGAGGAACCACCCGGCCGCCTTGTCCGCAAAACGAAAAGCTTCATCCTCTCCCAAAACATACTCGTTACCGACCTCCCGATCGGTGCTGCAGCATGTAAAGGAAAAGGTGCAGCTGGCTTCCCCGGTCCGTTTCTCCAGATATCCATCATCCAGCTTCTCCAACTGATAATCTCCCTGCCCGCCTTCCGGCGTGTATGGAGCCGCACTGTAAAAGAGATACGGGTATTCCGCTTCCGGATTCTGCTGGTTATTCAGCATGATCGGACACTGAAGGTATTCGCTTAAGCACTGGATGATCCGGTTTCGGATTTCTAAAAAGTTCATCGTTTCGCCGCATCTCCCTTCCTCTCGATCAGATAACGCTTCATCGGGTGGATGGAATTATGCCCCAGCTCCTGGGTGATCGTGTATACGGTCCCATCCTGATCCATCACGCGGGCGCCAATTTGAAGTGCATGTCCGTTTGTGTAGATTTTCTCTGTACAGTGCATATAGGTTCCCGCCGCGTCGCGAATCAGGTCCTTATCATTCACCGGCAGGATCACCCCACGGAATGAGATTCTGGTTTCTTTTCCCGGTATGTACTGTCCACCATTATCCTGTTGAAACGCCGCTCCTGATTTGATTTCAAACATCTCATGGAGCAGTCCATTCGGGATCATTGGTTTGGCATACGCAAAACTGCTCATGCGATACATCATCCTTTCTCTATCCGGTATGTGACGGAATTCCTTAGTCTTCCGGTCTCGATCAGCGGGTTATCCGGCCAGTTCGATGTGGCTTTTGTAATATTTCCCTTGTTTTTAAAATTGAACGGCTGGTTCATGTATTCCTGGATCAGCCCTACAATTTTCATCCCGATATGGTCCATGACACTCTCCGCGTCCCATCCATCAAATACAACATGGCTGATCATCGTGGAAACAATATCTTCGATTGCCTGCTCATTGCTGTCATATCCCGCGCGGATGAAGCTTCTCTCCGGAATATTCACAGATTCCATCAGGATAAACAGAAACTCAATGTCGTCCTTTTTTGTCGGGATCTTTTTATTCCCCGGTTTCCTGTCCTTCGGTGTCGTATCGGAAGGGGAACTCTTCACTTTCGGTTCTTTTCCTTTTCGGTTCAGGCTGATACATCCGAACAGATACCCGTTTTCGGAGCGAAGGAAAAAGAGCCCCGGGAAATCCAGAGGACTCTTTCCTACTGCTTTCTTCGCAATTGGAATCGCGAGATTTTTTACGTTCTTCGCATGGATCGTTGCGCCAAACTCATGGACATTGGCGATCGTCAGGATATCTGCAGGTGCTCCTTCGCGGCCCTCGCCGCCAGCCCCGAACCCATTGCCTCCCTGGATTCCGATATGCAGTTTCATTTCTTTTAGCTTTTCAAATTCTGCCTTGATCCGTTCCAGTTCCGGCGTTATGGTATCGTTTACTATCATCAGGTCCACCTCATATACTGATTGATTACTGCCTGCACCTGCTCACTGAGCGCATGGTCAAAGGTCCAGCTGACATCAGAAATACTGAAGGCAGCCAGCCCGTTCGCCCCGTTGTTGGCAAGATTCCACTGCTGCTGTACCATCTGCCACACGATATACTGCAGATCATACGGAAGATCCGCCGGATGTTCTTCTGTGGCGTCTTTCGGAAGAATATATCCTGCCCGGTATTTCACCTTCAGGCATCTGTTGAGCTTCGTCAGATCATTCGCCAGTCCGCTTCGGTATCCCCGCAGCTCCCAGCCAGCATCGCTGAAAAGGACTCCTATATCCCCTGTGTCCGCAAAGGAGTATGAGTCTGGATCCAGTTCCTGATGATATCTTGTGTCCTCTACAGACATCACCTCCCGGATCGGGTACTGTTTCAGACACAGTTCCTGATATCCGGTCGGGAAATGCGTTTCTGTATACTCCCTGAGCGCAAATTTACGATTCGTCATGGTCTCGATATAACTTGACGCTGCATTGATCAAACGTTCGATGTTATTCTTGGTGGAATCGTCTGTCTCGGTTATTCCCAGGAAGTCCAGCATGGTCTCCAGCGTTGTCATCGCATTATCTGCAAGCAGGCTTTTTCTCTCCATTCGCATCACCTTTCTTTAAGGCAGAGACCGGAGCCCCCGCCTTATTGCTCCGGGGAGCAGTCATCTTGTTTTCGCGCTTTTTCCGATCCATGCCTGCGCCCTCCTAAACCGGAGCCTGCGCCGGATCACCCAGGACAAGCGCATACGCTGCTCCGGATGCCGCCGGGCTTGTTCCGCCGGTAAAGCTGATTGTTGGTGTGATCTTGATATAACGCTTGCAGCCTAAAAGGTCCAGATTCATCTTGATCTCTTCTCCGGATGTCACGGAGATCTCCTTCAGGATGCCATCGCTGGTTGTAGTGTCTGGATCCAGCTTGGAATCCGGGACCACTTCAAAAGTTCCGTCTTTTGTATCGCAATGCTCTACCTTAACGGTCAGCTTTGCGGCCGTCGGGGATCCGGTGATGGATCCGATGGATGCAGCATAAACCGCGGAGAGGAATCCCTCGCGATCTACAACTTTTCCGGATCCAATCACAACAGACACAGTATCAAATAATGCTCTTCTCATGCCTATCCTCCTTAAAATACTTTAATGTTCTTGCAGTACAGGAAGCTCTCTGCGTGACGTACAGCAATATCATCAAACATAATTGCACGGGTCGCAGAAAGGTTCTCCTCAAAGGCATTGTGCTGGATGCCCTGCTCATCAGTCCATGTACCGTCAAGAGTTGTGTAAGTCTCAAGTCCCATCTGATCGCCAATCAGAAGATCAGACCAGTTTCCAAAGAACAGATCTGTCTTTCCGTTCTTATCGATCGGGATCTGGTTGCTCACCTTATACGGCATACCCGCTAATTTTCCTTCCATCATCTCATCGCGGTAGATGTATGCTCCAGTCTGGGTCTTCATGTTCTTGAACACGCCCTCCAGCTGGCTGTTCATCGCCCATCCGGCATGAAGGTCATCGATGTTCTTTCCTAATGCCTTGGAGGATACGTAAACCGGGAAGTCTGCGGTGATCTTTCCGTTCGTATCTGCAAGCTCAGCAGTGTCTAACTTTGTCGCATCAATGTTCTCAACCTCTTTGTTATTTGCAATGCCAGTCGGCTGGAACTCGCTGCCTGTGCCGTATAATCCACCATAGTCAAGACCTAACTGCATGCGGCGGAACAGGTCGTTTGCGAACATCGCATCAGAAGAGAAGTTAGACATTAACAGAAGCTCTCTGGACTGCGGCACGATAGCTTCCAGTCTCTTTGCAGACATACGGATGTTGCCGTACTTCGGGGAAGCTGCCGTGATCTTACGACCTTCACCGCCCCATGTTGCACGGGTTCCCGCTGTCATACGCGGAAGGTTTAAGTTGCCGTTTGTTAACGGGATCTGCTGTGCCCCTAACTCCACGATAACGGTCTTCGGGTAAAGGAGCTCGATGATCTGATCGGAGTAAACCTCCGGGATCAGGAAACCTCCGCCTACAGAGCTGGTTGCTGTCATCGCTTTGAACTCGCGCTCCATCTCCTTATCTCCATACATCTTTCTTGCCATGTATGCGGCACGCTCCGGATCTCCCTTACCGTGGATATCTAAGCACTTGATGGCACGTGCCACCTGGATATGTGCCGGAATCTTTTTCTGCTGCACGCCTCCCGGTTCTCCTTTCCTGCTCATATAAATGTTGCTGTATTTTCTTGCCGGTTCACGGCGTTTCTGGAGAGTTCCTGCGGACTTCTTCTGGCGAGTGGGAGTAGTCCCCTTCATCCCCTTTTCCTCGTCATCCTCCGGCTCGTCGTCGCTCATGACCTCAGCCACAGCGTCCAGTAACTCATCGGCAAAGCCGTCACCCAGCTCGTCCTCTTTACGGGACTTGCGCTTTTCGTTTACGTCGTCAAGGGCATCCTGGATCACAGTCTCAAGGTCCACCTCATCGCCCTTCGTACCGTCGGCGGCGTCAACAATCGCCTCGACGATCTCTGCGGCCGCGTCCTCTCCGATCTCATCCTCTTTTGCGGACTTGCGTTTCTCATTGATGGAATCGATGGCATCACTTACGATATCCGCGATGTCATCATCGTCCTTATCCTCTTCCGGATCATCGCCCTCTTTCTCTTCCGCCAGGGCAGCCTTTACTGCATCCTTGATCATTTCCTGGAGATCTCCTGCGCCCATCTTCATGGACTTCTTTCTTCTTGCTGCTTTCCGATTTAATCTGTATCTGCTCAATTTGTTTCCTCCTTAAAAAATAATTTCAATGTTGCCTGCTTTTCTGCTTCTGGGAGGTTTTCTCCGAGAAATCGGCATTTCCTTTTTCCCGGATGCCTCGCTGATCACAGAATCGATCATGCGGGCTGACTCCTTCATGGAGCGGCTGACCTCTTTCAGGGACTTAAGCCTTGAATCGCTGATCTTGCGTCCTTCCTTCAGCTCTTTCCGGATCTCTTCTGTTGCTGACTTGTAGTCAGTAATGACTGCCTCCGGGTTCATGGCCCAGGTCACAACAGACACTTCCCACAGGGTCACTTCCTTCAGATGCCGGATCCCAGTCTCGTCATATTCAAAGACTACCGGCTCATAGCCGATGGACAGTTCGTTCAGAACGCCGTCTTTCAGAAGGGTCTTGATGTCTTTTCCCATCGATGTATCGGAGATCTTTGCCTTCAGGAATAATCCCTTTTCGTCCTCCCGGAGCTCGATCGGCTTTCCGATCGGCAGCCAGCAGTCATTATGCAATGCCAGGATCTTGACTCTCTCCCATCCGCCTGCCAGCGCCTTTGCAAAGGCTCCAGGCTCGATGATGTCCCCGCCGCTGTCAATGTTCTCGAATACGGCCGCATATCCGGAAAAGATTCCCTCTTCTTCGTCGTACTCGTCCATCTTAAAAGACAGCCGCTTTGTCTCGTGTTTCATGCTGGTTCTTCCTCCTTTCTTCAGAATTTTTGTATAAAAAAAGACCAGGTCTCCCTGATCTTCTTTACGTTTATTCATTTTTCTAAAAATGGGTATAAAAGTAACACGCATTACTGCGTGCTACTTAATACCCAAATACTTAACCACTTTATCATATACATCTTCGTATTGACTAAAATCTAATTTTGATTTTTTACATACGTCCCCTAAATCTCCAGCATAGCTCGCCATAAATTCATAATATTTATAGAGCTGCATAATATGGACTATATTCTCAGAGTCATCTATATTTTCAAATATAACTCTATTTCTCAAATCCATCCAATTCTGCAGCCTATACGAAAAGGTTCGTGAGACTGTATATCCTGATATTTCTAATATTATGTAATGTAAATGTTCTTTATCATGACATGTTAATTGATTATGATTTGAAACAATATCATTCCAAAGGACCTCGCGGCAAACTATTCTGATGTTATTCGTCCTTCTTACACTTTCCTGACGTTCTTTTTCTTCGTCCATTTTTCTTTGTGTGTATAAAGCTCCAGTAACAGCAAGCCAACTACCAATCACTGATCCTAAAATTCCTAGATACGCACTTTTATAATCCGTTGTTTTTAGTGCTCCTAAAAACATAATTACAAGATTCTTTACACCAGGAATATATAGTAATAACGGCATACTGATAACCATTACAGTTATCCCGCCAGTAATGAAATACGCCCACTTTTTTATCTTCACAGCTATCCCTCCTCATAAGCATTATACAAGTAAATGATAGCTATGAAAAGTATTTCACTCATCATAGGTCAAAAAACAATGACAGTTTACAGTCTCCTCTGCTGCATTGCAGTCCGGATCACATGGCATCATGAGCTTATGCCCTTTTGAGGTAACAAACGGTTCCGAAAACAGGATCGTTTTCCCGTTCAGCTCCCGGTGGGTATCCCGCGCCTTATTGATATTCGTGACATGCCAGGTCTTTGTTTTGAACCGGCAGCGCTTCGCCATATCGAAGGATCCCGCCTGAAGACTGGTGTTGCACTCCTGAGCGGCGATTGTCCGGGCTCTGGTGGCGGTGGTGTTCATCTCGTTCATGATTTCGTCCGAAAGCTCCTGATGGCTCTTTCCGGTCTCGAGACCTTCCATTACGATCCTCGCGATCTGCTCCTTCGTGGTCTTCGTTACCTTGGTGACTCTCTGGCCGCCGCGCAGCCTTGCGGTTGCTGTCAGCTCCGGCCTGTTAATCCCCGGGATCCGGTATGTGTTGATCACATTCTCAGTTCCCTTATCGTAAGTCTCCGCCCATAACGGTGTCAGAATGGAATTCAGGATATTTTCTTCCTCTTCCCAATTCAGCAGCCCCGCCACGAATTTCATGGTCAATTCCTGCTGCTCCGTTTTCGGAAGTGCTTGGAACTCTTCCTGTGTAATCCCGATTGCGTCCCAAACGTCACCGTCCGCTGCTTTTTTCGTTCCGTTCAGAGACTTCCGGATGTGATCCGCCTGATCCTTGAAGTAGCGCTTCATGCTCTGTTCAAATTTCCGTTCCTGAGTTCTTCGGACCTGTTCGAGACTCCGCCCTGCTGCCTTGATCCGCCTCGCTTTGATCTCCGCGGCACGCTGAAGGATCTTGTCCTCTTCCTGATCCGCCAGATCTGTCGGATCAATCTCTATCTGATTCCGTCCTTCATCCAACGGGGGATCTCCTTCCGCAAACTGCAGATTCGCAGATGCGGAGCTTACCTCCACCGGATCCTCCGTTTCATCCAGAAACAGATCTGCGAAGTTCATCTTGTAAATATCTCCGTTCTTCGCCGGCTCCATCCCAAGCTTCTCCCGCGCCTCGTTTTTTGTCAGCAGTCCGTTGTTCCAACCGTCCAGCGCCACCGCTTTCTCGAATTCCTGGTCATGCGGAATGATGTCATCAAATTCCCATTCCAGGTCCTCGCCGTACGCCGGAAGGAGCTGCCGGTTAATGGCATCCTGCCGGTTCTTCAGTTTTGGCGTCAGCACGTTCTTCGCATAAATGTACTGTGCCGCGTCTGCCGTGGCACGGTTGCTGTTCTGCGTGATGCCCATGATCTCGCGAGGAACCCCAAAATGTTCCAGAACAGCATCACGGGTGAAGGTCCGGCCGTTGATCATGTCCATGTCCTTCATGTTATCCGCCAGCTTTGTCACCGCGGCCGGGCTTCCAGGCGGACCTCCGATGGTAATCGGTCTGTGGCTCTTATTTGGTCCCCGCAGCCGCTCGTCCCACTTTGCAAGGAACCTCGTCTGCTGGTCATCGTTGGCACCCGGCATGGAGATAACGATTCCCGGCGTCGCGTCATTGTAGAAAAACTTCTTCTGGAACTTCGCCGCATACTCGTCTGTCTCCACTTCATCCGCGAGAGCTTCTGCCTGTCCCAGGCCGCGCCGGTACGGATCCAGCGGCTTCAGGTCTCTCATGACGAACATGTCATCTACAGACACATTCATCATGTAGCCATCTGTTGTCCGCACCTGATAGAACGGATTACCCTGATATGGCGTCATCTGCACCCAGTGCGTCGGAACCGGCCACAGCTCCGCCGGAGTGCCATCGGAATACCGTTCAATGATAAAATATCCTTCGCCCTTGAGCATCAGGAAGATCGCCTGCAGTCTCCAGATCGCGGAGGAAGTCATCTCGTACAGCGGATTCGGCTGATCCATGAAATCCAGGAACGGGTGGGATGTTACCTCCTGCCGTTCCCCGTCCTCGCCGATCCGGTACAGCTTACCCGGAATGTACGACAGATCCGATGCGATCTTGTCAACGACCGACAGCCGGGGATTTTCTCCGAAGCTCTGCAGCCACTCTGACGAGTTTCGGTCCGGAGGCGTTGTCCATCTCGGATACATTCTTTCTGTGCCGCCCTGAAAACGGCTGCGTTTAAATAAATCTAATAATCCCATATCTATCACCAGTTTACTGTCCACTCGACCGGATCATAAAGAGCAAGAGCCAGAGCGTCCGCCATATCCGGGGATTTTAGTCCCCGCTTTTTCATGGCTTCCTTCCGCTCCAGTTCGATCTTTCCGTCCTTGTTAACAATGTATTTTCGGTTACTCAATTGCGTCATCAGCGTGTCATCTTCCGGAATCTGCAGTAATCCGTCCTTCAATTTCTGTCGGACGGCTCCCCACATTAAGCCGGTGCTGTTGACATATTCGATCGGATCGTCATCATCGACCTTGCCTCCGGCGCCGCCGAAATGACACTCCACGATGTGAAGATCCAGTTCCGGAACGTCCTGACACTCCCGCCATTGGTTCCCCTCTTTCGGATCCAGTCCTGCTTCCCGGCATCGATCCTCCCACACCGCCTGCACAATTTTTTCCTTCTGCTCATCCAGGTTGTCATATACGCCAACACCCAGACCGTCGCAGTCCACTTTCACGTGTATGGACGCTTCCGGATAGGCTGCCGCATACCGTTTGATCATCTGCACCGCATACCCGGAGATCTCCGTAGTTTTGTTATGATTGTGCATCTCGATCTCTCCGGACTTCTGCTTATCGAACACCACATACAGGACAGAGCTGTCATCGCCATACCGCGCTACGTCGATGCCAATGTCGATCCGAAGCTTCGCGGTCTTGATCTCCAGCTGTGTTGCCTTCTCACACCACTCCATGGCAATCAGGGAATCCGGCGTGCTCTTCGGGAACTCTCCTGCTACACGGACACGGAAGACGTCTGAGTCCTCTCCAAACATCTTGATGATCTTCTCAACGAACTGTTTGGATACGTGGGCGCTGTCTCGGCCGTCGATGTGAATCGCGCTGTACTCTCCGCGTGACTTGTGATGCGAATCATAGAAAAATCCCGACAGCCTTGTCGGGTTTCCCATCATGAGAAGTTTTGCGTCCTCCCCGGTCATCGCGCCGAGTACCGGCTCGAAGACTTTGTCCGAAACACCGGATGCCTCATCGATGATATACAGGACATGCTCTGAATGGAATCCCTGCAGTGCTTCCGGGTTTGTTGCCGTCCGCGGAACCGCAAACCATTCTTCCGGATGCCCCCGCATGTAAAGCTTCTCATTCGTCCAGATCAGCTCATCCTTAAACGCCGGATTATTTCTCATCCATTTGCTGATCTCCGCCCACAGGACATCCATGAGCTGATGCTCCGTAGGCGCCGTGCACGGGATCTTCGGAAACGGGCGGGTGCAGATGAACCACAGCACTGACCAGGCTTCCACGGCGCTCTTTCCGACTCCGTGCCCCGATCGGACCGAGGTCATGGGATAATCTCGAAGACTCCGCAGAATGTCACGTTGCTTTTCGTCCGGAATTACTTTTATGATATCCTCCACAAAATAGATCGGCTCATTTGCATAGAACCGGATCGCATCACTGCTCAGTGCTGGCATTCTCCTCATCTCCCTTCATTTCCTTCTGTCTGCGCTCATACGCACCGATAATCGTCTCGGCAAGCTTCTGCTGGTTTCCGGTTCCCATCGCCATATGATCCGCCAGCCACTCCATGGCCTTCATCGCATCATACAGTTCGATGCTGGCACCGTCTTTCCCCATTTTGACCTTCTTGATCACGCGGCCGTCCACCTGACCGGATTCACGGAAATCCACATAGTTGACTTCACGCATGACCGGCGCTCCCGTCTTCTTATCCGTGATCGGACCGAAGGCTCCCATCGCCTGAATCTCTTTCCTGCCGAACGTCACGAAATCCGTGATGCTGGCAGTCGCGATATCCAGATACCATTGGAAGACATCATGCTCATCGAACAGCTGGCTTTCAAAGCGCTCTTTTTTCAGACGCTGGATCTCCGCCTTCACTCTGTCATTTCTCAGCAGCCGGAAGCTGTTGGTCATAGCTGATTCATAGCTGCACCCATACGCCTTCATGTATGACTGCGTAGCATTCAGCGTCTTCGCATAAAGAATGCAAAAAAGCTGCTGCTCCGCGGTCAGTTCCGTGTTCTCCATCACAGACTCGACCGTCTTCGCATCAGCTTTCGCAACGTTGCGTTTTTCTTTTTTGCAACGCTGCACTTTTTTCTGCAACGTTGCACTCTCAGATTTATCCCATCCATACCGGCTTTTCCAGCTTCGGACCGTTCCCGCCGAGACCTTCAGGATTTCTGCGATCTCAACCAAGCTCTTCCCGGAATCGAATAATTCCTTCGCCTTCACAACCTGTTCATTCGGACTTCTGGCCAACCACCTCACCTTCCAATCACATAAAACTAAAAAAGGCACCTCGTCTCGGGTGCCTCAAAATCTATTCTAATCATATCACAGGTAACTACTGCAAAACAATGCAAACATGAACCACTTTTATATAGAAAATCGCACACTTTTATGTGCTTTTCGATTGACAAGCACATATTTATGTGCTATAATTATATTATCAAAAGGAAAGGAGGTAACCGAATGGGAAAGAAAAAGAGGAAAAAGCAAGAACGCCTCATCAATCTGATGATCGAAGCTGTGGCGGCCACCGCAACATTGATCTTATCCATAGCAGAATTGATAAAGGCGCTCAAGTAAGAACAGGGGAGAGAGATCTCCCCTCCTCAAAATCATCTTACCACATTCGGTTGAAAATGTAAAATGAGAATCCGCTTTCATACGTTATTCCTGTTGTTTTCCGTGCTTTTCGCAATCGGATCCGGCTGGTCCATCGTGTCCTGCCTCTTCACGATCTGCGCGTCGGTGTTCGTCCTTGCCGACGTAATTCCAAAAATCTGGAGGTATTATCATGCGTCTAAAAGAAATCCGTAAAGCCCGGAAGCTCTCTGTTCCGGCACTCGCAGAATTATCCGGTGTTCCACGCCGCACGATCCAGGAACTGGAGGTCCGGAACGATGGCCGGGTCTCCACGATGATTAAACTGGCTGATGCCCTCGGTGTCTCCCTGGATGAGCTCTGCCGGGATCCGGATGACTCCGATGATGGGGAACCTGTTTAGGTTCCCCTCATACCCAAAACATTGAAATGCTTATGACGATAACCACCGTAGAAAAATAAATTGTACGCGATATATCCTGTCTATTTGCGGCTTTAAATGCTTCCCACCAAATATAGATAGCCACAATTATTTTCCCTACTCTTAACCAAATCATCCTCTCACCACCGATCTCCATTCTCATCAACCAGCACCACTTTGCCAAGGATCTTTAGATGAAAAATAACGCCCATCGCTTTGAGCATCCGACGAAACTGGATCACGTTCTCCGGCTCCCGCTTGGCAGCCCGGATTGCATCTCCTGGCTTTTTATCTATGTATCCTTCACCATTTCTGTACAGTTTAGTCTTTTTCATTTTCCGTTCCCTCTCTTAAACATTCCCAGCTTTTCTCCAAGATAGATGCAGCCTGTTACGATTCTCTCAAGTTCCTTACCCTGCACATCGACCATGTTGAAGATGAGATTTCCGCTGCCGTCCTCATTTTCCCGCATCTCACAGAAAAATCCTTTTTCTACGGTTTTACTTGTCCCGTCCTCATAATTGATTATAAAGTTCTTGATATCCTTATCTTTTTTATCGCTCATGATATCCTCCAGTTTTTATTTCTACTCATTTAGCAATACTCTCTTAGCATCAGCGACATCTCTCAAATCCTGATAACAGGTCGGATGACCAAAACTATCGTCCTCATACATCCCGTTATTTGAAAAGTCAATTTGTCCTTCTATTCCTTTAGCATCAAGTTGTTTATACCGGGTCTCAGCTCCATAGATATACCATTCCATAACATCTGCAGCCGTCTTCCACTTGTCAAACTGGCGTCCCTCCAGCATGTGTTTAAATGCCAAATAATAAGCGTTCTCGAATTTCGGCCATCTGCGAAGCTCTTTAATAATCTGCTTACTTGATGTAAGAGGACAACCAATGCAACCAAGGCGTGTAAATCCCTCATCGTATGTACAGCAGTACGGAATATGATTATCATCTATAACGGTCCACACCTGCTCTTCAGTCCAATCTATGATTGGATTGAAGAAACTCACGTTTGCATCCAATCTGCAGATTTCATACTTTCTTCTATTGATCCGCTTAAGACTTTCTTTTTGCCTCACTCCTGTGCATGTCACGGCGTTTTTGGAACAAGTGTTTCGTTCCTTGAATTCCCGGCAACAATACCTGCACATCCTTGTCGGAGGAAATCCCTTTTTAATGATGAGCGAGAACATTCCAATTCTGGGCATATCCCATAGTACATCTTTATGATACTTTCTTATAAAGTCTAAGGCCTCCGGTGGATCTACGGTCGTAGGGCTGAATCTCGCTGTATACTCGATTCCAGCTTGATCAAACAGCCATTTAAGGACGACGCTATCCTTTCCGCCTGAGAATCGAACACATAGGTGAAGCCCCTTTCGCGCGTTCCGCTGGATCTCTTTTATAGCTTGTCCTACATAATCGCCATATACTGGCAATTCAACTTGTCCTCTCATCCTACTCTTTGCTTTTCACTCCTGTCTTCCAGTCTAACTTCTGTCCGCAGTCATAACAGTACTTCATTTTCTGTATACGAAGCTCCCATCCTAATCCTGTTTTGCATGCCGGGCAGGAACACCAATTTTTTTTAACATCATTGTTATAATCTCGTATAGGCTGCATCTCGACCTGCTTTTTAATGGCTTTTTCAGCGATATCCAATCCCTTGAGGAATTCTGCAACTCTGGTTGCTCGCCCGCATATTTCAAAACCACCCTCAAGCTTCAAAGCCTGTAACGCTTCACCTTCTGTCATACTCTCTCCTTTACTTTTTCGGCATTTCATATACCTTTGGGATATTGAAAACTGCCGGCTGCACATCCATTCCTCCCCGGATCAGCGCGGCTCCGCCTTCAAGCTTTAAATACATTCCGCACTTACTCTGAATCTCATCTAAGATCGCCAGACACCGTGCTCTGCTTTCATACTTTCCAAGATCGTACATTTCAGATTTGGTTTCAAAGCAAATCATGTGATTATCATTGGATCCAATCTCTTTGTAATACCTCAGTATTCCGTTTGATCCAAGCATTAAAAGCTTCTCTTTATTCTGGCTACGAATATATACTTCACTCATTTTTTCTACTCCTCCTCGTCCGAATTCATCGGGCAACCCGGACATCTACATACCAGATTGCCCTCCTTGTCCTCATAATAGTCATCGCCGTATCCCATACATTCATAGCAATAATCATCGTCCATAATATTTACAGCTGCTCCTTTATCGTACCATAACGCTTTTTCTTCGCATTCCACTCGACAGCAACCGGTGCCCCGCAGGAAATGCAGTTCACATCAATCATCGGATCCTCAATATTGGTGCGGTAATAGGATCTTTGCCCGCACTCACAATTTGCATATAACGGCTTCAAGTCATGGAGATCTGTTTTATGACCGCACTCGCATTTATAGTATGTAACAGGATAATTACTGCAGTACGCCCGTATCTTTCCACAATGTTCGCTGGAGGCTTTTCGGCTTCTTCTTTTTCTGTTTGTGACTCCGACGCTCCTGTCTGCAGCAGGAGTCTTTCTGCCAGTCCACGATAAATACCCATTGCCTTTTTGTCGGACACTTCCACGTTCAAAGATGCGCCCTACATCGATAACCGAATTTTCATGATGCTTCCTCCGCTTCTTTCTTCCATTCCTCAGGAACTTGCAGCTTATGCAGGCCGCGGCCGTGAATGTAATAAACAGATCTCACAGAATATCCCAGTCCATCGGCGATCCGCTCCCAGCCCCATCCAAGGAGATACTTTTTCGTGAGAACGTACCGTTCGATTCCTTCCGGAACTTTGTTGATCGCTCTGTTGATCAACACGGCGGCCTGCACCAGCTGATACCGTTCCTGATTCATTTTTCTTATCAGTTCATCAAGTTTTGCTGCATAATCCGACAGATCAGACCCAGCATGTGCGTGCGGCATTCCATCCCCGATCCCGCAGGAGACACCCATCTTAGTTGCTCTTAACTCTGCAATCTGATCGGACAGGGCTGCAACATTCCTTTTGATTCTTCGGTATGACCGGAGAAATGATTTCTTGAATTCGTTTTCTGCTCTACACTGATCCATCGTCTATCCCCTACTTTCCTGCTTTATATGGCTCCGGACGTTCGGCCCAGGCCGTCAACTCCGCAACCGGATAACTTAAGTCTCTGATCTTACTACTGTCCCCAACTTTAATGTCGGAAACAGTAGCTCTTAATCGTCCTGACCTTATTCAACTTTTTCAAATCGTCCCCTATAGTGGTCTTTCCATCCGGTATCCGCAACAAGCTTTTCTTCCACCTCTGACCTGTACGGTTCCGGCAATGGCATCCATGCATTCACATAAAATCCCACAGAAAGATACGTATAATCCTCATCACCCGGGTAAAATGCTCCGCTGCCGTCATCATCAACTCTATAAATCGCAATATCCGGGAGTGTAAAATTATCAAACGAAACCAATATGTAGGTCTCTGGTTCCGGAAGCTTTTCTGTCACCGGGATCCACCGCCGCACATTCTTTAACGCCAGCCTTGCATCCTTCTGATCTTCCTCGTTTTCGCAGTGGATCACGATGTCATAGGTATCGTCATATACGTCTGCGACTCCGTTCTCATCAATCATTACCAACATCTTTTCCCCTCCGTTTTCATGCGCTCGATCTCATCTGGGCTCACTCCGGTATCCTCATAGTCCTTCAGCTTCCAGAGCGCCCCGTAGAGCTTCTCCCAAGTTTTTTCAGAAAGCACTGCGCCGGGCTTCAGATCGGACCACGGGACGTCCCGCAGGCACCAATGACTACTATCTTTCTTTTCCGTTAGTCTCACCGCTTATTCCTCCCAGCTGTTCTTTTAGACCTTTCAGTTCGCAAGCTCCTGTGCCGTAAATGCTTACGTTTGCCCAACTGCATCTATCGCAATCACAGTCCTCGCCACGTTTCATCATCTTCTGGCACTCCGCATAATCCCTTTCCATCTCCTCCGACACATGGATCCGGATTTCTATATGCGGCGTCAGAAATAATTTAACCTTTCTCATTCATCTGCCTCCCTGTCCTCATACACTCATGGTGGATATGCAGTGTGGTGTGACGCCGTGTTTGGATGATCACATGATCTCCGGAGATCTCCTTTCCACACACACTGCAGATAAACTGCTCCTTCGGCGTATCGTTATTCTTTTTCATCTTCATCCTCCATACTGCTGTTCATGATATCTGCCCAGAGAACGCTTTCGCATACACCGCTCTGAAGCCGCACATGGACAAAATTCCGGAAAATGCCGATCACGGTTCCTTTTCTCCAGACACCGGGCTTGCCGCTCATGCCCTCATCGACACTGCAGCATTCATTTGTTTTCACATTGATCGTATCGCCGATCTTTACTTGTCTCTGGATGCCTACAAGCTGATCCACTGTGATCGCATCCTGATCTTTCTGCTCCAAGGTACCTTTTAATGCACCTCTGGTATAGAATCTGTTTCCCATTCTGCTAACTCCTTTATCTGGGAGACCGATGGTAATCCCCCGGTTTATTTCCCCGCCCTCTGGCTCGTTCAATAAGCTCTGTCAGCATCCGGTTAATTACTTCCTCAAACAGCGGATATTTTCTTTTCAGTACCACCGATATGGTGTGCATCCGCTGCCATTCCGGAGTATCTTCTCTCGGCTGCCGATCTTTGTAACGGTTCCAGAAACTGTTATAGATTTCACTAAACCCGTTTTTTACCTGCTCATTCGTCATAACTCTTCGATCCTCACGTAAATTCCCGGAATGTCTGACCAGAACTTTTCAACGATTTCAGATGCAACCAGCGCATCGTCTTTCCAGAACTTACAGGTCGTCATGCAGTCCTTCAAAAGTTTCTGGAGATTATCGGTATCCGGTTTTGTGATCCGGTACTCGCCGTTCCGATGAGCGGTTCCTGACGGGAAACACCATTTGACCATCAGACGAATTCCTGAGCAAAATGGTTTTTCCGGTTTATGCCCTGCAAGGTGATCAATCAGCTTTTGTCTCGCTGCTTTTAATTCCGCCGGTTCGTAGAAAACCGGTTTACCAGTCACGATGTGGATCTGCTTTTCCTGGTGTGTTACGGTCGGCGGATTCATTGCCATAAAAAATTCCATTGTTCTCCTTTCCGGGTGATCCAGGTATGGTGCCCTCCATGTCTGCGGGTGGGTGAGTCGTCGTGCGTGAGCTATCGCACGACTTACCTACCCCCGCATGGAGGGGGTGCGCCACACCTATATATTTATATATAGGGTCCGGCGCACCCTTTTGGCGCACCTATGTGACATTTTTAACAAGGGTGCGTTTCTCTGCGCTTGACCATGGTTCAGCGCACCTGCGCCGGACTGCGCCAGATCATGATTCGGCGCACCCTACACGTCTTTTCTTTTTATGTACATTTTCCCATCAGCCCCCTGGTATTTTTCATACCGTTCAGCTAAATCTTTCTTTCGTTTATTGCTGTCTCCCAGCCATGAAAGAAGCGTTCTGGAGGTCGTTTCCAGCTTATCTGATAGTTCCTGTGCCAGTACTTCACGCCCTTCCATTTCGATGTTCGCGAACTCGATTTCAAAGGCACTCAGCTTCTTTTCTTTTGCCTTTTTAGCCTGCTCTTTTCGCCGTTCGGACGCCTTCTGCCATGTCGTTTTTTCCGCCTCCGGTTCAATGTCCCCCAACGCTCCAGAATCGTCTGTAACGTGAATTGGATAGTCGAACCATAAGTTCACTGGATCGAATTTCGGAAACTCTCGGAGCGTTCCCTCAATGCGCCATGCGGTCTTTTGCCGCACTCTTGCCCTGGTCTCATTTACGATCTTTTCAAGCGTTGCAAACTGCCACTTATCAAGCTTATTTTCGCAATAATTCATCATCTGGTAACTGCTGCATAAATCGTCTAAAGACAGATCATTTCTCCATCCATTTATGTGCGCTTCCAGGTATTTTTTACATGCGATGCACACCGCATTATTCTCTTCCTGTTTTAATAAATCATCGTTTAATTCCAGCTCAATTAAGTCTAAAAGAGCGTCAGGATCACGCGCAAAAACACCGGATCCGGATGCACGGTCCATGGACTTTTTTCCGCCCTGGCTGCCTTTTGAATGGTGATGGCAATAGATCACGGCACAGCCTAATTCCGTGCAGACTTTATCGAACTGATTACAGAAATTTGCCATCTGATCCGCGCTGTTTTCATCACCGGTAATGACCTTATAGATCGGGTCGATGATGATGGCGATATAGTCTTTTTTCGACGCTCTCCGGATCAGTTTTGGTGCCAGTTTATCCATCGGTACGGACTTTCCTCGCAGATTCCAGATATCGATATTATCCAGGTGTTCCGGCTTCCATCCAAGCGCGGTATAAACGTCCCGGAAGCGGTGTAAACAGCTTGCACGGTCCAGCTCCAGGTTCACATACATCACTCTGCCCCTCGTACACTGCCAGGAAAGCCATTTGCGGCCTTCTGCGATGGCAATGGACAGTTCGATCAGTCCAAACGATTTTCCTGCCTTAGACGGGCCTGCAATAAGCATCTTGTGTCCTTGGCGGAGCACCCCGTCGATGAGCGGCGCTGACAGCTCCGGAAGATGGTCCCAGGCTTCCGCCATACTCTCCGGTTCCGGAAGATCATCGTTAATTCCCTCGATCCACTCATACCATTCCTGCCAGTTCTCTTTTCCGATATTGGTATCGACTAAAAACTGCTTTTTCCCGTTTCGGATCACGCCGGGCATTCTGGACAGTCTGGAAGGATTCCGGTTCTGGTTATCTGCTTTCAATCCGTTTTTCTGGCAGACATTATAGAGATAATCGACCCGTTTTCGGTACTCGTTGTAGTCTGCAGCATCGACTCTTACGATCGCGTGAAGGCTCTTCTTTCCAGAATACACCAGGCAGGCTACCGGCAGCTCCAGCTCCCGAATGATCGCGTACTGCTTCCCGATCTCCATGACATCAGATTCCACCAGGGCATACCGGAAATCAGTAACATTTTCATTTTTGCAGCCGGTACCGTCCAATGGATTAAAGCGGATCCAGGCGCCGGCATTCGGGTTGTAATCGCCAACAACGGATCCAATATCTCCGTCCTCACACTTCGCCAGCGCCTCGATCAGCTGCCCGGCTGTGCGGTCCCAGCTGCCCTTTGTCGGCATGAACTTGCCGTCCTTCTCCCAACTCTCCGTTACATATCCAACATTCTCGGAAGAGTCAAATAAGACCTCCAGGTAACGGCTCAGTTCCTGCGCTGGATTCCAAACGGCTGGCTCCGGGATTTCCAGTTCTTCCACATAGTGCTTGTCCACGATCACAAGATCATCTTTCTGGATCGTATCGTCCCATCCAAGCTCGTGTCCGTGCTCCGGAAGCCACCCGGCATCCTTGGCCATCTGTACGATCGTGCCGCCGGTTACCGGTGAGGAAGATCCGTGAAAGGTTCTCCACTTTCTCTCACATTCGCCGTGGTGATACCGGGCAGAATCCCTTGCACTCCAGTTGTCCCACACATTCACGCTGTATCCCTCATGCTGCAACGCCATGCCGACATTCACCCAGGATTGATAATCCAGTTCCGCGGGATTGATATATTCGATTACTTCCAGTAAATCAAACTGTCTGTCCATCCATTATGCTCCTTAACCCCGATACTCCTGCCGGTTAATATCCGCCGGAACCTTCCAGCCGTTGGCTGCGATCCGGTCGATCAGCTTCTTTGCAGAATCAAACTGCCAGGTCCCGACATGCTGGAACCCGTATCTTTCCAGACAGCGGATCTGTCTTGGTGTGGTAAGTCCCTCTTCACTGCGTTTATGCAGACGATCCAAGAGTTTTGTTGCCTTTCCCTGATTATCGATCTCATCCGGAAGGATCCCGAGCTTTTCTAATGTGGCCTTTTGGCTGTCTGTCGGCGGTGACATCTCCCATCCGAAGCTGGGCGTATAACCGGACAGATCTTCCGCCTGAATGCTCATTTCAAACTGCAGCGGATCCACCAGCTTCTTCTTCCGGCGCTTCATCTCTGCAAGCTTCTGGGCCAGTGCCTCTTCACGCTGTGCCACAACATCTTCCGCGGCTGTTTTTTCCGCCTCCTCGATGTCGATCGGGCAGCCTGCCGCTTCTTCCAGGTTCTCAGTCATCTTCCTGGCTACTTCTTCAGACTCACAGATCAGATTTGCCGGATGGCAAAGCTCATGCCGTTCTGTGTGCCATAAGAAATCCAAAAGAAGCAGATCTTCTTTTCCGGGGTAGAGACGCGTTCCTCGCCCTACCATCTGGCTGTAAAGGCTCCGCACCTTCGTCGGCCGGAGTACTACTACACAGTCAACAGACGGGCAGTCCCATCCTTCTGTGAGAAGCATAGAATTGCAGAGGACATTGTATTCGTCTTTATCAAACGCTTCCAGAATCTCTGCCCGGTCCCGGCTCTCTCCGTTTACTTCCGCTGCCTTAAATCCTTTTTCATTCAGGATATCCCGGAATTTCTGGCTCGTCTTAACCAAAGGCAGGAACACGACGGTTTTTCTGTCCTGGCAGTATTTCGCCATTTCATCCGCGATCTGGTACAGGTACGGATCCAGGGCTGTCGCAATCTCTCCGGCTTTAAAATCTCCGGACTGCATGGAAACTCCCGTAAGATCCAGTTTAAGCGGAATTGTTAATGCCTTGATCGGTGATAAATACCCTTCACGAATCGCTTTCGGAAGGGTATATTCGTATGCCAAGCTCTCAAAATATTCTCCAAGGTTTCTCATGTCTCCCCGGTCCGGTGTCGCTGTTACCCCAAGGACCTTTGCATCTGAGAAGTACTGAAGGATCTTCTGGTATCCATCTGTAATGCAGTGATGTGCCTCATCAATGATGATCGTTCCGAAATAATCCTTGTCAAACTGTGCCAGACGTTTCTCCCGCTGAAGGGACTGGACCGAACCAACCGTGATCCGGTACCAGCTTCCCAGACAGGTGGCTTCCGCTTTTTCAAGTGCACAGCGGAGACCTGTCGTTTTTGCGATCTTGTCAGATGCCTGATCCAGCAGCTCTCCGCGGTGTGCCAAGATCAGGACCCGCTTACCGCGTCTCACGCATTCTTCTGTCACCTTTGCGAAAACGATGGTCTTACCGCAGCCGGTTGGCAGCACGACAAGGGTTTTATTCACTTTTTCCCACTGTTCAAAAACGCTGTCCTTTGCTTCCTGCTGATACGGACGCAATTCCATCTTTGTACTCATTGTTTAAAAGCTCCCTGCCTGATATTTTGGTCCTTCATAAGGATAGAAACGTTTTACATCGTTGCTGGTACGCTCCTGTCCATCTTTCGTGTATTTATGTACCCCCAGTTTTAAACGTCCCTTCGCGCCCGGAACCGCCTGCCAGTTCATGCGTAAAGGCTCTCCCTTCTTTTTCTGACCGATGCACTCAAAGAATGCAGACAGCATCCCTTCTGTGATCGTATGCAGGAACAGGTTGTGGGTAACGGTAACTTCACGGCCATCTGTGCTTTTTACACGCAGCTTTAAAACTGCTTTATTGCAGGGCGGAAGCTTTTCACTGCCGTTATGACGGCCACGGTCAAAGCTCTCCACAATAAAATCGTAATCCCCTTCTGGAAGTGGCTCAAATTCCGGTGCTTCCTTCTGGATGGTATCGTCCCATCCTAATTCGCGTCCTTCTAATATATTTTCACCCATTTTGAAAACCTCCTTTAATTAAACGGAATTGCTTCCTTTTCTTTCATTTCCTTGATCATTGCAAAAACCTGGTTCCATGCGCCTACCAAAACACCCTCGATGAAGTCCTTCGGATATTCATAGACCGGCATGTCTCCCGGGAAATATCCCCTTGCTTCAACGACCCTCTGCAGATCCCATTCACACACGTTATTATTGATCATCAGATCACGCAGCGCTTTCGGAATACGGGCATCCGGATCAAAGTCGCTGGTATTTCCAGTAAATTTCTCCCCCGCTGCTGGAGCCGCCGGCGGTGTGAGATCCATTGTCTGCTGGACTGGAGTTGTCTCCTGGACTGGTGGAACTGGCTGTGAGGTTGCTGACTGAATTGGTGGTGCTGTTGGTGTACTGATGACTGGTGCTTCCTGCTGAACCGGATTCATCGGCTGTGATGCCGCTGCCTGGCTTCCACCCTCAATGATGGAGCGGATCGATTCATACTCGAATGGAACTTCTTCCGGAAGTCCATAGCGGTTCTTTGCGTCCCAGCACGGATGATGGCTCGTATACATGACACGGGCACCGCCCTGGGCTTTTCTCTTCTTTCCCTTATCGTCAACCGCTACGGACCATGTTTTATAGTTTGCAAATAAAACCATATCCGCCCATTCCTTGACCAGCGGGGCTGTCTGGGATGATGTCTTCTTTCCGAGCTTCAGCTCCCAGCGATCATAGGATCCCATCTCATCCGGCTGTTCAAACTTACGCATCTGTGCATGAGCAGTAAGGACTACATTGACGCCGGCCTCCACAACTTCCTCCAGGGAATTTAAGAACCGGCCGAACTCTTCCTTGGCATATACATAGCCGTTTCCATAACCGAAGTCTTCAACACCCTTCTTTCCGTATCTGGCGCACAGATCGGCAACACACATCTGCTCCGCCCAGTCCGCGGTATCGATGACCAGTGTCCTGCACACCGACGGATTCATCTTCGTATAACGGACCTGCTCCATTAACATCGTCCAGCTGCTGGCCTTTTCAAACCGTGCCACATCCATGTCCTTCGTACTGCCTTCCGTATCGATAAAGACCGGATCCGGAAAGTGTGACGCAAACGTAGATTTCCCGATTCCTTCCGGTCCATAGATGAGAACCTTTTTTGCACAGGGGATCTTCCCTCTGATAATCTGCATTACTGATACCTCCTAAAATACTCCCGGCTGCCATCCGGATTTCTTTTCTTCCTGGATTGGATGGTCCTGGCCTTCTACATAACCGTCGCTGATGATCACTGAGCACTCGTCTCCGGTGCTGACTCTCGTTGCGATCGCCTGCAGTCCTTCGGCTTCCAGCCATCTGCCGAACTCCTGCAGCGTATCCAGATCCATCTGCTCCAGCTTGTCCAGGAGCACGAAACCACACTTCGGATTCAGTTTCCGGACAATAGCTGTTGCAACCTTTAACTGGTCCGATCCGGACATGCAGTCCCACTTTGCTCCGTTGTAGATCAGTTCTCCGGCATCCACCGAAAGTCCTGGGAGCGGCAGCTCCGCGGAATTAAGCAGCGCTGCCTTTTCGCTCCGGATATTTTCAATATCTGTGGTCAGTTTCTGATACTGGCTCCGGTAATTCCTCGCATCCTCTTCCGCCTTATCTTTATCAAGGTTTGCGCGGACTTTCCGGTTGATCTCGTCGATATCTGCCAGGTTCTTTTCCAGTTCTGCTGTCGATTCATCATGGAGATCTTTGGTCGATAATTTCGCGACACGGAGTTTTTCTTCTACCTCCGTCTGTCTGCGCAAGAGCTCCGCAAGCCGGTCGTTGATATCCTGATGTTCCTGTTCCAGTTTGTGAAGATTTTCTCTTAACCTCTGATTCTCCCCGTTCTTCGCAAGGATCTTCTGCTGTTGGCTGATCAGCTCAGAAGCCGCGATTGGAGCTTCCGGAGCATCCGGATAATATGGCTGCTCATTCGCATATTTTTCTTTCTGATCCGCGATCCTGCCGATGGCCTGACGGGAATTGAAAAGTTCAGCCTCTTCTTTTTCAAGTTTTGCAAGCGTTGCATCCACACCGATGATATGTAACAGGGTATTGGCTTTTTCCTTTCCGTTTGCACTCATGAAGCGAGGAAGATCCAGAGCCAGCTGCTCGATAAATTCGTTTAACAGCTGCTGTCCGGCTTTCTTACCAGAGGGATCAGTCACCTTAAGATCGCTGTTCTTCCCCTTGCGCTCCACGATCAGACCGTTATCCATCACGATCTTTAAGTTTGGAGGAATGACGGATCCTTCCCTCTGTGCCTGTGACGGCCGGAAGCGTTCGCCGCCGAGAGCCCATGCAATGGAATCCAGAACGGAGGTCTTTCCCTGATTGTTTTTCCCGCCGATGATCGTAAGGCCATCTTTCGTCGGTTCGATTTTTACGGCTTTAATACGTTTTACGTTCTCGATTTCCAGTTTATTGATCTTCATTCCTTTTCTCCCTTCAGCGCTTCCATTATTTCATCTGTAATCGCACACGCATTCTCCTTAAGCGTCTGACTGACCGCATCATCCATATGCTTGGCAAGCTCCGCCATTGCCGCCACATAGTCAAGCTTGGTTTTATACGTCGATCCAAAGAAACTGACAATCCATTTCGCGACATTGTTCGGGAGATCCTGCACACATGTATTTCCCGTTCTGATCTCACATCCTTTATAAGTTGTGCTGTCCTCAGTTTTCTCTTCTTCGGTAATCATAAGCCCCATGAAGAACTCGCCTGTAATCTCATTCTTGCATCTGTCGTTCTCAATCGTTACTTTTACCATCTTGATTTTCTCCTCTTTCTCCTCTAAAATAGAGGTGTAAACTTTTTACATGTGATCCCCTCGGAGTTGCAGCTCCGCTATGGGGATCTTTTAGTTCCTGTATATATGCTTTGTTAAGATGTCATACAGAAGATCAAACAGTTCTTTCATTTCTGCTGTTGTGTATGTTTTCTCCGGTTCCAGTTTTGCTTCTGTTTCAGTCCATCCGTTTAAAAATGCGATGATATAACCAATGTTTTCACCACGTTCTACAAGCTCTTTTACATGTCCCAGAATTGTCTCCATGAACTCACCTTCCCTTAGACCGGTATGATCCCGGCCATACGAGCTATCATATATACCATTCCCGCACAGGCACCGCCCTCGATCAACGCTCCGACCGCATACGCAAGGCGCGTTGCCGGTCCCGGTCCTTTTTCTTCAACTGTGATCGGCATACAGGACACACATATCCGCCCTGCCCGATCCGTATGCACTTCGATACGCCCCATTGTCTCATGCACAACGCACATAGTTCTTTTCTCATGCATCTTTTTCACCTCCTTTTACAGCAGGATAAATTCCTTGATTTCTTTTGACGTAAGTTCCCGGCCCAGGAGCACAGATGCTGCCTGGATCGGAGTGAATTTTAATACAGTTGCGATTTTCTGCATCTCATCCAGGGAATACGTCTCTGGCCGATGATACTTATTCTGAATCGTTTTCTTCGTTACTCCGACCTTAATAGCCAGAGCGGCATCATCGATCGCCAGCCGCTCCTTATTCCCCGCAATACATGCACGAACGATCCTGTTCCGTTCTTCCTGTATATTTGGTTTTAACTTCGGCATACTCTTTCACCCCTTTCACTGTCGCTATCCCCTCATCGTAATTATCTATGTAGATTTTAAATTTAAGCTTCTGCATCTTCTCTATTATCAATCTGAATATAAATCCCAAAATTGATAAGCTCAGGCATGGATACAGGATGCTCAGCAAGGTACAAATGATTTTCCGTATCATAAGCACGAACACGAGCGCCACCCATAACCATTGAAAGAATATACTCAAAACCGCCAAATGATAGGCGATAAAGGAACTTGTCGATTCTATCGAATGTATACCAACGGCATTCATCAAGTGGAAAATAAAACTTGAGAAGATTGTAAACTTGCTTCTTCCCTAAACGATTTTTAAGTTTATATATTGCCATATAACTTGCACCCCCTTTCCTCTGTTTACTTTTCGGTTCCCCGTCAGCTATAATTGTTTTATCAGCACCGCTATGCTGAAATACATACAGGAGATCTGAATATCATGTACAATACAGAAGAAACATCCATGGGTGCCCGTCTTCCACACACTGAACTGTCTGATTCCCAGATGGGCGTACAAGCTCACGCCGGTATCCGTTTTGAACTTCCTGAGCCTCCCCGCATTTCACCAGAGCAATTGGAACGTTTAAAAACCGAATCCGTGAATAACCCTAATGCCCTTATTGATCTTCTGAAGGAATATGCAGATAAGGAACATCAATACCAAGAAAAGGCTATCGCTCTCATGGAAAAGCAGGTAAACGCTATCAGCGAACAGGCTGATAGTGCAAAGCGCCAGGCAGAGGCACTATCCCAACAAGTCAATGTACAAGAAGATCAGCTTGCTTTCGCCAAATCTGAAGCGGCTTCAGCTAAGAAAGATGCTCTGTTTGCTAAAGTAACATCTATCATCACTCTCATAATTAGCGTTCTCATGCCATTAATAAGCGGATGATCAATGTAATGGCACAGATAACTATAGCCGCCACCGAAAGTACGCTCGCCTGGCGGCTGTAATCCCTGGCTTTGCGAATATCCTCTATAATTTCCCGAACATCATCATGTTCCATCTCTCTCACCCCTTCCGTGTCTTTGTATGCTTGCTTCCATATCTCCCTTGCGATATACTTTTCTTACAGGCTCCCGCCAGAGCCGAGTACAGAAGAAAGGAGACATGCGTATATGTCGATCGGATTTTTGCAAAACCCTAAATTACTCTTGATAGTGATTTTTCTTGGTTTCTATGTAACCGGAATCTTAATTGCCTTGTTTCGTGTTCAAGAAATCAATATAGTCTTAAACTTATTGCATGAATATCTCTATTCCATCGCAGAAGACTACTCGTCTTACACAACCATCGATGCTCTTGCCCAACAAAGCCCTACTTATCAGAATGCACTTTTAAATGTTCTGGAAAAATATCCCACTATTCAAAAATACGAACCTTATTACATCGCGCCAATGGAGTACGGCCAGTCAAATAAAGAAAATTATATGGCTGCCGTCGATCACTATCATTACTTGTTGATGAAACGAAATTATCTTAATCAGGATCTAAAAACCGCTTTTAATCCTCTAACTGCTATAAAAAATATATTTTCGTTCCCCAGCGCATTTATAAAATGGATCGGTTTTTCACCTAAAGAGACAACATCTAAGCTTTTCAACTTATTCTCTTGGCTCATTGTCTTTTTATTAAATCTATACGGTGATGAAATTAAAGCCCTGATAAAACTTCTATTTCAGCACCTGTTCCACACATAAGTACACAAGGAGCCACAAACAAGTTCTTTCATACAGTGATATGTTCTCGCCACCTATAGCAATTAATGTTTCAAATAAGCGCGAACATATCACTGCAACGAATATATTTAATATTGTCTTCTTCATTTGGTCCGTTCTCTCTCACCCCTTTCCACTGTTTGCTTTTCTGTTACCCGTCAGCTATAATTGTTTTATCGGCACTGCCATGCTGAAATACAATTAAAAGGAGAATTTCTATGAGCCCATTTTCTTTTCCTACTAACCTTTTTAGCGACATGATGCAGGAATTTTCAATTGAACGAAATGGAGAAGTAATTGAAACCGCAAAAGGTTTTTTCTGTGGTCACAATTATCCCAACACAATCCAATTTAATGAAAATTTAAACATCAGAAACGGAGATTGGATAATCGATACCAAAACCGATCAGCGCTATCATGTTATAGATGCACAACCAAAGAAGATGAATGGTGTAATCACTTACTGGATGGTGAAATATGAAACAGAAATTGCCTATCGAAGAGCTGAGTCAATTAACCGCCAGGCAAATATAAATATCGGCACTGTATCTGGAAACTCCGTCATTGGAAGCCAGGAAAATGTCATCATGAATATCGGACACGGTATCAACGATATTAAGAAAATCATCGATGCTCTTCCATCTGATGAACAGGTAACAGGGCAGGAATTACTAGACACATTAAAATCCACCGAAGAAGCAACTCACCCGGTTCTGGTCGAGGGCGCTCTCTCAAAATTTTCGGATCTCATCAAGAAGCATTCGGACCTTCTCATTGCTGTCGGCAACTGGGCTGTTAAGCTGTTGATAGGACAGCAACGATAGATGATCTTTGTTTGCTACGCTCCGACAAAACTCGAACAGGATCTCATTTATGACTTTCAGCTTATGAACTTCCACTTCAAGAGCTGAAAGTCTTTTTCGTAATGCCCGAGGTTTCCTCTTCACCCTTCTCACCCCTTTCTCGTCATATAAGATTTACGGTTTTGTCGTAATCTAAAGGTAAAAAAATAAGCTGTTCATAAGGAACACCATAGACCTCTTCGATCTTTCGTAACACTGGAACATCTGGATAACTTTTTCCACGCTCATAATTTCCGAGCGTATCTACGCTCACTCCAATGAGTTTTGCCGCTTCTTCCTGTGTATAACGCTTCATCTCACGGGCAGTTTTCAAAGTGAAGCGGGATTTTACCTTCTGCACTCTCATTCCCTCCTTTCTCTTTCTGCACTCACTATACTACGGTTTAATCGTAATGTAAACGGTTTTTCCGTAATTTTTTAAATTTATCTTGATTTTTTTACGGAATAACCATATAATCAAAGCATAAGGAGGTCGCGAATATGGGTAACCTTGGAAATAAAGAAATAATGGCAAAAAATATCCGCCATTATATGGAAAAATATAATAAGACTCGACAAGAAATGTGTGACGCATTAGGCGTTAAGTATACCACTTTTACAGATTGGGTAAAGGGAAATTCTTATCCCCGCATTGACAAAATCGAATTAATGGCAAATTACTTCGGCATTTCAAAAGCTGATCTGGTTGAAGATAGAAACGATGATTCTTCTCTTTCTGCCCGCGATGAGAAAGACATCGCCAAGATTCTGGAGCAGACCAAAGAGCAGCTGCTCTCCCAGGAAGGACTGATGTTCGACGGCGATCCGGCGTCTCCGGAGGCGATCAATTCAATTCTGGATGCAATGCAGATTGGAATGGAAATGGCTAAGAAAAAGAATAAAGAGAAATACACGCCCAAGAAATATAAAAAGGACTGATTTCCATGCGCATAAAGAAACTGGTATCACGCCTCGTCCGGAAATACCAGACGCGTGATCCATTTGAAATGATAAAGGGAATGAATGTGATCCTGGTCCACTATCCTCTGGAAGGCGTCCGTGGGTTTTACCAGTACTTCCAACGGAATCATATCATCTATCTGGATGAACGGCTCACAGAGGCGGAGCAGCGCTTTGTTCTCGCCCATGAGCTGGGGCACCTGTTCCTACATAAGAAAGCGAACGCGATCTTTATGGATTCCAGGACACAATTCAACACAGATAAGTACGAACGGGAAGCCGACACCTTTGCGATGGAGCTTCTGGTTCCGGATTCCGTGATCTTCGAGCATCCCGATCTGACGATCGGCCAACTGGCCCGCCTGACTGGATATGCGGAGGAACTGCTGAAGAATAAAGAATTCTTTACATCAAATTAACGAACCTTGAAAATAATATACTTACCCGGGGAACCGAAGGGGCGATTATGTCAGCCGCCGGACACGAAAGTGAAAGGAGGCTGGTGCTGATGGTTACATATTCTGATCTGTTTCAGTTTGTAATTATGCTTTGTGCTGTAATAACCCTCGTTGCTTATTTTACACACAAAAAATAGCGCCCTCGTCCTGGTAAGATAAGGCGCTATTTTTTAGGTTGATGCTTGCCGGCGGCTAGGTGTACTCTAGCTTTCGGCTCTCTCGTTAAGTATATTATACAGGTCCGGAAATAATTTGTCAAATCACATAAATAGAAAAACCGCCCGGTGTTACCAGCACCGAACGGATTTTCATAGATTTTCTCTTGCCGGATGCCCGGAAAGATATAATCAACTTGAACACTTGAATTATATCATCTCCGATGCGTCCTGGCAAGGGGCGTATTTTTTATACCCATTTTTAGGTGTTGCGACGTCGCAACAGAAAGGAGCATGATATAATGGCTACTGCGAAAAAACTCCCCTCCGGATCCTGGAGGTGTCTGGCCTACAGCCATACAGAAACCGTTTGGAACGAAAAACAGGGAAAGTGGATTGAAAAAAGAATCTACGAATCATTTACCAGTGATGACCCATCTCCTCGCGGTCGAAAAGAAGCCGAACTTGCCGCTGCTGAATTTCAGTTGAACAATCGCGCTCGCAAAAAGGCAGAATCATCGCAATCTAATACAAATTTAACTCTACGCGAAGCTATTGAAAAATATATCAATACATCTGATGGAGTTCTGTCTCCCAGCACAATCCATGGATATCGTATTGTTATGGAAAATGGTTTTAAAACTCTCATGGATGTCCGTTTAAAAGACATCACTCCTGAACTGCTTCAGGAAGCAGTTAATGAAGAAGCCAAGCTTATGATAGGAAAGAAGCCGCATAAGATCAGTCCGAAGACGGTAAAGAACCGCTATGGTTTAATAACAGCGGTATTAAATCGTTATATACCGTCCTTTTCCGCCCACTCCAGACTGCCACAGCTCGAAAACCAGATTGTCATCCTTCCAGATCCACAAAATATCCTTAGCGCCTTTAAAGGCGATCGTCTGGAGCTGGCCGTTCTTCTTGCCATGTGGCTCAGTTTCTCTATGTCAGAGATCCGCGGACTTACTAAGTCCAACTCGATTGATGGAGATTACATTGTTATCCGTGATGTAAAAATCAAACTCGGAAAAAACGATATTGTAAAATCCCAGGGGAAAGTTTTTACCAGAAACCGAATGCACCATATCCCACCATACATAAAAAATTTAATCGACCAGGTTGAAGGAGATGTTCTTGTTCCATATTCTGCCGATGCAATCTATCGTCACTTTTCCCGTGTTCTGGAACAAAATCATATTTCCCATATCTCTTTTCATAAGCTCCGGCATATGAATGCTTCAATTATGGCCATGCTGAATATCCCGGAAAAATATGCAATGGAACGAGGTGGGTGGAAGACAGATTCGGTCATGAAGAAAGTCTACACCCATACGTTCCAGAAAGAACGCATCCAGGTGGACCATATGATTGATGAGTATTTTGATACTATGCAACACGACAAAGAAAAAGCCCCGTAAATACGGGGCTTTTAGCGCGGAGACGGAGGGATTCGAACCCTCGTATACCCCTTATAAATAAAGGGTTTGCGAGGGTTCGTGTGATATTTCGTGTGATATCATCACTCTTTTACGATCATTACAGACTGCGCACCTTTGCTGTCTGTAACATAGCACGCACCCTCAAAATCGCCGGTGGTCTCCAGATAAAACCATTCGTTACCGATTTTCTTCCAGCCGGTACACATCTTGCCATCGGAGTCAAAGTAATACCAACGGATCTTTCCGTCCGCATTTCGGATCTTCTGCCAGCCATGCGCGTTCTGGCGTTCGCCAATGCGGTAATACCAGGTATTACCATCTTTTTCCCAGTGCGGGACAAACGGCTTTGCCATAACTGGTGTAAGGAAAAGTTTTCTTTCCGCCTCACGCCGCTTTGTGAGTCCGGGGAGAACCTTTCCGCCACCTTTATTGTATTGCAGGATCTTCTCCGCAATCGTGGCACGGTTCCTTGTCCCGTTCGCTGTGAGCTGGTCAATGCTGCCGACATTGTATGCAAAGGAAGTCAGCGCGTCAAACTCATTCTGGTTCCAGTGATAGGAAGCGTACTTGTCAACCTTGTGCTCGTATGCTGTCATATCAGATACAAGCATCTGATCCGCTTCTGCCTGCGTGATCTTCTGCCCAGGTTTCACGCCGCCGGTGTGTCCCCATCCGATGGTCCAGACACCGGCAGGGCATTTGTAGGCAGTCAGGCGACAGCCTTCAAAGCTCTTAATCAGATTCAAGCCGTTCTCGCTAATCCTCATCTGTCGGAATCTCCTTATTATATGTGTTGCTGCTCAGACCGAGAAGCACTCCGAGGAACGTGTCTAACGCAGTGATCGTACCGACCACCTGTTCCCCATACGGAAGTCCCCAGATCTGGGAGATGGAAAAGTACAGTGTGCCAGCCGCAGGGAGAAGATACTGCGCGGCCCACTTGAGGATATCATAAGTTGTGTTGGATAACTTCATAGCTACCTCCTTAGAATACAGTTACCTGTGCTTCCTGCATCTTGCGGTCAAGCTCTGCCGCATATGCGTCCTGTGCGATACTCTGGTCAATGACCTCTGCTACTACCTTCGGCAGTCTTAACGGCACTCCGCGCGGAACGGAATACTTCACGCCATTGACAATGACGTTTAATGGGTTTTTATACTTTTCGCCGTCACGGAAAAGCGGAGCATGATCCACGTATTCAACGCCCGGCTTTTCTGTATTAGTTTCTTCTGCCTGTACTTCTTCCTGTACTTCTTTTACTTCTTCCTGTACTTCTGCTTTTCTTGGCATAAATTATCCTCCAAAAATAGGGAAGTGCGGAGGCTACACTTCCCTAAGGGCGGGCTAAAACCTCCGCCCGGTAATTAGGCTGCGTAAGAGCAGGCTGTCTCGATACGGACCATGTAGTCCTCAACGAGTCTCTCTGCTGTCTTTGTTGCTTTCCAACCGACAGTGGAACGCTGGTCAAGCGGATCCGCAGTACCGGCAGAACCCTTCTGCTTGGTGATAAGCTCAAGTCCGCCGCCCTCGATGTTCGTTGTACCATATGCGTTCTTTGCGATAATCAGTGTGGAATAGATGTCGAACTTGGCTGAAGCAGCTCCGCCAGCATCTTCGAAGATCTTCGCTTCTGTGGTCTCGACAAACCGGACATTTGCGATCTTACCGATCTCATTGGTAAACATTGCGTCATTGTCCGTGTACTTGTGCCATTCCACCCACGTCGGATCAGACATAAGATCGAATGCGACATCCGGATGGATGATTCCAACGAAGGAGCCGTCGATAGTTTCCGCGTTCTGTCTCTTTAAGGTTCGGACTGCTGCCCTGACTGCTTTCACAGTAAGAGTATCAGTTGCGGTGATGGCAGAACGGCTTGCTCTCTCTCCCTCATGGTACTGGACGTTTGTGCCGCCGTTTAACACCTCTCTGACAACCGTATCAAGGGATCTGCCCGCCTGAGACCCGATAAGCTGAACAGCTTCCGTCTTGATATTGTCGATTGCTGTAAGGTCAAGGATATCCGTGATAACAACATATCCGCCGTACTGCTTTACAGTTGCAGTGATCGTGGAAGTGTCAAGTGCCTGTCCATCCGGTGTAACACCCTCGACAAGGGCTTCTGTGATCTTTGCAAGCGGTGTGAACTGTCTGAACTCGATAGACTTACCGTTGCCGGACGGGATGTTTCTCTTCTGTCCAAACTGATCGTGAACAAGCTGTGCTTCTGCAAGCTGGATCAGATAATCAGAATAATAGGTCTTGACTTCCGGTGCAAGGTTGTTGCCGGAAGTGCTGGATGTGGAAGCATTCAGCACAGTTGTAAATGCCTGAATGTTAAAAATATATTTTTTGCGCATATAAATTCCCCTTCTCTTAGAAGCGGATCCTTTCTCCGCTCATGGAGCGCTTCGCAAGTTCCGCTCTCTCTCTCTTGGTAAGGTTATGCACATCTTTTGTCACCTTCGCGGATGCCATTGGAGATAATCCATTCTCAACCGGACGGTTTCTCCGTGTGGCAAGATCTTCAGCTGTTGCCTGGCGGACCTGCTGTGCGGTGTACTGCATCGCTCCGGATGTGATTTCAGCACCATGAACCGCATAAAAGGCACGGTCAATGGAGAGACCGCTTCTTAAAGCCTTTTCAAAGTCTGGGTTTTCCAGCTCTGTGTCAAGGTCAAAGTCCGGGAAGATCTGTTTTAAGTTGTTCGACTGCCTGTCCCACTCTTCCATCTGTCTCTGGATCTGCTGTGTCTGCTGAAACTGCTGCTGTTCGGCACGCAGTCTGCGGTTCTCTGCCTGCGCTTCCGAAAAACGTTTGTACTGTTCCACCGTCATTCCGGCTTCGATCGCCCGTTCCTCAAACATGGAGTCATCTCCGTTTAAGGCTTTCACGATACCATCAACATCATTTGCATCCAGATTGTATTTTGCGGCAAGCACATCCAGTACCTGTGCTGATGCATCTGCTCTGGATTTTAACTGGTTGTAATCGGCGTGACGCCGGTTAAACTGTTTCTGAAACCACTTGCTCGCTTCATCCTTGTGGGCTTTGACATAATCGTCAAAAGACATGCTCTGTTCCGTGTGAGTGGCGTTCTCACCATCAGAGGCTACAAGCCCCTGCGCCTGATTCCCAGCGGCGGCCTGAGATGTGCCTGCGGCACCTGCGCCCGCTCCTGCACCGGCAGCGGCTCCGCCGCCTTCACCGTCAAATGCACGGAGATTAAATAAAAATTTCTTCATAAATTCCTCCAACGCGGTCTTTCCCGTGAGTCAGCTTTCGCTTTATGCCATCATTCTATCTTTTGACGAAGAAAAAACCGACCGACCTATTTTTGCGCACAAAAAAAGACGGGCAAACGCCCGTCTCCTTTTAATATCCGAGGATATTCTGTAACTTATACCATTCCGAACTACCATAATAATCATCCAGAGTATCACTCTTTTCCTTCTTACTATTGTAGCCGGAAAGTTCCCATGCCACCTCTGCCTGATTGTAACTTAAAGTGTTGTTCTGCACCTGTTCCACCAGATACTTCGCAATCTTATACTTTTTACTTCCGCTGACCGATTCGCCGGATTCCTCGTATGTTGAAGCCTTGAAATCCCTTGTGCCGAGATACTCGTCATAGGTATCAAACGTGCCGCCATACTTCTCCCACTCATCGTACTTCTTTTGCTGATCGTCAGACAACGCATTGTAATACTCTGTCTTCGCATCAAGACCGTTTACTTTCGCATAATCAACAGCAAGATTGTAAACATCCTTTGCAGAAAGGTTCGCATCCTTATCCTTCGCTTTCAGCTTGTCACTGGCCGCACTCTTATAGGAATTAAAGCCGGAGGAGCTTTTCGCAACCTTGACACCCTTCTGCTTGAGGATTGTCGCATCTGCCACGTCTTTCGCGGTCTTTTTGATCGTTGACAGCACCTGCGCCGCGTCCTCATCGCTGAACTTCTTCCCGGTAAACTGTTCCTTGACATACTTCCAGTAAGCCTGCTCGTAAGTCTTCTGATACTGAATGTACTCGCGTCCTTTAAGGGAATGCTTCTTTCCCTCACTGTCCGTAATCTCTGTGTTGAGAGCACCCGGAAGCACATTCTTATTCCCGGTTTTCTTCACAAAGTTCTGGACGGATTTCTCCGCACTCGTCCATGCATTGCGGTCAGACTTCTTCTGGTATGTCTTGATGCTGTCAAGAAGAGACTGTTTAACGATCCGGTACTCCGCGCTGTCCGCATTATCCTTTACAAGACCCATCGCCCTTGAATAATAACTTGTCATGGCACTGTCCTGTGAGGATTCTAAGAGATACGTCTTGTTATCCGGGTAAGACTTCGCGTACATCGAGGATTCATCTGCCTTGTCATACATCCAGTTTGCAAGATCCTGTGAGTAGATATTATCCTTGTTATAGGTGTTCTTAACTCCCAGCGTCCAGTCGCGTTTACCTTTCACACCCTTGCCATCATTAACAGGAAAAAGTGCCGTCTGGTATGTCCAGTATCCGCCAAGAACATTCTTACCAAAGTAGTCGATCTGCTGCGGGCTGAGATTCAAAAACTGTCCCATAAGGTACGCCGCATGACTCGTTCTTGCTGTATACTGCTGTTTCGGAACTTTACCCTCAAGAGAACTGCTGACAATCGGGGAGCCGAGATAATCTTTGTTTGCGTTGATCGCAGCGCCAACGCCGAAGATTCCCGTTGAACTGATTGCTCCAGTTAATGCATCCTTCGAAGCATCGTAAAGTCCCTCACTCGCCACATTAAACGGCATTTCCACAAGATCAGAGACGATAGAAGGAAGGAAATTCGATGTCGCGTATGCCGCAAAATCGTCAAACGCATGATCCTGATCGTCCTGCGTGAGTTCCAGTATCCGCTCCATTGCAGAGGACGGGATTCCAAGCTCATGTGATTTCGTGAGTGCAAAATACTTTCCTTTGCCAAGAGGAATAAGGAAGTTTGAGTTCTTCACATGGTTGCTTAACTGGTTATAGTTCTCCTTATCGTCCTTGCTCTTATGGTTTAATGCGTATTCAATGGCTGTCATAATCATAGACGTTACCGCAAGGAATGCCCATCTCTGGAATATGATCTTGCCGCGCTGCTTCGCCGTGTATTTCGTGCCTTTCAGATCCTCACCGGTAAAATACCGGATCGTCTTATCCGTACTCTGAATACCGGCATTAAAGAACGGAATGACCGCATTCGCCGCTTTGGAATTTGTCCCGTGGCGTCTAAAGTTCACCGTGATATCTGTTGCTTCGTGGAATGCTTCCTGCTGAGTCATTCCCTGCTGTCTGCATAAGCTGTAAATCGCGAAACGCGGTCCCTGCTCAATGGTATCTGAAAGCACAGAAATCGCCCCGAAGAAGCTTGATACAGGATGCTTATAGAAGTGGTCTGCGTTGCCCTTCTTATTCAGCCCAGTACTATTTAAAGACTTCCGGATGTCAGCTGCGTACTTCTCACTGCCTTGCCATACGCCGGTATTACCGCCGCCCATTGCCAAGTATTCGCGATAAAGTGGAGACACTTCCTTACCATTAGCCTCTTTGAAAGAGTTGAGATAAGCACTGGCGATTCCAGAAAAAAGCTTAGCCGGGTTCTTTGTCTGTTTCGCATAGTTGAACATCGTCTGCAAATCACGTGGTGCATTGGAGAATGCGCTCCAAATGATGTTGTTTCCGGTGATATTGGCAGTCATGAACTTCGTGATCTTCCCATAGGTGCCAAGGACTGCCCCAAGATGCCCCGGAGACATGTTGCTGATGCTGTCCAGAAGAAGCTCGTCATTCACTTTCCAGAACTCCGGCTTGCCGTCTACAAGAATGCAGATTTCCCCTTTTTTCTGGTTTGCCTTACCAAGCTCGAACTGTGTATACACATCATCCAATGTACCGAGAACATCGTCAAGAACGTCCAGTGCATCCGCAGACATTTCTTTGTCACCCGCAGATTCATAAATCTCCTGCTTTAGATCGCTGATGTTGATCTGCTTCGGGACCTTTGGATCCGGGATTCTCTCGAGTAAGGTGGCATCTGCTCCGAGTTCCGTAGATGCCTTACGGATCTCAAGCAGTGTGCTGTTTCTGGTTGCCGTGGAAACCATCTTGTTGACCATATCCATGATATTGTCCACCGGCATGATAATCTGTCGTCCGCTTCCCTTCGCTTTCGCAAGAGAATTACCGCGGTTCTTAAATCCAGCGCGGAAGAACGGAACATACCGCTGATACAGTTTCTTCATGGCAAGATAACGATCCTTTGAGATAAGTCCGGTTCCAAGACCGTAGGTGCGTGTGAAGAGATCGGTAAATTCAAACACACGCTTTGCTGCTTCTTTGAACTTCGGATATTCGTTCTCAAGTTCCAGTGCGCGGCTTGCCATCCACTGTCGGTTGTTCATCCGGTCATCAGCAAATACACGCTTGCCGTTTTCGATCCACTCGATACCGTGAAGAACCGTCAGATACTCGTTGAATGCTGTGTACTCTTCCTTATTTACTGTATTGATACCCTGTAATGCCCACTTCAAACCATGACCGACGTAGTTTCCGTTGATATCCAGTAAGTCCCCTTCAAGGATCTGCTTTGCGCGGGCTTCTGAGTATGCCGAATTGGACGCCATGACATACGCTTTTCCACCTGTTTTCCGGTCAAGTAACCGGATTGCATGGTTGGAATCTACCCATTCCTGTATACGCTTATCTACTGCGTCCTGCGCTTTTTCTTTCGTTGTACGGTAATCACTGATGCGGTTTTCCTTATACACCAGAGCACTTGCCGCACTCTTTGCACCTTCGGAATAATATGCGTTTACCTCGTCCGCGAACCGCTCAAAACGTGCCAGCTCTGTCGGATTGGTGATCTTTTTCTTGATATACTCTGTTGCCGCCGGATAGTCAATCGCTGCTGTGTCCTTATTCTGGAGATAGTACCGGATAAATTCCGCAACACCCTCGATCTTATGAAGTGAAGGATCATACGCCGCCTTATTCCCCGGCTCCTTCTCAAATGCTTTTTGGAAGTCCTCCTCAGCAGCCTTCGGGATCGCCGTATCTTTCAGAATATTGTACTTATCATCCAGCCAGTGACCGAACTCGTGAGACACAGACGGAAGGTCGTTGGCAATCTTTGTCCTCAATCCCTTGTCATTCGTGTTGTACTGACCGGTTACGCCAGCACCACGGACATATCCGGTATCAAGGTTAATTCCGAAATCGTGCATCGCCTTTCCGATGATCTCCGCAAGTGGTTTCGCATGTTCCGCTGTACTGTTCGTATTCTTCTCTGCTGTCCAATCCTGCGGCCTTGCATCACTCGTCTGGCTGATAAAGCCCTGCACCGCGCTCTTGCCTGTGACCGGCTTACCTGCCGCTGCTTTCGGCTTTATACCTGCCGCCTTGAGCTTTCTCGCATAAACTCCGCCCTCGCTGCTTTCCTTCGCATCGGAAACAGCCTCCGCATTATTGGCAAGAAGCTCCTGTTCGATCTCTGTCGCACGTTTTCTTGTTGCCGCCAGCTCATCTGCCTTTGAAAACTCCGAACCGATTACTGCTTTCAGCTTCGGAACATTCGCCTCGTCCACAGACAGAGATGTCTGCGCACTCTTAAGCTGATTCGGGATCTTCTTCACAGCGTTCACAACCATCGTAGTCGTTCCTTTGGAGCTAAACAGGTTGATCTGGGAACCGTAAGACGCCTCGCCTACAAGCTGGATCACGCCACCATCATGCCCTGCATAGATGTCAAAGCCACTGATGGAACCGACCTTCGTGGAGTCAGCCCTTGCGACCTGCGCTTTCTTTGCCGCCACAATGAGTGCTGCACCAAACTCCTCGCGGTTCGTGAAGGACTTCTTACCAACCATTCCTTTGAAATTATCTCCAGTAAGGTCCATGACCTTCTTTGCGTCCGCTTCATACTTCGGAAGCATTTCTTTGGTATTGCGGATACGGCGTTCGGTCTGCTCTAAGTCCACACGTGCATCATAGATACTGCGGTCAAACTGCTTTTTCAAGCCTTCCAGTTTGCGGAGCTTATCATTGTTGTCCGCCTGTTCTTTCAAAAGCGGATTGCCAGACGCTACCGCCATAATGTCTCCAGCAGACGCGCCAAATTCATTAGAAGAGAAGTCCGCGTTGTTTCCGCTATACGTTCCACTGGTGATCTCGTCAATGAACTGGGATTTTGCCCGTAATGTATCCCACTGCTTCGTATCGAAGGTATCTTCCGTAACGTAGACATTTACTGCGACTTCCGGTGAAAGGTTTCCCTGTCGGATTGCACGCGCCTCTACCTGCTCAATATCTCCCGGTCTTGCAAGCGGGTTCATTTCATGCAGTGCAACAACACGATCCTGCACATTAAGCCCCTCACCCATCTTTTTTGCGGAACCAATGAGAATACGCACCTCTCCGCTCCGGATCTTCTCGTAAAGGGCATTCCGCTTTGCGTCGTTCGTCGCATCGTGAATGAATGCGATCTGATCTGCCGGTACACCCTTCTCAATCAGCATGTCTTTCATGTCCTGATAGACATTGACCCGTGAATCGAAAAATTCTTCGTTCGGATTGTAGGACTCGTCCGTTTCCGCTTCGGTCTCCACGCTACTCGTGGTCTTGCTCTTACTTTCTGTTTTCGGCACACCATAGTCGCAGAATACAAGCTGAACGCCGTTCTCCTGCGTGTTGCCGTTCACATCTGTAAAAGTCTTAGACTCGTTCCAGATCTTGTAAATTTCATTTACCGCGGTCGGAACTTTCTCGTTCGCACCATACGGAAGAGACGGGTCAATCATGCGCTGGGAGAACGATGCCTTTTTACCATCACTCTGCAATGCGAATATATGGTCTTTTCCTTTGCGATCTCCTGTCTTTAACCGGTCTGCAAGTCCATTGATGGTTTCCCTTGCTTTCTGACCAGCCTGACAAATCACCACGTTACGGTCTCCGCCCTTCATCTTCGGAAGCTTGATTCCCGGCACGTCCTGTGTCCGTACGCGGTCCGTAACGGTTCCCCAGATCTGCTGCCATTCACCCATGTTGATGAAACCGGTGAAGGAGTTCCGGTTGATCCATGATCTTCCGACTGCATCCTGCCTTGTGATACCCTCAATACGCCCAAACATATCAATAAAGTTGTCCAGATTATAGATACCGCGCTTCTCCAATTCTTCCGGGCAAAGATACTGAAGCATCGCATACGCTTCTACTGGAGAGTTCATAACCGGAGTTGCAGTGCCAAACACAACGCCTTTACCGCCCTGCATGTTCCGCACATAATCTGTTTTCATCTTCATGTCAAACGTGATCTGGTTTCCGTCCGGTTTTCCCATGTCAGCAACATTGGACAGATTTGTCGTATAGGCAAGGTTCTTATAGGCCTGGGCTTCATCAGCGAACACATAGTCAATTCCCGTCTCCTCAAAGGTGATATTGTCGGTATCACGCTTTGCGTCTGCCAGCTTATTCAGACGATTTTGCAGCGATTTCCTGCGGCTTTCAAGCTGTCTCGTGGTAGACGGATTACCACCCTTATTCGCTTTCAACTCCTCCTGCATGGCAATGATGGAGTCAATCTGTTCCTGGATAAAGTCCTTCTGATATTCCTCTGACATTGGAATCTTCTGGAACTGTTCTTTAGAGATAATGACTGCATCCACGTCTGTTGTGGCAATTCGGTTCGTGAACTCCTTCCGGTTTGCCGCTGTAAATGTGGTGTCATCCGCCACGAGTACATTCGCAGTCGGGAACATCTTGTAATAGTCGTTGATCCAGTCACCGACCTTGTTCTTTGGAACGACAATGACCGGCTTCTTTGCGATGCCAAGTTCACGGAGTTTCTTTGTTGCACCGATCATCGCGAAGGTCTTACCGGCTCCTGCGCCGTGCTGGAGCAACGTATTATACGGGGACTGCACAATGCGGTTGATTGCGGACCCCTGATGATCGCGCAGCTGAATATCCGCAGTCTGCCCCGGAATTGTAACCTTGCTGTCATAATGCGCCCGCGCCATTGCGTTATAGCTGTCATTGTAGACTTCCTCAAGCTGCGTGCGCCGTCCCTCGTCCTTCCACAGCCACTTATTGAACTCGTCCGTGATCTTGT
>UMEM01012345.1_pt1 | contig 53275 bp, 52 predicted proteins | sample 1964761 | NCBI WGS metagenome assembly UMEM01 (sample SAMEA4836021, study PRJEB28245) | human gut metagenome | biome: gut microbiome; material: fecal sample | place: Denmark | collected 2008 | reverse complement strand
CCACCGGGAATCGTTCCGGTCGGCATGTACGGCGTTGGCGGCAACCATAGGGACCGGGAATATCACGGGGGTCGCAGCGGCTGTGATCGCCGGAGGACCCGGTGCTGTGTTCTGGATGTGGGTGTCGGCATTTCTCGGGATGGCGACGGCTTATGGGGAGACGGTTCTCGGAATCCGTTATCGGGAAAAAGGCCGGGACGGCGGATGGATGGCGGGACCGATGATCTATCTGGAAAAGCGGCTGGAATGCCCCGGGGCGGCGGTTCTCTACGGATTTTTCTGTATTCCGGCGGCGTTTGGGATGGGCAGTATGGTACAGGCGAACGCGATCTCGGAGACAGTGTCCTATGTGTACGGGATCCCGGAGGCTGCGGTGGGGGTGATCCTTGTGGTCCTTGCGGGGATCGTGCTGGCAGGCGGAGGACGGCGGATCTTCCTTGCGGCGGAGCGGCTTGTTCCATTGTCTGCGGGGCTTTACACGGCAGCAGCGCTGGCGGTGATCATTCTGTATGCCAGGAATGTACCGGGAGTGATCCTGGGGATCCTGGCGGATGCATTTTCCTTCCGCAGCGCCGTTGGCGGAGTCGCGGGGTACGGGATCTCCCGATGCGTCAGCTATGGGATCGCCAGAGGTGTGTTTTCCAATGAGGCGGGGCTCGGGAGCCTTGCGGTGTTGAACGGAAGCGCGGAGATGGCGGAGGAGGAGCTTCAGGGGCAGTGGGCGATCTTTGAGGTGTTTTTTGATACCATCGTGAGCTGTACGCTGACAGCGCTTGTGATCCTCTGTGTGGCGGGCAGCGGGACGGCCTCGGAGTTCGAGGCAGAGAACGGGGCATCGCTCACAAGTCTCTGCTTTTTTACAGCGCTTGGGAGTCCTGGCGGGTACGCGGTGGCGGTCTGCGTGGTGCTGTTCGCGTTCTCCACGATCATCGCATGGTACTATATGGGGCGGCAGGCGGCGGAGTATCTTGGCGGGAAGATCTCGGGAAGGATTCCGGCGGTCTACACGGTGGGATATCTTTTGGCGGCGTTTTTCGGGTGCCTCGGGGCGATGGAGACGGTGTGGGAGGTTTCGGACATCTTTAATGGGCTGATGGCGGTGCCGAACCTGGCGGCGCTGGTGCTGCTGGCGGGGGAGATCTATGCGCCGGGGGAAAATCGGGATCCATAGCTGCTGCCTCACGCCGGAGAGAGGTGTGCGATACGTCTTGCGGCGGTACAAAATTGCCCTTTATTGTGTTCATATCTTGTTCAAAAAGTCTTCAAAATTCTTTTACACAATTCACACGATTTCTTCATGTTTTATGGATATCATATAACCATAAACAGAAAGACATCTGATATAGATGCTGCTTATAAGATTTTTTTCATAATACTCGAGCTGATAAGTGATTATCAGCTCTCCTCCCTTTTTCAAATAATTATTTTGTTGAAGAAAAGCACTCGGCGGGGTGCTTTTTTTCATGTCTTTTTTTCGAAAAGTATCCTTGATAAATTCCATTTCGCGTTTATAAGCGCCGTGTCCGGCACTGGTTTTCAGCTTGAAAAAACCTGGGCAGATAGTATAATTACTTTAAAATTATGAAAAGTCTGTAACTATGGAGGTACTAATAGCTACAAAAGTCTTTTGTTTATGAAGAAAGAGGTGCCGGATGGAAGAGAAAGTTTATGAATATTTAAACAGGCTCGTATCAGTTCCGGGAATTTCGGATACGGACGAGGAGCGAAAGACGGCGGAGGCGATCCGGGAGATCATCGCGGAACAGCCGTATTTTAAGGCGTACCCGGAGAATTTTGGGACGGTGGAGATTCCGGGGGATGCGAGAAAACGCCCGCTGGTGTACGGTCTGGTGCGTGGAAATAAGAAGTCCGGGCGGACGATCATTCTGACAGGGCATTACGATGTGGTCAGTGTGGAGGATTACGGGCAGCTGAAGCCGCTGGCGTTTTCCATGGATGAGCTGAAGGCGGAGCTTGAAAAAGAGTATGGCGAGCGGGTGATGCGGGCACCGGAGAAAACTGTGGGAAAAGGCAGCATGGAAGATGGTGCGAAAGTCAACGAAGAAGCTGGAGAAAGAGGAGAAGTTCCTGAGAAAAAGACCTTCTGGGCAGCTGCGGATCCGGAGCAGGATTTCTGGAACGATGTGGCGTCCGGCGAGTGGATCTTCGGGCGCGGAGCGGCGGACATGAAGGGCGGGCTGGCAGCAGGACTTGCGGTACTTTTAGGAATCGGCGAGGAAGTTCTTGATGGGACATGCGGAATGGACGGGAATGTTCTGTTTCTGTCCGTTCCGGACGAGGAATCCTACTCCGTCGGCATGCGCGGCGCAGCAGGATTTCTCGCAAAGCTCCGGGAACAGGAAAAACTTTCTTATGAACTCCTGATCGATCTGGAACCCATGAGCCGGGATGAAAATGGACAGGAGGTATTCCTGGGATCTGTCGGAAAGTGCATGCCGGTGGTGCTGGTCCAGGGGCGTACCGCCCATGTGAGCCGGTGCTTTGACGGACTCAATGCGGTGGGTGTCCTGGGACGCATGTTTGAGAAGACGGAGCTCTCAGAGGAGTTTGCGGAAGTCTTTGACGGCGAGGTGTGCATGCCGCCGACATGGCTGAATTTCAAGGATCTCAAGAAGGAATACGACGTGTCGGTTCCGGCGAGAGCGGCGGGATATCTAAGTGTGCTGAGTTTTCGGTCCGGTCCGGGGGAGATCCTGGAGAAAATGCGGGAGCTTGGGTCTGAGGCGTTTGCGGAGTACATTGAGAAGATGGATGCAGAGAGTAGAAGGCTGGAGGAGAAGCTTTCCGGCAGGGCGATGCAGGGAAAGAAAAAGTGCATAAAGACTGCAAAGCCGCAGGCGGCAAAGGCAGAAAGTGTGGATCATACAGATCTGGTATCGGAAGAATATGCGGACAATGTTGGAGAATGTGAAAAAACGAATGATGTCGTTCCGCAGAAGTTTAATGTCCTCTCCTTCGAGGAACTCTCCGAACAATGCCGCAAGAAAAATGCGGATGGCTTTGAGGATTTCCTGGAGGGGCTAAAGGTTCGCACAGAAGTGCGGATCCGCAGCGGGGAGACAAATTACCCACAGGCGACTATCGACATGATGACGGAGGTCCTGGACTGGTCCGGACTCACAGATCTGGTGATGGTCATCGGCTTCGCTCCGCCGCTCTACCCGGCATACCACAGCGATCAGATGACCGGAAAAGAGGGCGCCGGAAGCTGGCAGTTCAGAAAGATCAAGAAAGCGTCTGAGGCAGCCGGATGCATGGTGAAGAAAGTCCACTACTTTACAGGAATCTCCGACCTCAGCTACTGCGGCACCTGCGGGGATATGGACTTTTCCGGCTACGCCGCCGAGACTCCGATCTGGGGCGGCGGCTACCAGGTAGACTTTGAAGAGATCGGAAAGCTGAACATCCCAGCCGTCCTCATGGGCCCATGGGGAAAAGACATCCACAGGAGAACAGAGCGGGTGAACAGGAAGAGCCTGCTTGTGGAGCTGCCGGAGATTTTACATGCATTGATAGAAGACCAATCTTAAAAGAGTAATGAAATCGACCAGCAGTATGTGGATATCGCTTCAATAGAACAGAAGGAAAGATCGATTATCGGATGCCATTTTTTCTACAGGAAAATGTCCTAAAAAAGTAAGAGAAAAGATAAAACGCCGCAATGTTTTTCTGTTATACTCCTTAATATAAAAGACGTGTTTTCGTATGGTTCACAGTCAACGCAGGAAATACGCATATCTGCAGGCATGTTTGGGAGTGTGAAACTATACCATTCAGGGATGAGGAGGAATCCAGTATGAAGAAAAGAACATTGGCGGCGGCAGGTTTGGCGATGATAATGGCGGTTTCGCTTGCGGGATGCAGCACGACGGTGTCTGTGCCGGATACTGTGAAGGTAGAGAACGTGGGAGACAGCTCGGACGGGAAGATCACTATGGACAGCAGTGAGACTGTGAAGATCGTGCCGGACATGGCGAAGATCGTGTTTGCGGTTACTTCTGAGGCAACTAAAGCGGATGAGTGTCAGCAGAAGAATACGGAGAGCTTAAATTCCCTGACTGGGTACCTGAAAGGACAGGGGATCGATGAGAAGTCCATCAGTACTTCCGGGTATTATCTGAATCCGAGGTATGACTGGAGCAGCAACACGAGAAAGCTTATCGGATACGAGATGCAGACGGAAGTGACCGTCTCCGATGTGGCGGTGGATCAGGTCGGCACGCTGCTCTCCAACGGTGTCGGAAACGGGGCGAATGAGATCTATTCCGTGTCTTACTATTCCAGCGGATATGATGACGCGTATGCGGAGGCGTTAAAGAAAGCAGTTGATCTTGCCCGGACGAAGGCGGAGGCACTTGCGGAGGCCAGCGGACGGACACTCGGATATGTGGTGAGTATTGAAGAGTATTCGGACAGTCAGTACGGCAGATATGTGGACGGCGGCGTGAACCTGAAAAAGGAAAGCGCTGTAATGGAGGCAGCCGGGGCAGAGGACACCGCAGCAGACATGAACGTGATGCCGGGTGAGATGGAAGTCAGCGCGAATATTAAGATCGTGTTCTCCATGGGAGACTAGGTATTTCACGTTACAGTTCAGCCATGCGCTGGTTTGAATGAGAAAGTGTGTTGCAAGCTTGCTTGCATAAGCACTTTTTCATTCAAATCAGCATATGGTGGAACCACCAAGCTTCTTGTTTTCATGAATATGAAAACAAGAAGATGTAATGACTGAACTGTAACTATTTCACAGGGCATGGACCGGAAAACAGTGGACATCCGGGACCATGCCCTGTATAATATAGGATACGACCAAGTGGCTGTCCAGTATCTTAGCAGCCGCATAAATTACTGTTCAGGCGGTAAAAGCCCACAGTTAAAAAGGAGAAAGACAATGGCAGAAAAGAAAAATCCGGTCATTACCATCGAAATGACAAACGGCGATATCATCAAAGCTGAGCTTTACCCGGACGTTGCTCCGAATACGGTAAACAACTTTTTAAGTCTTGTAAATAAGGGATTCTATAATGGACTGATCTTCCACCGCGTGATCAAGGGATTCATGATCCAGGGCGGATGCCCGGACGGCAACGGAATGGGCGGCCCGGGATACTGCATCAAGGGCGAGTTCTCCCACAACGGCTTCCAGAACGATCTGGCGCATACCGAGGGTGTTCTCTCCATGGCCCGTGCAATGAACCCGAACTCCGCAGGCTCCCAGTTCTTCATCATGCACAAGGACGCTCCATACTTAAATGGTGAGTACGCAGCCTTCGGTCAGGTCATCGACGGTATGGACATCGTCAACAAGATCGCTGAGGTCCGCACCGATTACAGCGACCGTCCGATGAAGGAGCAGAAGATCAAATCTATCACAGCAGAGACCTTCGGCGTAGAGTATCCGGAACCGGAGAAGTGCCGATAAAAATGGCAGTTGGATTCCAGACATGGAAGAGTACTGTTTTTGAGCTGTCATGCATTCGGAAGAAGCTGCCGGAGGAGATTCGGCAGGTGTGCAGGCGGAGCAGGAACAACTGCCGCAAATATAAAAAAGGAGACGTGCTATGCAGGAGACCCGTTATGCAGTTGTAGACGGTGAGAAAATTCCTGTCCTGCTCTCCGATGAAAACGAGGCTCTCCTGGCGGCAAAGGCTGCCGGGAGGGCCATTGTTGGCTTATGGAGAGAAGACACACAGGGGGATGAGTGGTGCGCGGCGGACACATTGATCGCGGATGTGGAGGATGCGGACGAAGAGTTTTTGGGGCGGATCGCGAGAAGGCATCTTGGGCTGCCGTGGGCGATCTGCGAGACGGAGCGGCTTAAGATCCGGGAGATCGCGGAAGGCGATTATGAGGAGATCGTGGAGAACCATGTGGATGCCGGACTGGATACGGTGGAGAAGGTAGCCGGTTACACAAAGCACCATTATGAGGTGTTTGAGTTTGGATTCTGGGCGGTCGAGGAAAAGAAGAGCGGAAATCTCACCGGTGTTGTGGGGTTCCGGATCCCGCAGGATGACGGCATCGGGGATGTGGATTATTATGTCCTGTCCCTGGATGATGAGAATATCCTTGATGACACGCTGGAGCTGGGCTACCATATTTTCCCGGAATACCGGAGAAAAGGATACGCGAAAGAGGCATGCCGGGCGGCGATCGAATACGCTGAGGAAGAGTTTGGAACTGTCCAGTTTATCGTCAGGATCGGGAAGGAAAACCTCGTGTCAAAGAAGGTCGCGGAAAGCCTGGGATTCGTGCGGACGGAATAAAGGTTTATTGAGGAAAAAAGTCATTAATTCCGCAAGATTTCTCTTGTCAAATGGTGTATCAATCATGTATATTAAACATTGTATACAAACAACACAAATACAATTTGATGATGCCAGGGTAACAAGCTTAAAGGTTCGGCTCAAGCCTGCCTGCAGGAGAAGCTTTAAATTTGTTCCTGGGAATGCGAAGCATTCCGATGGTAGGACTCGCGTGTAGAAAATATAGAAGGTGACAACATGAAAGACCATTTAGACCTCAAAGCATATGCCAAGATCAACCTTGGCCTGGATGTGGTCCGGAAGAGAGAGGATGGGTACCACGAGGTCCGTATGATCATGCAGACCGTGAACCTCTACGACCGGATCGAGATGGACCGGACCGAAGACGGCGTGATCAGGACGGAGACGAATCTCCCGTTCGTTCCGGACGGAGAGGGAAACCTTGCGTGGCGCGCGGCGAAGCTGCTTCTCGATGAAAAGGGGATCAAGGACGGCGTGACCATAAAGATCCGCAAATATATTCCTGTTGCGGCCGGCATGGCCGGAGGCAGTACCGATGCGGCAGCCGTTTTAGTCGGTGTGAACCGGATGTTTGATCTTGGATTCACGAAAAAAGAGCTTATGGAGCGGGGCGTAAAGCTCGGCGCGGATGTTCCGTACTGTATCATGCGTGGAACGGCCCTGTCGGAAGGAATCGGTGAGATCCTGACAGAACTCCCGGCACCGCCGCAGTGCCATCTCGTGATCGCGAAGCCTCAGATCTCCGTGTCAACGAAAGCAGTATACGGAAAACTGCGCGTGAATGAGCTTGCACCGGAGGAACACCCGGATATCGATGGCATGATGGCGGCGATCAAAAACGGTGACCTGGACGGCGTGATCGAACGTCTTGGAAATGTCCTGGAGACCGTGACGGTCCCGGATCATCCGGAGATCGCGGAAATCAAGGAAATGATGATGGAGAACGGCGCCTGCGGCTCCCTGATGAGCGGCAGCGGGCCGACGGTATTCGGTATATACAAGGACAGGAAACTGGCAGAAAAGGCCTGTCAGGCCCTTAGGGAAGCGGACGGTGGACGTCTGACCCGTCAGGTGTACCTGACTGAATTCTACAACCGGAAGAAAGCCAGATAGAGGAGTGAGACACAATGACGAATCATTTTGAAGTAAATATGGATGAATATCTGCCGTTACGGGATGTTGTGTTCAAGACCCTGCGCCAGGCAATTTTAAAGGGAGAGCTGGAACCGGGCGAACGTCTGATGGAGATCCAGCTTGCGGAGCGGCTTGGCGTGAGCCGTACCCCGATCCGTGAGGCGATCCGTAAACTGGAGCTCGAGGGCCTGGTCCTCATGATACCGAGAAAGGGCGCGGAGGTTGCGAAGATCTCTGAGAGCAACCTGCGGGATGTTCTGGAGGTGCGCCGTTCCTTAGAGGAGCTTGCCATCGACCTTGCATGCCAGAGAATCACCGCGGAAGAGCTGGAATCATTAAATAAAGCGGAGGTTGATTTCAAGGCAGCTGTCGGGAACGGGGACGCGATGCAGATCGCCCAGACTGACGAGCAGTTCCATGAAATCATCTACAACAGCACGAAGAACCAGAAGCTGGTCCAGATCTTAAACAATTTAAGAGAGCAGATGTACCGCTACCGTCTGGAATACATTAAGGACGCGGACAAGCGCCAGATCCTTATGGTGGAGCATGAACATATTTTAAAGGCACTGACGCTGCGCCATATCCAGGAGGCGAAGATGGCTGTGCGGGAACACATCGACAATCAGGAGATCACGATTCTCAAGAATCTGAAGGAGCAGGAAAATGACATTCAAAGAAAAGTACCAGGCAGGAGAAATTGAATTTGAAGCCATCGATGACTATGTGGATGAGTGGAACAACAGCGATGACGAGAGAACGCTGGCGAAATTCCTCGGTCTCAACGCGGACGAAGAGGACGCGTGGATCGATGACGGGGATGAGGCGCTGAAGGAGATGCTGGACGCCGGAAAACAGTAGCTTTAGTATGCCCGTAGCTTAAGGTCACGGATATGTGAAAAGGTTACGGGCAAACGTTACGGGCAAACGTATAGGAAGAAAGGGGAAGCTTCATGACAACAGTTACACTTGGAAAGACCGGGATCACGGTGAACAAGAATGGATTCGGCGCGCTTCCGATCCAGAGAATCACGAAGGAAGAGGCCGCAAAGCTTTTGAGAAAGGCATATGACGGCGGAATTACATATTTCGATACGGCGAGAGCATATTCTGACAGTGAGGAAAAGATCGGATATGCCTTAAGTGATGTCAGAAACCATATCTATCTGGCGACAAAGACAGCGGCAACGACAGCAGAAGGCTTCTGGAAGGATCTCGAGACCAGCCTTCGTCTTTTAAAGACGGACTGCATCGATGTATACCAGTTCCACAACCCGGCAGTCTGTCCGAAGCCGGGCGATGAATCCGGCCTCTATGACGCTGCTTTAAAGGCAAGGGAACAGGGAAAGATCCGGTTCATCAGCATCACGAATCATCGCCTTGCGGTTGCAAACGAGGCGGTGGATTCCGGTCTGTACGCGACGTTACAGTTCCCGTTCTGCTATCTCTGCAGCGAGAAGGATCTGGAGCTCATGGAAAAGTGCAAAAAGGCAGATATGGGCTTTATTGCCATGAAGGCATTGTCCGGCGGCCTGATCAACAATTCAAGAGCCGCTTACGCGTTTCAGGCGCAGTACGACAGCGTACTTCCGATCTGGGGTGTCCAGAAGGAACATGAGCTTGACGAATTTTTAAGCTATATCGACAATCCGCCGGTGATGGACGACGAGATCCGCACCCTGATCGAGAATGACAGAAAACAGTTATTCGGAAGCTTCTGCCGTGCCTGCGGCTACTGTATGCCATGTCCGGCAGGGATCGAGATCAACACCTGCGCGAGAATGTCCCTCCTTCTCAGAAGATCCCCGTCTGAGCTCCAGCTCACACCGGAGGTACAGGCGAAGATGATGAAGATCAAGGACTGTCTCCACTGCGGCCACTGCATGAGCAAGTGCCCGTATGGTCTGAATACGCCGGAGCTGCTGCAGAGAAACCTGAAGGATTATGAGGAGGTTCTTGCGGGTAAGGAGATCCTGCCGGGGAATTTCTGAGGATAGGAAATAGATAGACTTGGCGAAAAGAGGCTGTCCTCTTTTTGCATATGATGAAAGCGGAACATGCAAATTTTGCACATCGATATTCGGCAATATGCAAAAGTGCTTTTTGATAAATTTTATGGAAATCAGTTTAAAGAATGTAGTTACAGAAAAAGGCTTTCCGGAGAGAAATCTCTGAAAAGCCTTTTTTCACGAAAAAAATATAAATAATGACAACAAATGACATATATGACAGCTTTTGTCCATATAAAGTGCTATAATAACAGTATCATGATTCCTCGAACACAAGAAACTTCTGAGCATCGACATGCAGGGCGTCAGCGATATCGAAGAGGGTATCTAAAGACAACGCCTTGGAAATATTCGGTGCCTCGAGGTGTCCGATGTAGGCGGGAGTCAGTCCGACCTGTTCGGCAAGCTCTTCCTGGGTGAGACCGCGGAGCTTGCGGTAATAGGCGATCTTCAGACCAATTTGGCGATATTTTTCAGTGTGGATCGATTTCATGAATGTTTCCTCCGGGTGCTGCTGTTCCTGCTCTGGGCGGACAGCAACGGGACAGTGAATGATAACTTCAGACACATTTAATGATAACGAATCACGACAAAAATTGACATGAGCTGAAAAATATAATATTATAACTAACAGATAGTATTATATGCTTACAAAGCCATAAAATACATGGGAGGGCGTATGAACAGTACAACAGGTAAGTCAGACCGTCTGCTTCAGATCTATTCCAGACTCGTCAACGGAGAAATCCTGTCGAAAAAGGAGATGGCGGACCAGTTTCATATCACCGAGCGAAGCGTCCAGCGCGACGTGGAAGCCCTGCGATGCTTCTTCCAGGAACAGGGCCTCAGCCAGGACGTGATCCTTGACCGGAAATCCGGCGGATACCGCCTGCAGCGGGAGGAAAAACCTCTGTTGAATAACGGGGAGATCCTGGCAGTCTGCAAGATCCTCCTGGAAAGCCGCTCCATGAAGAAAGAGGAAATGTTCCCCATTCTTGAAAAATTAACGGCAAGCTGTGTCCCGCCAAAGAGCCGGGCCGCAGTCGACTCACTCATTTCTAACGAAAAGTTCCACTACATCGAACCACATCACGGAAAATCCATCATCCCAGGTCTCTGGGACATCGCGCAGGCCGTACAGAATCACCATGTCATGGAGATCGAGTACGAGCGCATGAAAGCCCCCAACCTCGTAAAACGGACCATTGAGCCGGTAGGGATCCTGTTCTCGGAGTATTATTTTTATCTGGCGGCATTCCTGCAGAATATCGACCGGGAAAAGGAATTCACCAATAAAGATGATATCTACCCAACCATCTACCGGATCGACCGCATCCGTTCCTTTAAAATCACCGACGAACATTTTAATGTGCCGTATAAAGACCGCTTCGAGGAAGGAGAATTCCGGAAACGGGTGCAGTTTATGTATGGCGGGAAGCTGAAGAAAATCCGGTTTAAGTATACGGGGATGTCGGTGGAAGCGATACTGGACCGGCTGCCGACGGCGAAGGTGATTAGAGATGGTGAGGATGGCAAGGTGATTGAGGCGGAGGTGTTTGGAGATGGGGTGGATATGTGGTTGAAGGGGCAGGATGTGGAAATAGTGAAATAAGTAATACTATCTATATATGTTTAATGGGAGGAATTATATATGTCTAAGGCGATTGAAGAAAAAATTAATGTAGTTAAGCGGTATCTTCCAAAATGTAATTCACTTTATGATTGTTATACATACGGAAATATTCCAAGAGACAAATTTAATAATGCGTGTATGAGTTATGCGGGGCATATGGAATATGAAGAGTGTTTAGGTATGATTGATGAAACATTATTTAGCTCTGGAAAAAAGGGAATGATTTTTGGAGTTAATGGCTTTTATAGCAGTTCTCAAAATGGAATTATGCTATACAAAGATGGAATTCAATGGAAATCATTAGGCGATACTTACAATATAAATATTATGAATGAGATGTTGGAAAAATTGTGCGAAATTGACACAAGACCGTCAGGATGGGATATTGCAGGAAGCCTATTAAAAGGTGCTTGGGACTGGTATCAAGAGAACGCAGATAAATTAGAAAGTAATAATGACGAAGAAGTAGTTGAAACAGATGAGGAGGATGATACAGAATTCTTTTTAAATACAGTACAACAATGTCTGGATCATGTAAAGGAAATACAGGTATGTGTTGATGATGCATTAGAAGGAGATTTGGGCGATAAAGTAGGGGCATGTGTAGAAATTGCAGATATATTAACAAATGATCAGTTTGAATATGATGGAGATGAAATGCCTTGTGAAGTAATCGTAGATACCATGATTGAGTCAATTACTGAAAATGTATCAATTGATGGAGTTCGAGAAATAGATTTTGCAGAAAAGACCTTGGAAATACAAAACAGAATAGCAGAATTATTGCAAGAAGATGATAGAGAGTTTATGGATGCAGAATTGTATAAATGCTTTAACAAATATCAAATTTTACTTAGAACTGTTCGACGTACTTTAAAAGCTATGAAAGATTATGTTGAAGAAGAATAGAAGGAGTTTTATGGAGTGATAATGGCTCGAGTAAACATAAAACTTAGAGTGGAATAAAACGGAGAAAATGCGGAATGTCTGTAAGCTTTTTGGAAATTATATCAGAAGTAGCTTTAGGAATGTATGAACAGTATTCATATGAACGCAGGAAAAAAGAAGAGCGAAGAAGGAAAAGAAGAAAAAGAATATTGTTTGCAGCCATCATGATAATAGTACTTATAATTGCAAGCGGCATATTCTTTAAGGTTGTGAGGTGAAATAAGTGAACATTTGCAATAAAAATTACAGAGAATCACAACGGAAGAATGCAGAGAGTCAAGAACGAATGAGATGCAGCAATGAGCAAACGAAAAGTAAGTTGAATTATTTGGAAAATCGACAAGATGATGCGATTAAAAGTGTTGCAGATTATGTTGGAAAACTGATTGGTCATGTATTATTCAAGTAAAGTAGGAGGACAAAGAAATGGGTATTAATATTAACTGGAGCAATAAACATGAAAAAGATATTAAGGTAAGAGAGTCAGAAGAACGTGAGCGTAAAAATGAATCCAACAACAGAGCTATGGTGGATAAACAAACAAATACGACGAATATGATCACTGAAATTGCAAAAGGAGTTATTTCATTGCTTGAATTAGCCATTGGCAATTCGAATAAAGACAAGTAGAAAATTATAATAGGTTGATTTATCTGGACGCTATGAATTGAGTAATTATGGAGGACAAGACAATGGGGGATTATGTATCAAAAAAATCAGAGATGAAATTCCAGAGTCAGGATGCTCTAAAGACTGTTCAATCAGTGATTGATGAAGCTGATGCTGCTTTGCAGGATAAGTCAAGAAGAATTAAGGATTCTCCAATTGGAGAGGCTATTGCGGGTGCAGTAGGTGTGGGAGCAGGTGCAGGGATCGGTTTTGCAGTATTATATCTTGGTGGTTCGGTGGTTGGCTTAAGCGCTGCTGGAATCACGAGTGGACTGGCTGCTGCTGGCAGTATAATTGGCGGTGGTATGGTTGCAGGAATTGCGGTTTTGGCCGCACCGGCTGTTATCCTAGGCGGAACAGCAATGGGAGTTACATCTCATATAAAAAATAAGCGCTTACGCGAATCAAAAGAATTATTATATAAGAATGCTATTGCAAAACAAACAGCTGTTTTAAAGGCATTGAAAGAAGAAAGTGATGCGGATAAAGAAAGAATTGAGTATTTAAATGGTTTAAATATACTGCTGCAGGAGGCAATTAAAGATTTGAAACACGATCTGGGAATTACATCTTAGTCTGGAGGCACTGAATGAGCAGGTTTAAGTATTCTGATGAAGAAATGGATGTAAATAAAGTTTTGAAAATGAATCAGTATAATTCAGAAATCTTATCTGAAAATCAAGAATTAAAGAGAGTAAGAAAGGCAGCAGACAATAGTATTGATTCTTCGGTAAAATTATTACATTCAATAGGAAAAGATGAGGAAATACTTAAATTATCCGAAGAAATTACAGGAAAAAACGACAATAGACCATTGATGCACAAACCACAATTGGAGTCTTGGAAGGATATTGCCGCACGCGCGAGAGCAGATTATAATTATGATTCAGTAGTATTAGAAGATATCATGACTGCGAGTGAGATTCGGAACTCACTTGCAGAACTTGATGATATTAATAAACAGTTCTCGAAGAAGACAAGTATTATTAACAAGACAGATTTATCGTTTCTTGCAATTGCAGTTGCGCTTCAGGTCACAAAAGCATTGATTTTTCCTTATATTGCGGAAAAATTCAATTATGGCAGGAAAGTGAATCTGGCAGATAGACTGGAACATAATGACAAGTCAATTGAAGCGGCACATAGGAATGCGAATGATAAATTCAGAGATGAATATTTGGAAAAGCATGCAGCAGGTCACTGGATTAACATCTTATATCAAACTGTTCCATATGATATTACTAAGGGATCTAGAGAACTTGGAATAAATATGGGCGGTAGATATCATCGGATGTATACGCTAGGACATGATCCTATATTAGGATGGATATTTGGTACAGCCAATATATTAACGGACTGTATTACGTTTAATAATTTCCATACAAATAGAATTGTCAGAGTAGATCCAATTACTGGGATTCAAAAAATGTCAATCACTTCGGAAACAGTACGCATGGAACAGATGTTCAGCGAATGCTATCATGAAGTAAAAGCTGATTATTTGAATTTACCAGCCGCGCTATTTGCTCAAGCTCAGCATCTTAAATCGGATGAGTTTACTAAAATGGGACTTCCTGTTCCGGTACTTTCAAGCTTTAATGAAAAATTTGCCAGTAAATTATATAGTGAGAATTATGAAGCATTGTGTTTTGCACGGGACATAAGAATAGTGGGAATATCATTTGTTGTTTCTAAACTATTTGATATGCTTATTTTATTGGTGCATGGGATGTTTAAAAAAGAAGATGAAGATAGAAATTTGTATGAAATTAGGACAAGAAAGATATTATTAGTTTCCAACTCTATTGCATCAACAAGTACCATTATACATACGGCAATAACCCAAAATCCTAAGAATTTAGATATTGGCAGTCTGTTGAATACAGTAACACATCTATTTTCTGATATAAGATTTATGAGTAGAATAAAAGAAGAGTTCATTGAAAATGAAATCTCTAATAGGCTTATGAAGGAAATTAGAGAAATAGATGACTTATATGAAAATATATAAGTGTATGTTATGCAGAGTATTATTGCAATGACAGAAGTCGTCTATACAGAATGTTATAATAAAACCATAAAAATTTAGAAGGAATTATCATTTATGAAAAAAGACAGCAAAAAATCCCGCAAACTCCAACGCGAAAAAGCAGAACGCCTGGCATTGGAAAGTGCAAAGGGGAAAGCATCTCAGGATTCTAATCGAGGCAGAAAAATCCATACATGCCCTCATTATACATTAGGTTCTAAAGCGTATGATTGCGAATGGGAACGTTCAACTAAGTTCGATCTACGTCCTTGGAATAATCCGACAGGAAAGGATACTCCGATGTTAATGATAAATATATATGAATTTCCTATGCTGCATTTGAAATATGCAAAATTCCGCGGAGTCATGAACAACTACATACGTCCTATTTCAGACACCGAATGCCAGTGCTCCCAGTGCCATAAGAAATTCCCGATCGAGACGATGGAGATCCTGAAAGAGATGAAGGAGCTTCAGGCACAGAGGTATAAGTATCGTGATCTGGATAATGGATTGTGGGAAAATTATGAGGATAAAGAGATTCGGGAAAAGATTGAAGAGTTAGAGAAGAAGATTCCGCCGGTGCGATACAGGAAATTGTCACCGATAGATTTTATCTATGTAGATGAAGAGTAGGAACAGGTGCCAGAGATCAGCGCTTTGCGGAGCGGTCTCTGGCATTTGATGTTTTACAGAAATAGACGGTTGCGAAAAGCACAGATGTGTGTTATGCTCATCCCAGACAAAATTTTCTAAAATTCTAAAATTCTATTTCATCAAGGTCATCCTGGCCGTCGGAAAATCATTGTCTATTTTGTATCCTGAACACACTTGCAAACAAAATACGGGAAACGTATAATGAAAGGAGAGGTTTTATTGGAGAAAATGAAGGGACCGACGATTTTTCGTGCGGTCAAGCAGGAGTGGAAGCGCTGGAGGGTTCGGAGAAACTATAAGGATCATCTGTTTATCAAATTGTTTCATGGCAAAGAAAATTTATTGGAAGACACAGAAACGAGGTGAGAGATGTGCTTTTAACAGAGTTTAACGCAAATAAGCAAAGAGAGATGGACCGGCGGGATGCACGGGAAGAAGGACGGATAGGAGAAAGGATAGATTTTGTAATAAAGAAAGTAAAGAAGGGACAAAATCTGGAGGAGATATCGAATGCATTGGAAATTCCACCAGAAGAATTAGAAAGTATCTATCAAGTAGTGCTGGAAGAAGCACCGGAATTTAATGTCGAAAAGATATATCGGAAAATATTAGAGGGGAGGTAGTAATAAAGAGCAGGCGGATATGGGACAGCACCTCCGTAAACACGAAAACGAGATTTTTATATCAAGCATTTTACACGAAAACGAGATTTTCTATACCATATATTTTACACGAAAACAAGATTTTTGATCAGCGTGGAGATGTATTTATGGAACCATTAAAAAATTATACAGTCTATTTTGACAGCAAAAAGAGGATAAGAAAAATTCACTCTGAAAAAGAGTTTGAAGGAACAAAGCCAATAAACTACCCCCGCAGATCCTCGTAAAAAAGGCTCTGCGGGGGTAGTTGTCTTAGCCGGATAATCTTTCCGGCACGTTCATATGGTGAATCATAACAGATTTATTTATACAGTAACTTTCTGATAGGCTTCTGTCATACCGGTTCCGTCTTTGCGGATTCCGGCAAATAATGAGCCTGATATATTGTGCCATACGCTGAAGATCGCTCCGGGAAGCGTAGCCAGTGGATTGGCTGCAAAATTAGCGGCTGCAAGGGAAATGGCGAGTCCGCTGTTCTGCATTCCGAGAGCCTATGAAACTTTTTCTGTAAAATAACCACAATAAGGTTCTTCTATGATAAAATAAATATCATTAGGAGGACCTTTTACTATGGCAAGACAAAAGAAACCTGTTCACAGAGTTGAAATGACAGAAGGTAAACGAAATATCATCCGGCAGCTTCTCGAGGAATACGATATCGAGACCGCAGAGGATATCCAGGATGCTCTTAAAGATCTCCTGGGAGGTACCATCAAGGAAATGATGGAAGCTGAAATGGATGAACACCTCGGATATGAAAAATCTGAACGTTCCGACAATGACGATTATCGCAACGGATATAAGCGCAAGCAGGTCAACAGCCGCTACGGTTCTATGGAAATCGAAGTACCACAGGATCGGAAATCTACCTTTGAGCCACAGGTTGTAAAAAAACGCCAAAAAGATATTTCTGACATTGACCAGAAGATTATTTCCATGTATGCAAAAGGAATGACCACACGACAGATCTCGGAAACAATTGAAGATATCTATGGTTTCGAAACATCTGAGAGTTTCATTTCTGATGTGACAGATAAGATACTTCCGCAGATTGAAGACTGGCAGAATCGGCCATTAGACGAGGTATATCCGATTCTTTACATCGACGCCATTCACTATTCTGTGCGGGATAATGGGGTTATTCGTAAACTTGCAGCTTATGTTATTCTGGGCATTAACACGGAAGGCAGGAAGGAGGTCCTGACTATTACAATTGGTGACAATGAAAGTGCAAAATACTGGCTTTCTGTCTTGAATGAACTGAAAAACCGTGGTGTAAAAGACATCCTGCTCATCTGTGCAGATGGGCTTACCGGTATCAAAGAAGCGATTGCAGCAGCATTTCCGAAAACGGAATATCAAAGGTGCATTGTCCATCAGGTAAGAAACACCTTAAAATACGTCCCAGATAAGGATAGGAAAGCCTTTGCTACGGATTTAAAGACGATTTATCAGGCTGCTGATGAGCAGAAAGCTTTGGCTGCTTTGGAGCATGTAACCGAAAAATGGACTCCAAGATACCCGAATTCCATGAAGCGTTGGAAAGACAACTGGGACGCAATTTCTCCAATTTTCAAGTTTTCAGCTACCGTCCGCAAGGTCATTTACACGACGAATGCGATAGAATCACTGAATTCCACCTATCGGAAGCTGAACCGTCAGAGAAGCGTATTTCCGAGCGATACAGCCCTTTTAAAAGCCTTGTATCTGGCTACTTTCGAGGCTACAAAAAAATGGACAACTACCATCCGGGACTGGGCACAGGTCTATGGAGAGCTGAGCATCATGTATGAAGGACGGCTTCCAGAATAAGTAAAAACAAGCAGAAAGACAGGCGGCTTGCCGCCTGCTCTTGACATGCCTGACAGTAACTGTTATATATAAAACAAGGGTGAAAAGCCTGATTTAGAAGCTTCTCACCCTTCATTATCATAGAAGAATCTTATTTACAGAGATTTTCTCATACTCTCCATTCCGACTTCAATTGCAATCGCAGTGGCTTTGTTATATTCGATATGTAAAAGTTTTGCGGCGCCAAGTCCGATCCCCATTCCGCAGAGATTGTGAAGTGCCACAACTCCAAGCACGAGCAGACCACAGCTTATGATCTTCTCTGAATTGACAGAGACGATTCCGCTGATGATCATGACGATCGACACAACAGAAATCAGAGGGAGTACTTCTGATATTTTCTGGATCTGCTTTCCGAAGCAGCAATTGATCAGAATACCAAGAAGAACCGGAACCAGTACAACCTTCACGACAGAAATTACCATTGCGAAGAAAGATACTTCTACCCAGGCACCGGCCAGCAGATACACGAGTAATGGTGTCATCAGTGGAGCTGCAAGTGTGGAAGTGATCGTCATTCCAACCGAAAGCGCTACATCACCTCCGGCAATATATGTAATGACGTTGCTTGCTGTTCCGCCGGGACAACATCCCACAAGAATAACACCAAGTGCAAGATCGGTCGGAAGCTGCATCAACCTGCATAAGCCCCATGCCACAACAGGCATGATCGTGTATTGCGCAACAAATCCGATAACGATTTCTTTGGGTCTTGAAAAAACCCGTTTAAAATCTTCAATCTTGATGGTAAGTCCCATGCCGAACATGGCAACACCTAAAAAGGTGGAGGTATATTTGGTTGTCCATGCGAATCCGTCACGCCAGAAAAATGCGATCACAGAGAAACAGATAATGATAATTCCAATATGTTTTGTAAGGAAAGAACTGGCTTTCCCTGCTTTTTTCATTAAGTGTTCCATCCCTTATACCTCGTAGCTGAAGTTGTCGATCAGTCTGGTTTTTCCGATATAGACTGCCATAGCGACCAGAACATCTTTTTCTACGCTTTCTACCGGCTGCATATCCAGTGCATCTACCATAGATACATAATCGATCTTTGCCAGAGGCTCTGCTTCAATGATTGCACGCATTTTTGCCAATACTTCTTCTGCCTTGATTCCTTTACAGATGGTATCCTGACCGGCTTTTACGGCCCTTGAAAGACAAAGAGCGGCTGTTCTTTCTTTTTCACTTAAATATGTATTTCTGGATGATTTGGCAAGGCCGTCTTCTTCACGGATGATCGGGCATCCTACAATCTGGATATCAAAATTCAGATCCTGTACCATTTTGCGGATGATCGCCAGCTGCTGTGCATCCTTCTGACCAAAATATGCTCTGTCCGGTGCTACAATGTTGAATAACTTGGAAACGACCGTACAAACACCTTTAAAATGAATGGGTCTTGTTTTACCGCACAGAGTATCGGATAAAGTATCAATGCTTACGAATGCATGCGGGTCATGGTACATATCTGCTGGTTCCGGATGAAAGATGACATCGGCTCCAAGGCTCTCGCAGAGTTCACTGTCACGTTTGAAATCTCTTGGATATGCTTCCAGATCTTCGGTCGGTCCAAACTGTGTCGGGTTTACAAAATCGGATACGACAACGATATCATTTTCTTCGCGGCACCGTTTGATCAGACTTGCATGTCCTTCGTGCAGGAAGCCCATTGTCGGCACAAGTCCGATGGTTTTTCCTTCTTTTTTCCAGTTCTTGATTAAAGCTCTTGTTTCCTGTACTGTTTTTGTTACCTGCATGATGTTCTCCTTTTTAAAAATAAATTAGGAGATAGCTTCTTGTTCTGAATTCAACAAATTTCATTTTTATTGATAAGTTACAGTCAATCTTATCGTTATGCCATATCTTTCAGTAATCCGTGCTTTTCATAGTTTGTAACACGGCTGATCTTATTCGCATCATCTACAAACACAACCTGTGGTTTATGTTCCCTGGCTTCTTCGGCCTCATATTGTGCATAGCACATGATAATGATCTTGTCACCATTGCTTACGCATCTTGCCGCAGCACCATTCAGGCAGATCATTCCGCTTCCGCGCTTGCCGCAGATCGTATAAGTTTCAAACCGGCTTCCGTTGTTCACATCCACGATCTGAACTTTTTCATATTCCATAATTCCTGCTGCTTCCAGCAGCTCTTCATCGACAGTAATACTTCCGACATAATCCAGTTCGGCCTGTACTACGGTAGCACGATGAATTTTTCCTTTTAACATCTCAACAGTCATTTCTTATTGGTCTCCTTATAAAAAAAGCATTCGTCAAGGCATACTGATCCCTGCAAATGCTTTTGCTATTCTTCGTATTCCCTGAGTCTTATTTTATGTCTTAATAAATATAAGCTCGATTTCCACCGATTCCGGCGGGGTAACTTTTCAATATGAAATTGTTGTGATTCAGTCAGAGTATAGTTTTGTAGTATTCCAAATACTATCTCCGCGGCTATTATGACATTTTAGAAAAGGAATGTCAATACGAAGATGGAAATGAACGGTAACCAGTCAGCGCAGCAAGTGTACAGACCTGTTCACAGTTACAAAGAAGCTATTTTGTGATATAAGCCTTCAACAGCTCGAAGGTATTGCGAACTCCGTCCATATGGGAACGCTCGTAATTATGGGAGGCATAGACTCCCGGGCCGATGAGACCGTGACGGATATCATATCCGGCGCGCAGGGTAGTTTCCACATCGGAGCCATAATGCGGATAAACATCAATGGCATAATCAAGCTTCTTCTCCTTCGCAAGGTTGGAAAGAGCCGTGATCAGATCATAGTTATAAGGACCACCGGAATCTTTGGCACAGATGGAAACCATCCGTTCGGTGCAGCCGAGGTCGCTGCCGACACATCCCATATCGACAGAAATCATCTCCTCTGTATCATCCGGCACGACACTTCCGCCGTGCCCTACTTCTTCATATACTGTAAATAATAAAGAAACCTTGCGGTTCAGCTTCCAGGCATCTTCACGTACTGCTCTGGCAAGACCCAGCAGGATAGCGGCGGAAAGCTTGTCATCAAGAAAACGGCTTTTGATGTATCCGCTTTCTGTCACAACCGTGCGGGGGTCCATGGCGATGATGTCACCGGTCTGGATCCCAAGTGCCAGAGTATCCTGAGCGGAAGTGACATTTTCATCCAGCAGGATCTCCATATTTTCTTCGATCAGCTCGGTCTTCTGATCAGCCACGTGGGAAGAAGGTTCCTTGTTCAGTACTACACCGGTGTAAACTCTGCCATCACGGGTGTGAATGGTGCAGTTCTCGCCGTCCGCTGTAGACCACTGATGTCCTCCGATGGTTGTGGGCCGCAGACGTCCATTTTCCTTGATGGAACGAACCATAGCCCCCAGTGTATCTACATGGGCTGCCAGTACCAGAGGAGAGCCGGAACCACCCAGGGTAACGAATACATTCCCCTTATTGCTGCGCTCCGGGGAATACCCCAGAGAAGATAATTCGGACAACAGGTAATCAGTCACTTTTGTTGTAAAGCTGGACGGACTTGGGATAGAAGTCAAGGTGTATAACTGCTTTGTGATAAAATTCATATGAGAGTTCATGTCTACATTCCTCCTGAAGGATATTTCTGATTACTATTGTAGCGAACCGGAGAAGAAAGGTCAACAAAGGACCTGACGAAAAGAAGAACGATCCGGCTCACCGACAACGGATGACGATCAGAAAATGAGGTCTGCAAATCCGGTGGATACCAGGAATAAGATGAGCATTACGACCGGCACGACATAGCGGATCATGAAACGGTACAGACCAGCGCGCTTGAAGGATTCTCCGTTTCGTTCCACTTCCCCGATGATCCAGTCAGGTCCGATCACCCAGCCGATCAAAATACTGGTCAGGAGGGAGATGAACGGCATCAGGAAGCTGTTGCTGAGATAGTCCATAACGTCGAGCAGCTGTCCGATGGATCCGTTTGGAAGCTTCAGCTCAAAATAAAGCCTGTTGTATCCAAAACAGATCAGTACGGCAGTAATGAGTGAATAAATACCAACGGCGCCGCACATGCTCTTACGCGGTTTGTGATATAATTCCATGCAGTTTGCGACCAATGTTTCCATAACGGATACGCAGGAGGTCAGCGCCGCAAAGCCCATCATCAGGAAGAATGCGATCGCTGCGGGACGTCCGAATACTCCCATGGAATTAAAAACCTTAGGCAACGAGATAAAGATCAGGCTTGGACCGGAAGCCATTCCGTCATTTCCGAGGAATACGAATACGGCCGGGATGATCATCATTCCCGCAAGGAATGCAACACCTGTATCAAAAAGCTCGATCTGATTGGTCGCCTTGTTTAAATCGATCTCATTTTTTACATAAGAGCCGTAGGTGATCATGATTCCCATGGATACGCTTAAGGAGAAGAATAACTGGCTCATCGCGTCCAGAAGGATCTCTAAAAAGCGTTTTACGGTCAATCCATGAAAGTCCGGCTTTAAATAAATAAAGAGCCCCTGTATACCGGTACGGACTGTACCATCGGCATCTGTATGAGACAAGGTCAGGCAGAAGATCGCAATGACCACGATCAAAAGGATCAGTCCCGGCATGATGATGCTGGAAAATTTTTCGATTCCTTTTTCAACACCGCGGAATACGATCCATGCAGTGAGTGCAAGGAAAATCAGCATAAATACGATCGGTGCGACATCGGATGTGATGAAGGAGGTAAAATAACCATCCGCCGCAGCCTCTGTTCCGTCAGAAACAAGATAAATAAAAAAATACTTTGCGATCCAGCCGCCGATCACAGAATAGTAAGTCATGATCAGGGCCGGAACCAGAAACGTTAAGCGTCCCAGAAATTTCCATTTCGGATCAAGTGCTTCAAAGGCTCTCAGTGCATTTTTCTTTGTCTTTCGTCCGATCGCAACGTCAGTTGTCAGCAACACAAAGCCAAAGGTCAATACGAGTACAAGATAGATCAAGAGAAAAAGACCGCCCCCATCCTTTGCACAGAGATATGGAAATCTCCAGATATTTCCGACACCTACAGCACTTCCGGCAGCCGCTAAGACAAATCCGATGGATCCGGAAAAACTACTTCCTTTTTCTTTCATTTTTAAATCCCCTTTTCCAATACATGTTTATCAAACGCTGGCGTCCCACAGCCAATAGCTCTATTCTATATGAAAAAAGATAAAGTGCAAATCGGAGAAATTTCTTTACAGGAAATTTTGCACGCAAAAAGTTTCGTATCGCTTTACAAATCACCGGGTTCTCCGATATAATTGTTTGAGAAATCAAGGAATCAGAAGAATGGATAGTTTAAGGAAACAATATGAGTGAATTTACCTGTTATGTAGGAGAACAGATACGAAGATACCGGAAAGCCGGAAATATGACATTGCAGGATCTGGCAGATGCCATCCATAAAAGCAGAGCAACTATATGCAAATATGAAAACGGGGAAATCTCCGTTGACGTTGAAACATTATATGAGATCAGTCAGGTCCTTCAGGTATCGATCTCCCAGCTTACCACATATCTTCCGGAATCCGAGAATGAACCGGTCAGTATCCCGGGGAGAGGACAAAAGAGCCCGTTCTTCCAGGCGCAGAGATTATACTTTTACTTTTATGATGGACGATCCCAGCGCACAAAGGACGGTGTCATTGATATATATGAAAAGAGAGGCGAAACCGGAAAATACGAGGCGACCCTGACGATCTGTACGGTTTCTGCCAATGGAAGAAGCAGCGAGATCTTTTACACCGGAAGAGTCGTTTACAGCGATATGCTGATCCGTTTTTCCTTCGTCAATCAGTATAATCCGCTGGAGGAGGATCTTTTGTATATTTTCAATCCTCTGGAGCGGAGAGATTATACGATGGGACTTTTGTGCGGAATTTCCAGTGCGGATCTCATGCCATGCGCATACAAATGTATGGTCACGTTAAAGCCGCAGGAGCATTCGGAACGCTTCCGAAGCCAGCTGCTTTTCACAAAAAAGGACCTGAAACGTCTGGAACAGCTCAATATGCTGTTAGTAGATAATATCGAGCAGTAGAGATTCAGACGGGAATGGAAACAGGAAAACAGGGAGACAATAGGATATCAAAGGAGAAGGAGAGAAGAGATTGTTGCGAACAAAAAAGGCATTTTTTCAAGGCGCTCTGTTGATCGCCGGTATGGTCATGCTGTGCGCCGGCGTCATGCGGGGAGAGGCGGATACCGTGTTAAGTAAGGCGATCAGGCTGTGTTTGGAGTGTGTTGGAATTGGATAACAGAAAACATATCATATCAAAGAGCCTGAGCCGGTTTCGCGGCTGGATCCAGGCAGCGGCGGCGCTTCTTACGAACCCTCACCTGCCGAATTTTTTCAAAGGCGGGATCTATCAGGGAAAGACAAAGGCAGTCTGCGTGCCGGGGCTGAACTGCTATTCCTGTCCGGCGGCAGCCGGGGCATGTCCGATCGGTTCCTTTCAGGCGGTGGTCGGCTCATCGAAATTCAGTTTTTCCTATTATATAACAGGATTTCTGATCCTGTTTGGTGTCCTTTTAGGGCGCTTTATATGCGGATTTTTGTGCCCCTTTGGCTGGCTGCAGGATCTTCTTCACAAAATTCCGGGAAAAAAGCTGTCCACGGAAAGGCTTAAGCCTCTGACTTATCTTAAATATGCCGTGCTGTTTTTTACCGTGATCGCACTGCCGGCGCTTGTTGTAAATGATGTGGGAATGGGTGACCCATTCTTTTGCAAGTATCTCTGTCCGCAGGGAGTTTTAGAGGGAGCAATTCCTTTGTCAGTCGTTAATCCGGGGATCCGGTCGGCATTAGGACATCTGTTTACCGGAAAGCTTATGATCCTGATCGGAGTTTTCGTTCTGAGTGTGCTGTTTTATCGGCCGTTCTGCAAATGGATCTGTCCCCTCGGTGCGTTTTATGCGCTGATGAACAAGGTATCCCTGCTGGGAATCAAAGTGGATGAACACAGATGCATCTCCTGCGGAGCATGCAGAAGAGTCTGTCAGATGGATGTTGATGTCACAAACTCACCCAATCACACGGAATGTATCCGGTGCGGGAAGTGTATCAATGCCTGTCCCACGGATGCCGTCAGCTTTTGCTACGGCTTTGCGTCCGACTCAAATAGAAATGGAGAAAAGAAATGAAACGATCAAATATGACAATGTTCCTGCTCATTCTTGTGCTGGCATTTGGCCTCACAGCGTGCGGGGAAGCAAAAAATAACAGGGAAACTGCCTCCGGGCAGACATCAGAGAGCGGGACGTCACTGTCCGCGGAGCCGGGAGATGCCAAAGAAGCAGCAGACCTGTATCAAAAGCTGATGCAGAAGGAGGAGAAAATTCAGTCAGCCAATGCAACGCTCTGGGAAAAGCTGTTCCTGACGATCGATAAAGACCAGGTGGTAAGCGGAGACAATAATAATTACGGCGATTTTCTTCTGAAGGCGATCGAAGCTGCAAAGGATCAATTTACAGCAGATGAGTTGAAAATTCTGAATGACGGAGCCGGACAGATCCGGGAGATCGAGGAAAAGCTGATGGCTCTGGAGGAGAAATATCCGGATTGCGTCAAGATGCCGGGGGAAGGTGAGAGTGCTGAGGCAGGAAATGCTGAGAGCGGTCAGGAAAAGTTCCCGGACTTTCAGGGAAAGGATCTCGATGGCAAGGATGTAAACAGCAGTGAACTCTTTTCCGGCAATACCGTAACCGTCGTGAATTTCTGGTTTACGACCTGCAAGCCCTGTGTCGGAGAGCTTGCGGATCTGGATGCGCTGAATCAGGAGCTGGCGCAAAAGGGCGGTGCGGTCGTAGGAATCAATGCATTCACGCTGGACGGCGATGAGGGTGCGATTGCCGAGGCGAAGGAGATCCTGTCAAAAAAGGGAGCAGCCTATCAGAATCTCTGGTTTGACTCCGACAGTGATGCCGGTCGCTTTACCGCCGGACTGTATGCATTTCCAACGACCTATGTCGTTGATCAGAACGGGAACATCGTGGGACAGCCGATCGTAGGCGCGGTCACATCCCCGGATCAGACGAAGGCGCTTAATGCCCTGATCGAGCAGGCGCTTGCAAACGGTAAATCATGATACGAAAAAGCAGGGACAGATGAATTTTGAAGGTTCGTCTGTCCCTGCTTCTCTTTTATAAAAGTCCCGTTTTGAAGTTCTATTCGGCTTCGGAAGCTTCAGCGTAATTTCTTCTTTCGCTGAAGCGAAGCACGATCTCCTCCGGATCGATCTTAAGTTCAAGCTTATCGCTCATAAGCTTCGGAATATCCTTTACCATGAGAACGGTGCCGGTCGTAATTCCGTCCATGTCGATCGTGAGCGTATCGATCATATCTCACGGTAAGGAAGCGTAGGGGATCTCCATCAGCATCTTTTCGAGTTGACCGGAAACTTTATCATCATTTGCGAGGAGAATATGGATCACACTGTTTACTTTTTCATCGGCGGTCAATGTCTGGAAGCTGATGTGCTGAATTTCTCCTTTTATACTGTCAATGGCTTTTTCTTTGATCTGAACCAGCAGTCTGGTTCCGTCCACATCAAGGGTAAGTTTACTTCCCTCATGCTTCTGGCGGATCAGTTTCCGGGCATCATTTTCCTTTAACTGAATCGAGATCGGATCCGGCAGGGACTTTCCGAATACATTTGCCGGAATGAATCCCAGACGTCTTAACTGTTTTGCTTTCATAGCGTCTTCTCTTTTCTGACACAAATTGTTTCCATTGTTTTTCCCTCCTGGTGTTAGATTGTTTGTTTTAACAAAATCACCGGAACATAACAAAAAGAAGGGACTTTTCATATGTCACCCAAAAGTGTAATATCAAAAGCCCTTCTTTTTAGACGGTTCTTTTCTATATGATTTTGTTAACATTATTATTCCATACAATATTAAAAAAAGTAAATTTTAAAAACAATAAAAAATTTCAGAGAATTAAGAAAATAAAACGGGCATATGTCAAAAATGTTATTGACATATGCCATTAACTGGGATAATATATAAGAAAAGCGAGAAGGGAGTCATTTATGCCAAGACCAGTAAAATGCAGAAAAGTCTGCCATTTCCCGAATGTCTTAGAATTTCTTCCGGCAGATGATCATAAAAAAAATCCCCCTATCGTTCTAGCGGTAGATGAGTACGAGACGATCCGGCTTCTGGACAAGGAAGGTTATAGTCAGGAGCAGTGCGCGGCATTTATGCAGATTGCCAGAACAACGGTCCAGAGAATTTACGAGAGTGCCAGAAAGAAGATCGCAGACGCGATTATTGACGGACGTGCGCTTCGGATCGAAGGTGGAGATTTTAAGATCTGCGATGGTCAGAGCAGTAACTGTGGACTCGGCGGATGCTATAAGCAGGCGCTTTATCAAAAGTATGCGGCAGAAAAAGGAGAAGGTATGATGAGAATTGCAGTAACATATGAGGCCGGACAGATCTTCCAGCATTTTGGACACACAGAGGCATTTAAGATTTACGATGTAGAGGAAGGAAACGTGGTACATTCCGAAGTCGTAGATACGAATGGAAGTGGACACGGTGCATTAGCAGGAGTCCTCAACGCGCTGAATGTGGACATTTTGATCTGCGGCGGAATCGGCGGCGGCGCGCAGGCGGCGCTGGCAGCAGCAGGGATCAGACTTTTCGGAGGCGTTTCAGGGGATGCGGATCAGGCAGTGGAAGCATTGCTCAATGAAACGCTTGATTACAACCCGGATGTAAAGTGCTCCCACCACGAGCATAACCACGGGGAAGGTCATACATGCGGTGAGCATGGATGCGGAAGCCATAGCTGTCATTGAGAAGAATTGTAAAGAATACTGACACAGTTACTGTATACAGTAACCTGACACAAAAGGGTGTGCAAGGGTAATGGAGAAAAGTTACCGCAGCACATCCTTTTATGTTTTTTCATGGTTTTTAGAGTATCTCATAAGAGCTCGATTCAGCCAAGGCGAGTGATTTGACGTTTACGATTTTTAGAGTGCCATATACTGGACGAAAACGAGATTTTTGACAAGATACTTGTAAAAGAAATCCCCGCCCCGTATAATAAAAGTCAGGGAATGGAAACATGATTTCCAGAAAAATATTTGAATGGAAAAGGTGAAAAAAGGTGCAGACAGACCAGAAAACAGGCGCACAGGCGGCGGATCCGATGACGGGGGAAGAGGTGCTGACTTGTGCGATCAATATTGGGGAGCAGCTTTTGATGAGCGGAGCGGAGATCAGCCGTGTGGAGGACACGATCCGGAGGATCTGTGACGCATATGGGATTTTGCAGAGCCATATCTTTTCAATCGCGTCCTGTATTATCGTGACGCTTGAGACACAGGACCGGGAGTGGATTACGCAGACGCGGCGGATCGTAAGCTATGGAACAGATATGTGGAAGCTTGACCGGCTGAACGATCTTTCCAGGCGAATCTGCGCGACGCGTCCGTCGTTTGATGTGATCGACCAGGAATATGAAAAAATCTTGAAGGGACCGACGTATTCCACGGCGATACAGTGTGCGGTCTATGCGATGACGGCTGGAGCATTTGCAATCTTTTTTGGCGGAAATTTATGGGACGGGATTGCGTCCCTGTTTGTGGGGGCATTGATCCGGGTGACGTTGTATGCGTTTGCGAAGGTCCATATGAAGGCGATCTTCTCAAATATTTTGTGTTCTCTGATCTCCGGAATGGCGTGCATTCTGATGTGCCGTGTGGGACCCGGACAGCATGTGGAGATGATCATGATCGGAAATATCATGCTGCTGATCCCCGGAGTTCTCATGACAAACTCCTTCCGTGACTTTATCAGCGGGGACATGATCAGCGGACTTTTGCACTTCTCAGAGGCGATGATCACGGCAGTCTGTGTGGCGGTCGGATTTATCTTTTCAAAAATGCTCTTGGGAGGGATGTTATGATTCAGGATGTGATGTCTGTTATCGCGGCGTTTTTTGGTTCCCTGGGATTTTCTATTATTTATAACATCCGAGGGCAGAGGCTCTGGATTCCGTCTATCGGCGGCGCCGTTTTCTGGGCCTTGTATCTGGTGTTTCTGTATTTTGTGGATAATGAATATCTGGGATTTTTCGTGATTGCGATCCTGATCACGATCTACTCGGAGATCTGGGCGAGGATTTTAAAGACTCCGGCGACGACGATTTTGATGCCGACGGTCATTCCGCTGATTCCCGGAGGATCCCTGTATTACGCGATGGATGCGGCGCTTCGCCATGATGCTCCGGAGTTCATCCTGAAGGCCCAGAAAGCCATCGGGCTTGCGGTTGCGCTTGCGGCCGGAATCATGATCGTTACGTCGTTAAGGCGGCCGATCGAGGCAGTGATGCATGTTATAAAAAGAAAACAATTGACGAACAAATGTTCGTAATATATAATAGTGATGTGGGAAAGCAGAATACATGAAAGGCGGCCTGCCCTCCAGTTTCGGAGGGGCTTAACCCTCCAGACATAAGAAGGAAGGGGTGCCAATGTACGTTACATATTCGGATTTAGTCCAGATAGGTATCTTCATTGTTGCTCTCGTTGGATTGTGTTACACAATCTTCGGGAAAAGAAAATAGCCGCCACTACCGCAAATAGTGACGGCTGTTACAATGTAACAAACTAAACTATGAAGGGTAGGCCACATGTATCTGACTTTCCCTTTTGTATTTATAGTGTAGCATATTCGGAAATTGAATTCAAGTCTTTATTTATTTTCCGTCGTCACCGACATTCCAGGTATAATCTTCCCTTCAGCCGCCTTCTTAAACATCTCCTCCATCGTATGCCAGCCCAACACGGCGCATTTTACACGCGCCGGCATATGGGATACATCCTGTAAGATGGAAGCTTCCTCCAGAGGTTCCAGCTCATCGCCCTTTGCAGTTCCTTTGATCATCTCAAGAAACAGGTTTGCGAGGCGCAGCACCTCATCCTTTTTCTTTCCAATGATCAAATCTAACATCATATCCGCGGAGGCCTGGGAGATCGCGCAGCCGTCCCCGACGAACGCTCCGTCGACGATCTCATCGTTTTCGACTTTTAATTTCAGCCAGATATCATCACCGCAGCTCGGGTTTACGCCCTCTAAGACGAGGTTTGCGTCTGGCAGCTCATGCTTGTGGGTCGGATGAAGATTGTGTTCAATTAAAATTTCATTATAAAATGTATTACTCATATCCCATTTTTCTCCTTAATCCGCTAAGACTCTCAAGGAATGCCCGGATCTCATCCTCAGTATTGTAGAACGCGAGGCTCACACGCGTCGTGGAGGCGGTTCCAAGGTACTGTAACAGCGGCTGTGCGCAGTGGTGACCGGCGCGGACACAGATATTGTCAGCGTTTAAGATCTCTGCCACGTCATGGGGGTGGACGCCGTCGACAGCGAAGGACAGGATTCCGTGATGGTTGTCCGGATCGCTGCTCCCGAGAACACGGATTCCTGGAATATTCATCATGCCCTCATAGGCGATTCTCGTGAGCCTGTTCTCCTGTGCCTCGATCGCGTCGAAACCGATATTCTTCATGTAGCGGACTGCCTCAGCCAGCGCGTAAGCGCCTCCGGCATTGACGGTTCCTGCCTCGAACTTATGCGGAACCTCCGCCCAGACAGCGCCCTCTCTTGTGACAGATTCGATCATCTCGCCGCCGGTGAGGAAGGGCGGAAGCTTCTCAAAAAGCTCTTTCTTTCCGTAAAGAGCGCCGATCCCCATTGGAGCCAGCATTTTGTGACCGGAGAAAGAGAGAAAATCCACGCCCAGATCCTGCACGTCAACAGCGATATGCGGAACACTCTGGGCACCATCGCCGACCAGGATCACACCGTGGCGGTGGCAGATCTCAGCGAATGTCTTTAAGTCATTCCTGCATCCGAGAACATTGGAGATCTGAGTGATCGCGGCGATCTTCGTGCGGTCCGTGATCATGCTTTCCAGACGCTCAGCCGGGATCGTTCCGTCCATGTCGCATTCTAAATATTTTACCGTCGCGCCGTAACGCTTTGCGGCCTGCTGCCACGGAAGAATGTTGCTGTGGTGTTCCATGATGCTGACAATGATCTCATCGCCCGGCTTTAACAGGTACTCGGAGAGAGTGTAGGCCGCAAGATTCAGGCTCTCTGTGGCGTTTCTTGTAAACACGATCTCCTCCGGACATGACGCGTGAAGGAAGTCAGAGACCGTCTTTCTCGCGTCCTCATAACATTCCGTTGCCTCTTCACTCAACTCGTAGAGACCGCGGAACGGGTTTGCGTTATATTTCTCATAAAACCGTTTTTCCGCGTCCAGAACACATGCGGGCTTCTGGGAAGTCGCCGCATTGTCCAGGTAGATGATGTCACGGTTTTTTAACAGCGGGAAATCTTCCCGGATTTTATTTACATCCATTGGAACCCTCGCTTTCTAAGTAGGAGGCAACGTCTGCCTTCGTCTTCTCATCAGGTACGAAACGGAGAACCGCGTCGATCCTTGCTTTCGCCATCATTTTGTAGATCTCGGCGAGAGCCATGCCGCGGCTTTCCAGATAGAATACAAGGTCCTCATCCAGCTTTCCGATGGTGGCACCATGGTTTCCTTCCACGTCCTCCTCGGCGCAGAGGATCAGCGGAATCGTCTGGTTGACTACATCGTCGTCGAGAAGAAGAACGTCCTCTTTCTCATTTCCGACAGCCCCCGCAGCGCCTTTCTTAAAGTCGATGGTTCCGCGGAACAGCTTCCTTGCGTTTTCATGGAGCACGCCGTCGGTCCTGATCTCGCTGATGGATTTCTTTCCCTCGTGGAGTGCCACGTAGTTCATATCGAGCACGCAGCCATCGGCAACTGTGTAGGCAATGTCTGCTGTAAAATTACTCTTTTTGCCGATAAGTTCAGCCTTACAGCCGTTGTAGACCCTGTCACCGCCAAGGAATAAGTGGATCACAGAGAGCTTCGCGCCGTCAGCAACCTTCGCCCCGATATCATTCAAAACGGTCTTCGCGTTTTTGTTGCGGATGATCTGGACAAGAGTCACCTTCGAGTCTCTTTCCAGTATCAATTTCGTCTGCACAGCGGAAAGTCCGGTGTGTTCAGACTGGGAGACGGCAGCAGAGCTTTCTCTGACCGGGCTGGGGCCGCCGGTCCTTACAGGAGCGTCGTTTCGTTCAGCCGCCATATCCATGATAACGGTCATATGGCTTCCCTCTTTTGCCAGAATTCCAAAGGTGTTCAGGCTGTGCTCAGAAGCACCGTAGGCAAATCTGATCCGCGCCGGTTCCCCGGAGACATCGCTGTCAGCAGAGAGCAGTACCGCACCCGCGGCACTTTCCTTTACCAGCATATCCATATCGGAGCCCATGCCGCCTGTGACATCCCTAAAACGGTCCGGAAGACCGGCCGGGCAGACAGTCTTTGTGATCCCTGCCGGGATCTCAAGGTTTCCTTCATGCGCTCCGGAGACAGAAATCCCGGAGACTGCGGTCTCATTCATTTTCAGCCAGTTCCATGTCTTAGAAGGGAGCTGGTTGATCTTCATATTCTCCATCATCCAATACTTCCTTTCATTTCCAGATGGATCAGATTGTTCATCTCCACCGCGTATTCAAGCGGAAGCTCCTTCGAGACATTATCGGCGAAGCCGCTGACGATCAGGGCTCTCGCATCCTCCTCGGAGATACCGCGGGACATCAGATAGAAGACGGCGTCATCGCTGATACGGCCGATCTTTGCCTCGTGTCCGACATCGGCGTCCTTCGTGCGGATATCCATCGCCGGGATCGTGTCGGAACGGGAGATATCGTCGAGCATCAGGGACTGGCAGGATACAGCGGATTTGCTGCCCTTTGCCTTCGCGGATACGACAACGGAGCTCCGGAAGGTGCTGATCCCGCCGTCCTTGGAGATCGATCTTGTATTTACATAGGAAGAAGTCTTCGGTGCGTTGTGGACGACCTTACATCCGGTATCGAGGTTCTGTCCCTTACCGGCAAATGTGATCCCGGTGAACTCGGATCTTGCGCCCTCGCCGTTCAACACGCTCATCGGGTAGAGGTAGGAAACATGGGAACCGAAGGAACCGGATACCCACTCGATGACTCCGCCTTCCTCGACCTTCGCCCGCTTTGTGTTTAAATTGTACATATTTTTCGACCAGTTTTCGATCGTAGAGTAGCGGAGCTTTGCGTCTTTTCCGATGTAAAGCTCGACACAGCCGGCGTGGAGGTTTGCCACGTTGTACTTCGGTGCGGAACATCCCTCGATGAAGTGTAAGGACGCACCCTCATCGACGATAATCAGGGTGTGCTCAAACTGTCCGGCACCTGCGGCGTTTAAACGGAAGTAGGACTGCAGCGGGATCTCGACGGAAACTCCCTTCGGAACATAGACGAAGGAACCGCCGGACCAGACTGCGCCGTGCAGGGCCGCAAATTTATGGTCATGGGGTGTCACGAGCTTCATAAAGTGGTCCTTTACCATATCGGCATATTCACCGGTCAGGGCACTTTCCATATCGGTGTAGATAACGCCCTGCTCCGCAACCTCCTTGCGGACGTTGTGGTAGACGAGCTCGGAGTCGTACTGGGCACCTACGCCTGCGAGGGAGGTGCGCTCCGCCTGCGGGATCCCGAGCTTTTCGAAAGTGTCCTTGATCTCCTCCGGGACCTCGGACCAGTCCCCCTTCATCTTTGTATTTGCGCGGACATAGGTGGCGATGTTGTCCATGTTTAAACCTTCGATGGACGGGCCCCAGTCCGGAATCTTCATTTCATGATATATTTTTAAGGAGTTCAACCGGAAATCATGCATCCACTCCGGATCATGCTTCTCCCCGGAGATCTTTTCCACAATGTCCTCGGTGAGACCGTTTTTAATACGGTAAGCGTCCTTCTCGTCATTGCGGAAGTCGTACATGTTGCGGTCAACGTCCTCAACATACGTCTTTTCCTTCATTAATCGTTCTCTCCCTTCTCGTTTGCGGAGGCGATAAACTGCTCGAAGCCATTCTCATTGATCTCATCGACGAGAGAACCATCGCCCTCGGCAACCAGGCGGCCGTCTACGAGAACATGGGTCTTGTCCACATGGAGAGACTCCAAGATCCTTGTGCTGTGGGTGATGATGAGGAGCGCGCCGTCCTTGCTTTTCTGGTACTCCTCGATTCCCTTGGAAACGGTGCGGACCGCGTCGACATCGAGACCGGAGTCTGTCTCGTCGAGGATCGCTAAGGACGGATTTAAGAGGAGAAGCTGCAGGATTTCCGCTTTCTTTTTCTCACCGCCGGAGAAGCCGACGTTCAGATCACGGAAGCCGTAGGACGGATCCATGTCGAGAACCTCCATGGCTTTCTTAAGGTCTTTATTGAAATCCCAGATACGGATGTTCTTTCCGGTCCTCGCGGAGAGGGCGCTGCGGATAAAGTTGGAGAGGGAGATCCCCGGAACCTCCAGCGGGTTCTGGAAGGAGAGGAACATACCGAGGCGGGCGCGCTTGTCGGCTGCCTCTTTTGTGATATTCTCACCGCCAAAGAAGATCTCACCGTCCGTGACGTGGTAATTCGGGTTTCCCATTAAGGTACATCCGAGGGTGGATTTTCCGGCGCCGTTCGGTCCCATGAGAACGTGGGTCTCGCCTTTGTTGATGGTTAAGCTGATTCCGTGCAGAATGGATTTTTCTTCCACATCCACGGAGAGATTTTTTACATTTAATAATGGTTCTGACATATCGGATTCCTCCATGTAATTAAGACTGAATGTAACGATCCAGCAGCTCGGCGCTGACCGTAGTCAATCACGGACATTCGAATTGAAAATGCTGAACAGTCACGACAAAACATAGTTATTTGATAGGTGATGCAGTGATATTATAACCGTGTTGAAAAAAATATGCAAGAGTAATTCCTATAAAATTACTATGAATTGCTGCTTTATTGTTACTTTTCATGGGTAGGAATTTTCTGAACTGAAAATTCCGTATGATACCGTTATGACCGCGGATTTTGACGATTCGGAATGCGAAGCATCGGCAAAATATGAACAAACCTTACGAAAATCTAAAATCATTATAAAGTGAAAGATCAGATATTGACAGAATGACAGGGTGTCACTATAATGTTGACAGGTTGTCACTTTTTACAAAAGAAGGAAAGAGTCAGAAATATATGCCTGATTTCGACAGAAGGGAGATGGAATTATGCCGACCGAGCGGTTTCTGCGGCTTCCGAAAGAAAAAATTGAAGCAATTCGGATCTCAGCGGCAAAGGAGTTTATAAGAGTGCCTCTGGAGGAGGCGTCGATCAACCGGATCGTCCACGATGCGGATATATCAAGAGGAAGCTTTTATACATATTTTGAAGATAAGCAGGATCTGTTGAAGTGGCTGATCTACGCTCAGGCGGAACAGCATTTTAACAACTATATCGAGCGGCTCCGGGAAAACGGAGGCGACCTTTGGGATATGCTTGAGAATGTGTTCGATCGCGGAATGGATCTTATGGAACGGGCAGGTCTGATCAATATTTTTCAGAATCTGATCAAGAGCGCAAAGTTCATGGAAATTTTCAGGGGAGATCCGGAGTCTGACCCGCAGGTATGCCGGGAAAATCAGAGGTTTATGAAGCTATTATATGAAAATATCGATCAGGACAAAGAGCCGATCAGCAGGGAGGCTTTAAATGAGCTGATCGAAATGCATATGGTTGTATTTATGATGTCGCTCAAGCGCTTTTTCCGTGACGGGGAGAAGAGAGAGGAAGCTTCTGCGTATTACAAACGCCATATCCATATGCTCCACTATGGCATATGTGCATATAGATCAGACAGCAGGGAAAAAGAGCAGCAGTAAAAAATAGGAAAAAAAGCTGCCCGCGAAACAGAACATGCGGATCGGAAGAAAGGAAAGGATCCGCAGGAGAGATCAAAAAGCAACAGGTTGCAGAAAATGAGGAGGAACCATGAAAAAAGCAGGTAAGATCGTAATCGGGCTTGTATGCGTCGGCGCATTTGGAGCCCTGATGTTCACAAGATTTACGAAAAAAGAAGCGCCGATCGAGGCCGTTCCGAACCCGACCGTCGTCGTCCAGACACCGGAGACAGGAAATATTGAACTTTCCACAGGACTGACAGGTACCGTGGAACCGGCAGATCAGGTATACATTATCCCGAAGGGAAGCGGAGAAGTACTGGAGGTTTATGTAAATCAGGGCGATACCGTACAGAAGGGACAGAAGCTGTTCCGCATCGACAACAAGCAGTTAGACGCGGCAAGGATCACGTTAAATACGACTCAGGTATCCTTAAATGATGCCCAGACATCTGTAAACAGGATGAAGGCGCTCTACGAGAGCGGGGATATTTCCGCTCAGGCCTACGAGCAGGCGGTAAGCGGTCTGTCCATGGCGAAGCTCCAGTATGATTCCGCAAAATTAAACTATGATACCCAGAGCGAGAACACGGTCGTTACCGCGCCGATCGCCGGTGTCTTAGAGCAGTTTGGCGTGCAGGTGCATGATATGTCTGCGGGCGGTTCTGTCGCAGGCGTCGTATCCGGTGCAGGCGGAAAAACACTGACCTTTAACGTGTCGGAGCGTGTCATGAAGGGATTAAATATCGGTGATCCTGTGACGGTGGAGAAGAACGGAACGGACTACAGCGGCGCGATCTCCGAGATCGGCAGCATGGTGGACGCGTCCACAGGACTTTTCAAGGTGAAAGCGACCCTGGGTGACGCAGATGGACTTGCCAGCGGAACGATGGTAAAGGTTTATGTGACAGCGGAGAAGGCGGACAACGTCATGGTCGTTCCGGCAGACTGTGTCAACTACAGCAACGGCGACGCCTACGTTTATACATATGATGCCGCGACATCCACGGCGAAAAAGACTCCGGTGGAAGACGGACTCATCGATTCTGACAAGATTCAGATCGTTTCCGGACTTTCCTACGACGACGAGGTCATCACAAGCTGGTCCAAGGAGCTTTATGACGGCGCCGCGGTAAATATTCAGGGCAGTGATGACAGTGCGGAAACGACAGCCGACAGCAGTGAGACAACAGCAGAAGAGACTACAGAAGCCGCGGAGACGGCAGCAAAATAAGGAGGCACAAGGAACATGGGACTTACCAAAAAGGTCTTAAAACGGCCGGTCACAACCGTTCTTGTTGTGCTCTGCCTGATCGTATTCGGTCTCAGCTCGATCTTTTCATCCCAGCTTGAGCTGATCCCGGAAATGGATATGCCGATGCTCGTCATCAGCGCGGTTTACCCGGGAGCGAGCCCGGATGACGTGGAGCAGCTTGTGATCAGTAAGATAGAGGATGAGATCGGAACACTTTCTGGTGTCGATTCTGTCACCAGTATGTCTTCGGAAAATTTCGGAATAGTCCTGGTCCAGTATGACTATGATCAGGATATCGATAAAGCATACGATGACTTAAAGAAAAAGCTGGATGGGATCAAGTCGGATCTCCCGGATGATGTCGATACTCCGACGATCATCGAGATGGATATCAACAGTACACCGTCCATCACCCTCGCAGTCAACAATGACAGCGTGGATAACCTCTATAACTATGTAAATGACGATATCGTTCCGGAGATCGAAAAACTGACTTCCGTAGCCAGTGTCGACGTATCCGGTGGTCAGGAGGCTTATATCAAGGCGGAGCTGATCCCGGAAAAATTAAGCCAGTATCATGTAAACATGAATACCATTATTGCGGCTTTAAAGTCTGCGGACTTTTCCATGCCGATCGGAAGTACCTCCGTTGGAAACAAGGATCTTTCCGTGACATCCGGAACATCCTTTGACACGATGGAGCTTTTAAAGAAGATCCCGATCACACTGGGCAACGGAAATATCATCTATATGGAAGATGTTGCCAATATCTACAATACTGTTGAGGCAAAGGACAGTATCGGACGATACGACGGCAAGGACACGATGACGATCGGTGTCAAGAAAAATCAGGACAGCGACCACATTACCGTTTCCAAGGCAGTCCAGGAGACAATGCAAACGTTAAAAGCACAGGATCCGTCTCTGGAGTACGTCGTTGTCAATGATTACAGTGATCAGATCAGCAATTCCTTAAACAGCGTATTCCAGACCATGATCATGGCAGTCATTGTTGCAATGCTCATCATCTGGCTGTTCTTCGGGGATATCAAGGCATCCCTGATCGTCGGAACCTCCATCCCGGTATCAATTTTAGCGGCCCTCATCCTCATGAAGACCATGGGCTTTACGTTAAACGTCATCACCCTGTCGAGTCTGGTTCTCGGCGTCGGAATGATGGTTGATAACTCAATCGTAGTTCTGGAGAGCTGCTTCCGCTTTACGGATAAGGGCGGCGGCTTTATTGAAACGAGAAAAGCCGCGATCGATGGTACGGCAGCCGTTCTGGAATCCATCATCGGTGGTACCGCTACGACCTGTGTCGTATTTATCCCGTTAGCCCTGATCTCCGGAATGAGCGGACAGATGTTCAAGCCGTTAGGTTTCACGATCGTATTCTGTATGATCGCGTCCCTGATCTCCGCGATGACGCTTGTACCGCTCTGCTACGTGTACTACCGTCCGAAGGAGAAGGAAAATACCCCGGCCTCCGGCATCATGAGAGCTCTGCAGAACGGATACCGTTCCCTGATGGAGAAGCTTTTAAAGAAAAAAGCGATGGTCATGGGAACCGCCGTTGTGCTTGTGATCTTCTCCCTGTTCCTTGCGACAAAGTTAAAGACAGAGCTTATGCCGGCAGATGATCAGGGAACGATCGCGGTGACGATCGAGACCCAGCCGGGTCTTAAGATCGAGGAGGTCGATAAGATTCTCCAGAGAGCAGAAGACTATGTGACTCAGGATCCGGATCTTGATTCCTATATGCTCTCCTACGGAAGTTCCGGACTTTCCATGAATATGGGCGGAAGCGGAGCGACCCTGACGGCATATTTAAAGGATGACAGAAGCAGAAAGACGGATCAGGTGCTCAAGGAATGGAAACGCGATATGCAGAAATGGTCGGATTGTTCGGTCAGTCTGGAAAGCCAGAGCTCTCTGGGCAGTGGGATGTCCATGGGAAATGCGGAGGATCTCGAATATATTCTTGTCAGCACACAGTACGATGACTTAAAGAAAGCATCGGATGAGATCGTTTCCGAGCTCCAGAAGCGCCCGGATGCGACAAACATCCACTCTTCCCTTGAAAACAGCGCTCCGCTTGTAAAGATCAATGTGGATCCGGTCAAGGCGGCAGCGGAGGGACTTTCCCCGACTGCAGTTGCTTCCCAGGTATACATGATGGTCAGCGGAACGACGGCAACGACCCTGAATGTTGATGGAAATGATATCGATGTAAAGGTTGAGTACGCGGATGATGAGTACGATACGATCGATAAGCTCCAGGGGATCGTTCTTCCGACAGCGACCGGTGGATCCGTAGCCCTTATGGATATCGCGGATATCGGCTTCAAGGACAGCCCGCAGAGTATCACAAAGAGTGATAAGCAGTATCAGGTGACGATCACCGGTACGCTGACAGAGGGCGCGGACAGCACCACGAAGGATAAGATCCAGAAGGAGGTCATCGATAAGTACTTATCCGGCACGATCTCCATGCAGGAAAACACATCCACAAAGATGATGAACGAAGAGTTTGCGTCCCTGGGACAGGCGATCGCCACAGCCGTATTCCTTGTATTTATTGTAATGGCTGCACAGTTCGAGTCACCGAAGTTTTCCATCATGGTGATGACAACGATCCCGTTCGCCCTGATCGGTTCCTTCCTGTTCTTATGGTTAGTGGACTGCCCGATCAGCATGACCTCCCTGTTAGGCTTCTTAATGTTAGTCGGAACGGTAGTAAACAACGGTATTTTGTACGTCGATACGGCGAACCAGTACCGGGCAACGATGGACTTTAAGGAGGCGGTCATTGAAGCCGGCGCGACCCGTATGCGCCCGATGTTCATGACAACGCTTACAACGATCGTGGCAATGATCCCGATGGCGGCGGCTTACGGAAATGCCGGTAAGACGATGCAGGGACTCGCCCTTGTGGATGTCGGTGGACTGATCGTCTCTACAGCGATGGCACTTCTTGTTCTTCCGGTCTTCTATGTGATCATGAGCGGAAAGAATCAGGATAAGGAAGAGATCATTGACGTAGATTAAAGCTTTGAACATTGAAAGCGGATCCCTGCAGAGTCTGCAAGAGACGGCCGCTGCCCGGTCGGGAGGCGGTCAGCCGGAATGCGGAACGCTCTGCGGGGCTTCCTGCTTTTGGAGGCGGCAGCCAGGGGATAAAAATTGCCACCGGATTGCCGTATTTGAAAAGAAAATGTAAGAGAAACGTTATTGCGTTTCTGTGATGAAATCGTTATGCTCATAGATGGAGGGAAACCTATGAGACAGAATCAATGGAAAAAGGCAGGTTTGACCGTGCTCTCAGCCGTTTTTATGGGAAGTCTTTCCCTGGCGGCAGCGGGTACCGGAATTCCTGCGTTAGCTGCGACGAAGGACGTCGCGGTCACAGAATATGACGAAGCAGCGCTTGAAAAGTTTAAGGACAATACCCTGGAATACTGGGAGCTCCCGGGACTGATTGAGAGGTATAATACGGATTATCAGAATCAGCTGCAGAAGTATTATTACAATCCGGGCGGATCCACGGGCCTTACAAAGGACCAGATGTTAGCGCTGGCGGCGGATCTCCGCGCGGAGGCGGATGAGCTGGAGAATGACGCGGATGATCTGAAAAATGACAGCTCGACCCGCAGCGAATATAAAGAATATAGGACAAACATGCATGCCCTGCGCGCTTATGCGCAGCAGCTGGAAGATACCGCAAATGGAAAAAAGAACGGCGGTTCAGCACTCCGCGGACTTCGTATCGCGAGAAATGAGAAGACAAAAACCGCAAGGGAAGCGATGCGCACTTATGAGACATTAAAGGATCAGTATGATATTGCTGTCTTAAATCAGGAGATCGCAAAGCAGAATTACGAGGCGGCGCTGAAGAAAAAAGATCTCGGAATAATGTCAACGGAAGATGTTCTGACCGTAGAAGATGCCTTAAATTCCGCAAACGGAAGCGCGCTCCAGGCGGCGTCCAGTCTGAACAGCCAGAAGCAGACGCTGATCACGATGTTAGGCTGGGAGTACAACGCGGACCCGGAGATTACAAAGGTTCCGGAACCGGATCTCCAGGTGATCGATTCCTTCGATCCAAAGAAGGATGAGGCGAAGGCCATCGGGATGAACTATACGCTGTATGATACAAGAATGGCAAAGGCCAGTGCCTCTGGCGGAGCAGTACAGAAAGCCAGAAATATCAAGGACCAGGAAGATTCTATCCGTTCTTCCCTGGATCTTATGTACCAGGACGTAAAGCAGAAGCAGAAAGCCTACGAGGCATCGGAGACGCTCTACGGAGCCGCAAAGGCCGACAAGGCAGCTGCTGACAGGAAAAATGCCCTCGGAATGATGAGCCGCCAGGAATACCTCCAGGCGGAGTCCGCATGGCTTTCCAGTGAGGCATCCCACACAGCGGCAAAGCTCGACCTTACAGGAGCAATCGAAAACTATCAGTGGGCGCTTGAGGGACTTCTCGATATCGGTTCCTCATCGCAGAGCTAAAGGAGAATCAGAATGAAAAGAAATTTGACAGGACGTGTGATTCCGGCAGCACTTGCGCTTGCGCTTGCGGCAGCGCCTGTGAACTCTTCCGCAGCGACGAAGGCGGTTCAGGCGACCGGTGTTGCGGATGAGAACGGATTTATATCCCAGCCGGGAAATGAGTACGATGATGCGACGATGAAGAAGCTCGCGGATAACATGCTGGAATATGATGAGATCGGGAAGCTTGTTGAGGTCTACAGCCCGACGTTTAAGACAGTGAAAGAGACATATTCCGATAAGAAGGACGCAGCAAAGGATGTCGTGAAGCTGAAATCAAAATTACTGGATAGTTCGGGAGAGCTTGCGGATACGGCAAGTACACTGAAAGGATCTCTTGACGCAGCTAAGGAGATGATCGGTAAAGTTCCGGCAATGGCTCCGACCAACTACGCTCAGCTCTATTACAGTTCAGAACTTATGGATTACCAGGCAGACGCAATTGCGCTGCAGGGCGACAGCCTGGAACAGGTATCCCCGGAGCAGATGCATATCAAGCTTGTGGACAGCACCCGTGCGGTGCTGACCGCCGGCGCCCAGAGCGCCATGATCGGCTACAAGCAGTTAAAGCTCAACGAGGAGAGCTTAGAGAGCGGACTCACACTCTTAGAGGCAGTCTACCAGTCCACCCAGAACCAGGCAGCCAACGGTCTTGCGACCCAGAGCCAGGTCCTTTCCGCGAGACAGCAGCTGGAGTCCACCCAGGCAACGAAACTGACACTGACATCCAGTGGGCAGAAGCTCCGTCAAACCCTCTGCACGATGCTCGGATGGAAGTATGACGCAAAGCCGGAGATCAAGGATGTCCCGGCAGCTGATCTCACAAGGATCGACGGAATGAACCCGGAGAAGGACAAACAGGCGGCGCAGGACAACAACTTTACGATCCGATACAACGTGCTGGACCTCGACAACAAGGACGCAGGTTCCGTCGAGTACCAGAACTTACAGCGCACGATCAAGCAGGAGAAGGAAGAAGTCGCGTCCTCCCTCGTAAACCTTTACAACGACGTTCTCCAGAAGAGAAACGAGCTCCAGACCGCAAAGGCAGCTTACGAGCTGGAGAAGACGAAGATGGAGACTGCTGAGAGAAAATGGCAGTTAGGAACCATCGGACGCCTTGAGTATATGCAGCAGCAAAACGCTTTAAAAACAAAGGAGATCGCGGTGAAGACCGGAGACCTCTCATTGTTCCAGGCGATGGAGACCTATGACTGGGCAGTTAAGGGAAACTTAAGTCTTAGTCAGTAAGCTGCGGATGCGCTGAAAGCAGTTCAGCAATTCGAAAACGGACTTTTACAGTGGGCAGGGAAGATGTTCCCTGCTCACTTTTTTTACCCACAGTTTTGGCTGTATTATCAGGGGGGGCTGCAGAGGCGGTAGCTGCATGGGAAGTGTCTTCGCCAGTGACCGCTGAGCTGGTGCTTTTCAGGAAACAGGCCGGTCTTGCCCTTAGCAGCGACTGAAAATCGTCCTCTGGGATCAGATTTTTCAATATTTTCTTCGATTCCTCTGGCATCGACGCATGAACGCTGTCTGTGTAGCATAAGGATGGGTACAGGACGCACCAGAAATTGTGCCCGGCACCGTTTCCGATGGTCACCCGGACAGCTTCATACATCCCGGCGGGAAATGTCATATCCCCGTAGGTGCGCACCGGAAACCTGCAGGTCTCGATCCCCACATGTACACCGTAATCATATCCGAAGCTGTGGATAAAGTCTTCTGCGGCGGCTTCCAGTGTGGAAGATTTAGACAGGATATATGCTTTCAGCTCCTCTTTTCCGGCGATCTGATCCGCGGCGGCCCCGTCCTGGATCTTTCCCAGAAGAAGATCCTTCACCCGAAGCTTTAACGCCTGGTCTTTGGCGGAATCACTGTTCGCGAGAACATGGAACCGCAGGATCTTTGGGGCAATATCCGCCGCCAGAGCCTCGTCCCGCGCCCGGATGCCGGACATGGAAAGAAGAAAACAGATCAAAAAACACAGGAAAGAGAGACAGAGCTTACAGGTTCGTTTCATAGATACACCTTCTTTACTTTTTGCTTTTTATGTCAGAGTCAAATGTTATTTCCTGTTTGTAATTATTACCAGTTGTGCTATAATCTAAACGATAACATGTCAAAACAGCCCGTCCAGTGCCAGTGCATCGGGGTAAATGATTCGGGTGCACAGTGGTCCTGTAAGGAATCTGCCGGCTTTGCTGACCGGGATCACGCGCCAAATCTCACGGACGTTCGACTTGAATAGAAAATCAGAGAGGAATCAAAAAACATCATGGAAAAGAAAAATATCGTTGTCCTGTTTGGCGGACAGTCATCTGAGCATGTGGTATCCTGTATGTCTGTACAGAATGTGGCAGCAAATATCAATGAGGAGAAATATAATGTGATCCTCGTCGGGATCACGGAGGACGGACACTGGGTAAAGGTGGACTCCTTAAGCCAGGTCAAAGATGATACCTGGAGAGAGTCAAAAGCTGGGGCGGTGCTGTCCCCGGACGCAAAGGAGAAATGCCTGATCGTCACAGAGAACGGATCTTTTGAGAAGATTCCGGTGGATGTGGTATTCCCGGTCCTTCACGGTCTCTACGGTGAGGACGGAACCGTACAGGGAATCCTTGAGCTTGCGAAGATCCCGTACGTCGGCTGCGGCGTTCTCGCTTCCGCAGTATCGATGGATAAGCTTTCCACAAAGCGCATGGTAAGCGGACTCGGCATCTGTCAGGCAGCTTACGTTTCCGTTATGAAAACGGAATTAAAGGATATGGATGCGGTTATCGCGAAAATCGAAAAAGAGATCCCATATCCGGTATTTGTAAAGCCGTCTAACGCCGGTTCCTCCAGAGGTGTCACAAGAGCAGACAACCGAGAAGAGCTGATTACCGGTTTAAAGGAAGCAGCTGACAATGACCGCCGTATTCTCGTTGAGGAGATGATCGTGGGCCGTGAGATCGAGTGCGGCGTATTCGGTGACGGTGCTTCCACGAAAGCATCCGGCGTGGGTGAGATCCTTGCAGCGGCTGAGTTCTATGATTTCGACGCGAAATACTACAATGCGGAGTCCAAGACCGTCGTTGACCCGGAGCTTCCTGACGGAGCCACAGAGCGTGTCCGTGAGGCTGCCGTTAAGATCTTCAACGCGGTGGACGGCTACGGCTTATCTCGCGTGGATTTCTTTGTAAAGGCAGACGGAACGGTCGTATTCAATGAGATCAACACACTTCCTGGCTTCACCGCCATCAGCATGTATCCGATGTTGTGGGAGGCAAGAGGTGTAAACAAGAGACAGCTGATCGACGATCTGATCGATCACGCGTTTCGGAGATACGAGAGATAAAAATGTTCACAGCGGTCCGTGCCTGAAGCCGTGCGGACCGTTCAAAATGATATATCAGGGGAGATTTAAATGACAAAGGACATTTTAGTCCGTGTCCGGGGGGTACAGACGATCGGTGAGGAAGAGGACACGGTCGAGATGATCACCCCGGGGACGTATTATGTGAAAAACGGCAAGCAGTATCTGATCTATGATGAGTCGCTTGACGAGACGGGCACACCGACCCACAATACGGTGAAAGTGATGGAGAACCGGATCGAGGTCACGAAGCGCGGACTCGTGGAGAGTCAGATGATCTTTGAACCGGGACGGCGGACAACAGCGAACTACCGGACGCCTATGGGACTGTTTCTGATGGGAATTACGACTTCCCTGATCGAGGTCGAGGAGGATGAAGAGTCCATTCTTCTAAGAATCAAATATTCCATGGAGATGAATGGGGAATACGCATTTGACTGCAGTACAGAAATTCTGGCATCATCAAAAAAGGATGAAGTGCTGGGAATTTCAATATAGAGAAAAGTCTTGATGTGGGGATGTTGAAAGGGTTACACAAATACGCATTTCCTGACAGCTCAGGGAGATGACAAAAAAGAAAGGATGCAGCTGGCCTGTAGATCGTATCCGGAGAAATAGCGGTCGAAAGAGCAGCTGTGAGAGGACAAACGATGTATGGAGAGTTTTTTAGTCGCGGTTAATGCGGTCATCCCGTTCTTCTGTTATCTGGCGCTCGGATATACGATGAAGATCAAAGGAGTTGTGAAAGAGGAATTTTTACAGAAGCTGAACCAGATGGTCTTCCGGGTATTTTATCCGTTTATGACCTTCTACAATATTTATAAAGCCGATGCCGAGTCGCTTCCGAGACCATTGCTTTTGATCTTCACGGGTGCAAGTATCCTGATCGTGGAAGCGCTCCTGATCGTGATCATTCCAAAGATCGTAAAGGAAAACCCCAGAAGAGGCGTTATCATCCAGGCGATTTTCCGAAGCAACTTTGTTCTGTTCGGACTGCCGCTCACAATTGCGGTATTTGGAGATTCAGCGGCATCGATCGCGGCTATGATGGTTACGGTCGTTGTGTCGATCTACAATACCACATCGGTATTTATTCTTGAAATGTTCAACGGAGAGGGAAAATCAGATATTAAGAAGACACTGAAGGCGGTGGCAACGAATCCGCTCCTGCAGGGTGCCGTCGTGGGTCTGATCTTCTTTTTCCTCGGGATCAAGCTTCCGGGAAGTCTTGTGACCCCGATTTCCGCCTTCTCCAATATGACTTCTCCGTTAGCGATCTATGTGCTCGGAGGAACCTTACAGTTTAAGGCGATCCGGAAAAACCTCAAATATCTGGTTCCAACGCTTACCTGCAAGCTGTTTATCCTTCCGGCGATCATCATCGCGATCGCTTACGCCTTTGGACTTCGTGGACTTGAGCTGTTCCTTCTGATTGCTGTCTATGCGACACCGGTTGCAGCCGCATCCTACCCGATGGCGCAGAATATGGGCGGTGACGGAGAGCTTGCCGGACAGTTTGTCGTGATCAGTACGGCGGTGTCCATGTTTACACTGTTCTTATGGATCTTCTTTATGAAATCCGTGGGACTGATTTAAAATCAAATAAAAAAGCCCTGTCTTCTGAATGAAACTAAATTCATCAGAAGAGGGGGCTTTTTTATTTTGTCTTTTTCTTGTCGATTCAGTCTTTTTTGAAAATTCCTTTGATACGCTGACCGATCGTTTTCTTCTTTGGAAGCGGGATCAGTCCTCCGCGCGGAACGGACTTGATCGCTGTGATGTAAAGACCACTGATCTCAACCTTGATCTCAGTCTTTAACGGGAGCTGAAGGAAAACCTTTTCGTCGGCGATCATGGTCATGATCTTTGTACCGATCTTTGCTTTTACTACCGGAACCTTCATCCGCTTTGCATACCATGGAGTCTGCTCATAAACGATCGGCGGGAGTCCGGCTTCCTTTATTTTCAACTTTTTCTTGTCGATCGCCATCAGACTCACGGTCTGCTTAGCGGCATCGATCGCGCTCTGCTGTTCTACCTGGCGCTTTTCCATCTTACGTCCGAGGAAGTAAAGCACAGCGAGGACAACGACAAGGATCAGGAGAATGACAAGAATGACATTTGCTACGATACTCCAGTTCATGTGGATACCTCCAGTGTGTTCACGTTCGCCCTGTATCACAGGGCATTACCTGTAAATTATACCATCGCAGGTATAAAAGCGCAAGCAGTTTTCAAGAAGAGGATGTGCCAACAGTAAGAAGCCCCACCTGCAAAATTAAATTCCCCCCCTTTTCGCGCAGTCAGAACAGAAAATATGTGCGGCAGGGAAAGCTGAGAAAACCAAAATAAATAGAGGGAAAATTTGCGGACATCCGAAATGATACATTTACTTTAGGCACAAAACATGAAAAAGGTTGCGCATTGACGGATGCGATAGTATAATTATTGATAACTGGTTGGGATTCATATAAAAATTCAGAACAACTCGAAAATTAAATTTTGAGAGCTGCCTGATCGGAAAATGAAAGGGCAGCGTGGACAACAGCCGGAAATCATGTACAAGAAAGGTGATATGGAGATGGGAAAACAGACAGCTTGGGAAGAAATTGATAAGAAATCCAGCGAGATCTTTACCGCCAGCGACGAGATCTGGGGCTGCGCGGAGACGGCCTTCACGGAAGAAAAGTCGATGAAGATCCTCTGCGATGTTCTGAAAGCAGAAGGTTTTACAGTTGAGACAGGTCTTGCGGACGTAAAGACAGCATTTAAGGGCACATTCGGTTCCGGAAAACCTGTGATCGGTATCTTAGGCGAGTTCGATGCCCTGTCCGGACTGGATCAGGAAGCGGGAGCTACCGAGAAGATCGTTGTGCATGATGGCGCCAGCGGACACGGCTGCGGACATAACATGCTCGGCACAGCGTCCCTCTCCGCGGCGATCGGAATCAAAAAGTATCTGGAAGAAAGCGGAAAACCGGGAACCGTGATCTATTTTGGCTGCCCGGGTGAGGAAGGCGGATCCGGAAAGGCATTTATGGCGAAAGGCGGAGTGTTCGCAAACCTTGACGCCGCGATCACATGGCATCCGGGAGATTTAACGCAGGCCGACACGGGAAGCTCCCTCGCAAACTATCAGGTAGCGTATAAATTCTATGGGAAGAGCGCCCACGCAGGCGGCGCACCGCATCTTGGACGAAGCGCCCTTGACGCGCTGGAGCTTATGAACATGGGTGTCCAGTTCTTAAGAGAGCATGTGGTTCCGGAGGCGAGAATCCACTACGCGATCACAAACACCGGCGGATACTCCCCGAACGTTGTACAGCCGTATGCGGAGGTTCTGTATCTGATCCGTGCACCGAAGAACAGCCAGGTGGAGGAGATCTATCAGCGTGTCAACAAGATCGCTGAGGGCGCTGCCCATATGACAGAGACCCGTGTGGAAATCGATTTCGTAAAGGGCTGCTCGAACCTCATGAGCAACAAGGTGATCGCGAAGGAACTCTGGGACAATCTTGTGGAGCTTGGCGCTCCGGAGTACACGGAAGAGGAGATGAAGTTTGCCAAAGCCATCAGTGAAGGTGTTGGCGAGAGCCGTTTTGAGTCCTTAGAGAAGATCGCAAAGAACTGCAAGGACAAAGCAGCTAAGGCGGAAGTCCTTTCCCATAAGGGCGAGAGCATGTACCGCTTTGTCGCTCCATTCAACCCGGACGGAATCATGTCCTTCGGTTCCACGGACGTTGGTGATGTGAGCTGGAACTGCCCGACTGCCCAGGCCTACGTTGCTACATGGGCGGCTGGAACACCGGGCCACTCCTGGCAGGTTGTTTCCCAGGGCAAGAGCGGACTGGCACACAAGGGACTGATCTACGCGGCGAAGGCAATGGCAGGCGCAGCGATCGATATGTATGAGGATCCGGAGATCATCGCGAAGGCGAAAGCGGAGATGGAGGAGGAGCTGGATGGCGACACCTATCACTGCCCGATCCCGGACGGCTGCAAGCCGAGAGCGATTGGAATGAAGATGTAAAAAATTGATGGATGCGATTGAGCGTGAATAGATCTTTCTGGCGAACGTGAAAGGAATGACGCATTGTAATCGTACATAAAAAGTGGGGAGAAGTTCCGTAAAATGGAACTTCTCCCCGTTTTTTATTTCAAGGAAGATCCTGATCAGATCCGTTTCAGCTCATACTGTCTCGTGCCGAGACCGATCTTTTCCGCCTGATCGAGAGTCGCCTGCCATTCGATATTTGGGTTGGAATCCTTGAAATGATCATGGTGGCAGTGCCATCCCGGCTGGGAGAGATGTTCTCCAAGCTGGCTATTGGCGATTGGAGCTGCCTTCAGACAGGCATCCGCGCAGGCCTGGTCCAGAGCCACCGGATCGAAGCTTGCGAACATTCCGATATCCGGAAGGATCGGGGCATCATTTTCACCGTGGCAGTCACAGTTCGGACTGATATCCTGCACAAGGGAAATATGGAAGCACGGGCGGTCATAACAGACAGCCTGCGCGTACTCTGCCATCTTGCGGTCTAAAAGCTCGTTGGCATTGTAGTTCGGGTTGTAGATAGCGTCAAAGCTGCAGGCACCGATACAGCGGCCGCATCCTTTGCACTTGTCATAATCGATGACGGCTTTCTTATTTACATATGTAATAGCATCACTTCCGCACTCTTTCGCACAGCGTCTGCAGCCGCGGCAGAGCTTTTCACGGACGGACGGCTTTCCACTTGCGTGCTGCTGCATTTTTCCGGCACGGCTTCCGCAGCCCATACCGATGTTTTTGATGGCACCGCCGAAACCGGTGGACTCATGACCTTTGAAATGGGTCAGGCTGATAAAAACGTCGGCGTCCATAACCGCGTGGCCGATGAAGGCCGTCTTGCAGTATTCTCCGTTCACGACCGGAACCTCCACCTCGTCAGTTCCGCGAAGACCGTCACCGATGATGATCTGGCAGCCGGTGGAGATCGGGTTGAAGCCATTGAGGTTTGCACAGTCTAAATGATCCAGAGCATTTTTTCTGCTGCCCGGATACAGGGTGTTGCAGTCGGTCAGAAACGGCATGCCGCCCTGTTCCTTACAGAGATCCGCTACCGCTTTTGCGTAGTTTGGACGAAGGAAGGCGAGGTTTCCAAGTTCACCGAAATGCATTTTGATCGCGACGAATTTTCCGTCCATGTCAATGTTTTTGATCCCTGCAGCAACGCAGAGCTTTTTCAGCTTGTCCAACTGGCTGGTTCCAACCGAACACCGGAAATCGGTAAAATAAACCGTTGATTTTTCCATGCTTATAAAGTCCTCCTTTAATAAATACTTCGCAACGCTCCAGTACCGTAAAGTCTGCGTTTTACTGCGGCGAGTACGGCCGGCGCGACCAGTGCGGTCAGCGCGCAGCCTGCTGAACCGTTACGATCTTTCTAATAAAAGTATCCCCGCAAGTCTTAAATTAGTCAAGGATAAATTTTGCGGAATTTTTTTAAGGATAAATTTTGCAGAAATTTTTACATTGTGGTATAGTAAACGGGAATCGGTGTGTGCCGATGCATACCAGAAACAAAAAAGGAAGCTGCGAAGAACAGTTATAAAAGGTGATCGTATGAACATAAGAAAACTGGCAAGACCAGCGGCAGCGCTTTTGGCTGCCGCAACCCTGATGGCGGGGATCCCTGAACTTCGGATGGAAGCGCAGGCGGCGTTTCCGGAATACTTAAAATCCGTGACCTACTTCGGTGATGCCTGGCCTATCAACTACTGGGGGACAGAGGATGACAACATGGGGGCAAATTTTGCCCGCATCAAGGCGGACGGCTTCAACAGCATCATTCTCGTGATCCCGTGGAGAGAGTTTCAGCCGGGAGATATGGGAAATATGTACAATGAGGCTGCTTTCGCCAAACTCGATCAGGTCATGAAGTGCGCGGATGACCATGGACTTATGGTGACGCTGCGGATCGGTTACTGCTGGGATTACAGCGGTGACGCGTCCCTTCCGGAGCGATATGCCGGTGTGGTGCAGGACGGAAGCAATGACAGGAAGATGTGGCTGGATTACTGTAAGACGATCTATGACCGGGTATCCGACTACGGGAACTTTCAGGGTGGATTTATTACCTGGGAGGACTTCTGGGACTATACGTCAAACATGGACCGGGATCTCACAAGAGCCCTCAGTATCCGTCTGGCATCCAGATGCGGATATCAGGATTACCTGAAGGCCCACTACTCCCTTGCGGAGGTCGGCGCGGTCTACGGAAAGACATTCCAGGATTATTCCGAGATCTGGATCCCGGAGAGAAAGCGCCCGGAGGCGAAGTTGTTTTTTGAGTTCTATGACAGCTTTTTAAATAAGCTCCTCTCCGAGAGTCAGGAAGTGTTCCCCGGACTATCCATGGAGGTCCGGTCCGACGGCGACCCGATCTACCAGCTGGACGGAAGCTATACCTACTATTCCCACTCCGCTACATATCCGTGTGCCGATGCCGAGTACTCCGCTCTTATGTACAGCGTGTCCCTCGGACAGCAGAACGTGGGAGACCATATTTCCGCGGAAACAGCGCTGGCATCCATGCAGAACAGCATGAACGGTCTGGTGGAAAAGAGCGGAAAGAAGTATTTTATGGAGCAGTTCCTCTATATGGATTCCACAGAGGCATTCTCCTACAATACCCAGATCGAGGAGTCCCAGGTGGCGGACTTTGTGAAGAATGCCGCTCCGATCTTAAAGGATACTACCTGCGGCTACGGTCTCTGGGTATACCGGAATTATGTAAATGATTGTGTATACAATGGTCAGTTCGCTCTGGGACTGACAGGCTGGGATACCACCGGAAGGGTTGAGAAAACGGAACATGACGGATCAAAGGCAGTCACTCTGGCAAAAGACAGTGTGCTCAGCCAGAATGTCCATGGACGTCTTGGAAAAAGGGACAAGATCTATGTAAAATTCTGGGCGGCACCGAAGAACGGTACAGCGAAGGTCACCTTCCAGATCGGTGACGCTAAAAAGTCGGTTCAGGTGACGGAAGCGGGAAATTATGAGTGTTCCATCCCGTGGCAGGAAAACTATAATCTCTCGATCACGACAGACCGCAGCGTGACACTGGACAATATTAAAATGTATTCCCACGAGCAGTACGGCAGGATCTACGACACGGACGGCAACGAGCAGGATCTCGCGGCGGCGTTCCGGGAGTTAAATGCGGCACTGGATCAGACACAGACTTCGGAGGCTGTTCCGGCAGCCGATTCCAGTAAATAAAATTTCTGTAAAAAAAACATAAAGAAATTTGAAATTCCCACTTGCGGAATTGCTCAGACTACGATATAATCTCCGGGATAGTTTGACAGGGATTGATAAAAACCTGTCAGTGTCCCGGAGATTTTTATGCGGGCAATGAGTCAAAGGCTGTGTCTGCGTATCAGGAATGTTTTGGAGAGCCGCCCCAAAGCTTATGTTTCCGGGTGTGTTGCGCGGTAAAAAAAAGGAGGATTACATGGAGAAAAAGAAAAGTTCACTCGCTGTCAGAATGAGTATTTCCCTCGTCTGCGGTCTGGTAGCAGGTCTTCTGTTAATGTTCTTAAGAGAAAACCTCAACAGCACAGGTAAGGAAGCCGTATGGGCAACGATCAACAGCATCCTGTTCCAGGATATCACAGCGGCAGGCGCTGAAAAGGCACTCGGTATCTTCTATATTATTGGTCAGTTGTTTATCCGTTCCTTACAGCTTGTCATCGTACCGATGGTATTCACATCCATCACACTTGCGATCGGACAGATTTCCGATACAAGAACTCTTGGCAGAATTTCCGTAAAAACGATCGCAGGTTTCCTGATCTGCTCTTTCTTCGCATTACTTATGGCATGCGTAGTCGGAATCATAATCTACAATGCCGGCGTGTTCAACATTCAGGTTGAGGGTCTTGAAGGTTCTGCCGGATCTACCGGTTCCAACCCGTTAAATGTGATCCTTAACATTGTTCCGTCCAATATCACAGCGGTATTCAGCACAAACACTTCCGTTCTCGCGATCGTGTTCTTAGCGGTTTCCCTCGGTCTCTGCATGAAGGCAGTCGGCGACGAGAAGAGCGCAACATTAAAGAAACTCATCACAGAAGTAAACGATATCGTTGTTGTATTCTTAAACTACGTTGTTACAAAGTTCGGTCCGTTCGCGATCTTCGTTCTTCTTGCAAGAACATTCGCGACATACGGAATCCACCACTTAAAACCGGCTCTGGCATACGTTGTCGTAACCGTTATCCTGCTTCTTGTATTCCTCTTTGTGGGATACCCGATCTTTGTAGCAGTTACAACAAAGCAGAATCCGGTGAAGTTCGCAAAGAAGATCTTC
>UMEM01011123.1_pt1 | contig 53569 bp, 53 predicted proteins | sample 1964761 | NCBI WGS metagenome assembly UMEM01 (sample SAMEA4836021, study PRJEB28245) | human gut metagenome | biome: gut microbiome; material: fecal sample | place: Denmark | collected 2008 | reverse complement strand
GGTACGTGAGCTGGGTTCAGAACGTCGTGAGACAGTTCGGTCCCTATCCACTGTAGGCGTTAGAATATTGAGAAGACCTGTCCTTAGTACGAGAGGACCGGGATGGACAAACCTCTGATGTACCAGTTGTCACGCCAGTGGCACAGCTGGGTAGTCACGTTTGGAATAGATAATCGCTGAAAGCATCTAAGCGGGAAACTAACTTCAAGATAAGTATTCTTTAAGATACCTTCGAGCCAAGGAGGTTGATAGGTTGGAGGTGTAAGTACAGCAATGTATTTAGCTGACCAATACTAATTATCGAAGTTTTAATCTAAGATCTACTATATAGTTTCAAGTGTTCAGACTTGCGCATAAAGATATTATGTGATAAAATGAATAAGCTTGGTGAGTATAGCTATGGGGGTACACCTAGTTACATTCCGAACCTAGAAGTTAAGCCCATATACGCTGATGGTACTTGGCTGGAAGCGGCCTGGGAGAGTATGGATTTGCCAAGCAATTTTTTAGAGGGAAGCTAGTGCTTCTCTCTCTTTTTTTATTTCTTTTATTTTTTTGGAAAAAATGGTACAATAAAGTATTATAGTATTTGAAATTTCATAAATAAATTGGAGGATAAAATTAATGGTTTATTATATTTACCATAGTGCCTTTGTCATAGAACTAGAAAAAAGTATTTTAATATTTGATTTCTATAAATTTCCCAGTAATAAAAAGAAAGAAAAAGAGGAATTTTTTAATAGATTTATAAAGAGGAATGATAAAAAAGTTTATGTATTTTCAACACATAGTCATTCAGATCATTTTAATAAAGAAATTTTAACTTGGTTAGAAATGAATGAAAATATAAAATATATTTTAAGTGACGATATAAAGATATATAAACATAAAAACTTTTATTTTACAAAAGAAGATGATAGTTTTGAATTGGATAATTTAAAGATAAGTACTTTTGGTTCGACTGACTTAGGTTCTTCATTTTATATAAATACAGAGAATAAAAATCTATTTCATTCGGGAGATTTACATTTTTGGCATTGGGAAGATGATACCCCTGAGGAAGAAAAAACTATGTATGATGCTTATATATTTCAACTTGAAAAGATAAAAAAATTAGATAGAATTGATATCGCTTTTGTACCAGTAGATCCAAGATTAGGAGTTAATACATTAGAAGGTGTAGAATTGTTTTATAAGATTTTAAAACCTAAGATAATAATTCCTATGCATTTTTCTGATGATTATAGCCAGATGAAAAATTTTATTGAAAAGTTTAAATATAATGATGATGTTAAAGTTACAGAAATAAAAGATAGTATGGAGAAAGTATTGGAGTAATTATGATAGATGTAAAATTTTATATGCTAGTTGAAGGGGAAGATAGTCTTTATCTAGCTCTATATGATTCTGAAAAAAATTTAATTAATAGCTACTCTAATTTAAATCAGAATGATATAAACAATTATATAGAAAATTTAGAAAATGAAAAAGAATTTTTTATCAGTTGGGAAGAAGAAAAAAGTAGCGATTATTTAAAATTAGATGAAAAATTAATTTCTTATCTTTTAGAGAAAGATAACTTTGTAAATAGTGACTTTGAAACAATAAGAAAAAAAGAAATTGAAAATTTAGCTTTATTTATAAGAAATAATAGTGAAATTGAGGATAGAGTAGATATTTACATAGAAATCAATGATAATCTTTTAGAAAAAAATAATATAGTGGGAAACTATATTTATTCACAGGGGATATTCTATAAGATAGACATAGCAGAAGATTCACAATTTCCATTGATAGATTTATTTCAAAAGATAGATAAATATGAATTTGAAAGTTATTGTACTTTAATTTTAAAGAATTATAGGAATATAGACTTAAAATATGAAGATTATGAAACTGTTATAAGTGAAGAAAGAAATGCTATTCCACAGATAATAATAGAAAAGATATCTTTTGATAACAGTCTTTATATAAAGATAAATTCTATTATATCTACAATGGATTATGAATTTTTCATAAAAAATCAAATAGAAACAGTACTTACTGTAAATGAGCTGGAAAAGAAATTAGAAATTTCTAAAATAAATTTAGAAAATTTAAGTTCAGATATGTTTGAGATAGTTAAGGTTTTAACTAAATTACAAAAAAGTATAGGCTTAAAATCTTCATATTATATAGATAATGAAAATTTTATTATTTTAAATGAAGAATTAGCAAAAGAATTTGTAAAAAAAGAATTACTACAACTTACAGGAAAATATAGTATTATTGGTACAGATAGACTGAGAAAATACAATATAAAAGCTGTTAGACCAAAATTAAGTGGAAAATTCAGTTATAATCTTGATTATTTTGAAGGAGAAGTAGAAGTTGAGATTGAAGGAGAAAAATTCTCTATTCAACAACTTTTAAATAACTATAAAAAAGATGAGTATATTGTTCTAAGTGATGGGACAAATGCTTTAATTAACAGAGAATACATCGAGAAATTACAAAGAGTATTTAAAGAAGAAGATGGGAATAAAATAAAAGTTTCGTTTTTTGATATGCCAATAGTTCAAGATATGATTGATGAAAAAGCATTTGAAAACAATTTTATGGGAAGTAAAGATTTTTTTGAAGGAATAAATAAATTAGCAGAAGAAGATATTGATTATCCTAAATTAAATGCAACTTTAAGAGATTATCAAAAATATGGTTATAAGTGGCTTAAATATTTAACAGATAATAATTTAGGAGCTTGTTTAGCAGATGATATGGGCTTAGGTAAGACCTTACAAGCCATAGTTTTAATTTCTAAAATACACGAAGAAAAAAAGAAAAAATCTATGGTAATAATGCCTAAAAGCTTGATATATAACTGGGAAAATGAAATTAAAAGATTTTCACCTAAGTTAAAAGTTGGTGTATATTATGGTATAAATAGAGATTTTTCTTCTTTAAAAAAGGCTGATGTAATTTTAACTACCTATGGAACTATAAGAAATGATATTGAAAATCTCTTGGAACAAAAATTTGACTTGCTTGTTTTAGATGAATCACAAAATATTAAAAATATTAATTCACAGACAACAAAAGCAGTGTTACTTTTAAATGCTAAAAAAAGGGTAGCATTGAGTGGAACACCTATTGAAAATAACTTATTGGAGCTATATTCATTATTTAGATTTTTAAATCCAGAAATGTTTGGTTCAGTACAGGAATTTACAAATGATTATATAGTTCCTATACAAAAATACTCTGATACTTCAACTATTGAGGAGTTAAGAAAAAAAATATATCCTTTCTTATTAAGAAGAGTTAAAAAGGAAGTTTTAGCAGATTTGCCAGATAAGATAGAAAAATTGGTTTATGTGGATATGAATGATGAACATAGAAGATTCTATGAAGAAAGAAGAAAATATTATTATTCATTACTTGAAAAAAATACTTCAAGTCAGGGAAATTTTGACAAATTTTTTGTGTTACAAGCTATAAATGAGCTAAGACATATAGTGAGTTCTCCTGAGCTAGAAAGTAAAAAGATTATTTCAAGTAAAAAAGAAGTTTTAATTGAAAATGTGATAGAAGCCATTGAAAATAATCATAAAGTTTTAGTGTTTGTAAATTATTTATCTTCAATAGAAAGTATCTGTGATTCATTGAAAGAAAATAAGATAAAATATTTAAAGATGACAGGGCAAACAAAAGATAGACAAAATTTAGTGGATAAATTTCAAAATGACAGCAGATATAAAGTATTTGTAATGACATTAAAAACAGGTGGTGTAGGTTTGAATTTAGTATCTGCTGATACTATATTTATCTATGACCCTTGGTGGAATACAACTGTTGAAAATCAAGCTATTGATAGAGCATATAGATTAGGACAAGATAAAACTGTTTTTGCTTATAAGATGATTATGAGGAATACAATAGAGGAAAAAATACTAAAATTACAAGAGATTAAAAATAAATTATTAGATGATTTAATATCAGAAGATAATTTATCTACAAAAAATTTATCTAAAAGTGATATAGAATTTATTTTAGGAAGCTAGGTGAACTATATGAATGAACTTGAACATATATTGAGTAAGAGGTATGACCAAGAAATATTGTTAAAATTATTTCAAAAATATTTTGTGAATTGGATAGCTGACGGCTATATAGGAAAAGAACTTAATATATTTGAGATTTCAACAATAGGTGAAAAAACTGATAAAGAAGTTTTATTAAAATTATTTGCTGAATTTTATGGAAATGAAGAAAATTTTAAAAAGATTTTTGAAACTTTATCAGAAGAAGTAAAAGAAATTTTTAAAGTTGTTGTATGGGAAGAAAAGTTTCCTATAAAAAAAGAAGATTTAAAAAAATATCTTGATACATATACAGATAATTTTGAGAAAGAAGTATTTATTCCAAAAGATGAATACCTATTTTTTGATTTAGAAGAATTTGATAAGGATATGAATACAGCTTTTTCCATAAAATATGATATAGCTAGATATATTAGAAATTTTGTAGACAATAAACCAAAAAATTACTATCTATATTCAGATGAGTCAAGTTCAGATTTGGCTTTTAAATTATATAGAGATAATAACGAAAATGAATTTATCAATAATATGAATTTCTATTTAGATTTTTATAATTCAGGAGAAAATCCTATATCAAGTAGTGGAAAGATCTTAAAAGACTTCAAAAGAAATATGCAAAAACACTGTGGAATAACAGAATATTACAATGATGTAAAAGGACTTGAATTTTTAAAGACAGAAACTTTATGCTTGATATTTACTTTGCTTGAAAAGAAATATAGAATAAGTAGTTATTTTAACAATAAAAATATTAAAAATGTTATAGATGATTTTATGACAACTGAAACTTTTGATAAGGAAGAGAGCTACAATTATACAAACTTATTTTTAAATTTTTTAAAAGGGACTAGAAATATTTGGGAAAATCCTGAAAAAATAAGTGAAGTTGTAAAATCTTTGCTTGGACTTTTAAAGGAAATGCCAAAAGATGATGTTGTCAGCATAGACAATATTGTTAAAGCCTTTATTTATAGGGATAAGGATGTAGAGCTTATAGCATTTAAAGATGTAAAAGATTATATTTATATCAATGAAGCTAATGGGGAAAGAGCTAAAATTCTTGAATATAAACAATATGAAGATTATATTATAGAGCCTTTTGTAAAAAGCTATATATTTTTATTAGGAATATTTGGCGTGTTTGAAATATTTTATGAAAAACCTTTCTTTAAAAAGGGCTTATACTTAAAAAATAACTATTTATCAAAATATGATGGTTTAAAATATATAAAATTAACAAATTTGGGAAGATATATCTTTGGATACACAGATAAGTATGAGTTACCTAAAATCTATGAAAAAGCAGAAGTACAAATTGATGATAAAAGGCAATTTGTAACAGTGGTTGGTGAAGCACCTGCAAAGATGATGTTTTTTGAAAAAATAGGAACTAAGGTAAAAGAAAATATGTTTAAATTGACTTATGATAGTTTTATAAAAGGGATTAAAAACTATGATGAGCTGATTGAAAGAATAGAAAGATTTAAGGAAAATATAGATAATAAAGAACTTTCTCAAAATTGGGAAGAATTTTTTGAAAATTTAGAAAAGAAATTTAATTCTGTAAAAATTGAAGATGACTATGTAATATTAAAATTAGAAGATAATAAAGAGTTGATACAAATTGTTATCAAAGATAGCAGATTTAAAAAGTTATCTTTAAAGGCAGAAGAATATCATTTACTTGTGAAAAAAGAAAATTTAAAAGAAGTTATAAAGATTTTTTCTGAATATGGATACTATATAGTAGAATAGGGAGAACTTATGGATATTGAAGTTTTTTTAAAAAGTGTTGTTAGTCAAAACGAAACAGAAATGAGGAAATATTTTCATAAAACAGCTATTATAAAATGGCATAATACAAATGAAAAATTCACTCTTGATGAATATATTAAAGTAAATTGCGAATATCCTGATGAATGGGAAGGTAAAATAGAAAAATACGAAAAAATTGGAGATTTAGTGATTTTAGTTGCTTTAATTAGTTCTAAAACTAAAAATATTTCTTTTTATGTAACCTCATTCTTAAAAATTTTAGATGATAAGATAATAGAATTAGATGAATATTGGGGAGATAATGGAGTTCCTCCAAAATGGAGAATTGATATGAATATAGGGAGTAAAATTTCTTAATTTATTAGAAAAAGTTGAGGAGAACTTATGGAGAATAATTTTGTTCATTTGAATTTACATACTGAATATAGTTTATCAGAGGGTGTAAATAGCATAGATAATTTTTTAATCAAAGCAAAAGAACTAGGAATGACCTCATTGGCAGTAACAGATTATGCCAATATGTTTTGTGCTGTTGAGTTTTATCAAAAAGCAAAAAAAATGGAAATAAAACCAATTATTGGTTTAGAACTACCTATTTCTAATAGAGATGAGCAAAATATTTTTAGCTTAACTTTACTTGCTAAAAACTATAATGGATATAAGAATTTAGTTAAGTTAGCCTCTGAACTATATAAAAACAATGAAAATAGAGAATTAAAATTAAATAAAGAGATTCTAAAAGAACATAGCCAAGATTTAATTGCACTTTCATCTTCAATGAATGGAGAAATTGGAAAGGCTATTTTAACAAATTCATCAGATGAAAAAGTTAATAAAATAATTGATGAATATATTGAAATATTTTCAAAAGAAAATTTTTATTTGGAGATACAAGCCAATGAACTTTCTGAAACAAAAATAATAAATGATAGGTTTTATGATTTAGCAAAATTTTATGACCTAGAATTAGTGGCAACAAATAATGTTTATTATGTTGATAGAGATGGTTATGAGTTGCAGGATATTATAATCTGTATTCAGTCAGGTCTAAAGGTAAAGGAAAAAAATAGAAAAAGAGCTATTTCAAAGGAATTATATCTAAAATCCAAAAATGAAATGAAAAGATTTTTAGGAGAAAAATTTGAAAAAGCTATTGAAAATGCAAATCATATAGCAGATTTATGTAATGTTGAAATAAGTTTTGGAAACTTACAATTTCCATATTATGAAGTTCCGAGTGAATATTCTGGAATGGATGAATATTTAAAAACTATCTGCCATACTAATATTAAAAAATTATATAAAGAAGATTTAACTAAGGATATCTTAGACAGATTAGAGTATGAATTATCAGTTATTATAAAAATGGGATATTCTGGATATTTTATAGTTGTATGGGATTTTATATCTTATGCAAAAAGAAGAGGCATACCTGTTGGACCAGGTAGAGGTTCAGCAGCTGGAAGTTTAGTTGCCTATTGTCTAGGAATAACTATGATAGACCCTATAAGATATAATTTACTATTTGAAAGATTTCTAAATCCTGAAAGAATATCTATGCCAGATATTGATATAGATATCTGTCGTGAAAGACGGGACGAACTGATAGATTATGTTGTGCATAAATATGGTAGAGATAGAGTTGCACATATAATAACTTTTGGAAGAATGAAAGCTAGAGCTGCAATAAGAGATATAGGTAGAGTTTTAGATATAGATTTAAAGAAAATTGATAAACTTGCTAAGTTAGTTTCACATTCTCAAACCTTAGAAAAAACTTTAAAAGAAAATGTTGAAGTTGCTAAATTATATACAACAGATATTGAATTACAAAAAGTTATAGACTTAGCAATAAGAATAGAAAATAAGGTAAGGCATGTATCTACACATGCAGCAGGTATACTTATAACAAAAGAAGATTTAGATAGAACAGTTCCAATTTATTTAGATGAGAAAGAAGGAGTTATAGCAACTCAATATCAAATGAAAGAACTTGAAGAGTTAGGACTTTTAAAGATAGACTTCTTAGGATTAAAAAATTTATCAAATGTCCAAAGGACAATAGATTATATAAAAAAATATAAAAATATTGATATTGATTTATATAAAATTCCACTTGATGATAAAAAAGTTTTTCACATGTTATCTTTAGGAGATTCAACAGGAGTTTTCCAGCTTGAATCAACAGGAATTAGAAAGATAATGAAAAGATTAAAGCCTGATAAGTTTGAAGATATAGTTGCTTTATTGGCACTATATAGACCTGGACCTTTACAATCAGGTATGGTTGACGACTTTATAAATCGTAAGAATGGAAAAGAAAAAATTGAATATCCACATAAAAATTTAGAGATAATATTAAAAGAAACCTATGGTGTAATTTTGTATCAAGAGCAAGTTATGAAAATAGCGAGTTATATGGCAGATTATAGTCTTGGTGAAGCAGATTTATTAAGACGGGCTATGGGGAAGAAAAACTTTGCTATTATGAGAGAAAATAGAGAAAAGTTTATTGAAAGAGCAATAAAAAATGGTTATACAGTTGAAAAATCAGAAGAAATATTTGAATTGATAGATAAATTTGCAGGTTATGGTTTTAATAAATCTCACTCTGTTGCTTATGCTATGATTTCATATTTGACTGCATATTTTAAGGTACATTATCCAGCTTATTATTATGCAGCAGTTATGACTTCTGAAATTTCAGAAACAGGAGATATTGCTTATTATTTTAATGATGCAAAAGAACACGGAATAAGAATTTATTCTCCAAATATAAATTCTCCTAGTGCATATTTTGAGGTTAAAAATGATGGAATAACTTATTCTCTTGCAGCAATTAAAAATTTTGGTTTAACTATGGCTAAAAAAATAGTTGAAGATGTAAAATTAAATGGCAAGTATACAACACTTGAAGAATTTGTTTTTAGAAATAAGAAGAATGGAATGAATAAAAGAGCCTTAGAAGCTTTGATTTTATCAGGTGCTTTAGATGAGATAAAAGGAAATAGAAAAGAAAAATTTTTATCAATAGATAAGGTACTAGATTATAGTTCAAAAGCACCAAAAACAGATGAAATTCAACAGATGAACCTTTTTGGTGAAGCAGCTAAAACAATAGATAAATTTAATTTGGCTATAAGTGAAGATTTTAACTTAGATGAAAAGTTAAATAAAGAAAAAGAATTTTTAGGATTCTATTTAAGTTCACATCCACTTGATAGATACAAGGATATTATTTTAGCATTTAGAATTAATAAACTTTCTGAAATTGATTTAGAAGAAAAACAAGTTATAAAAACATTTGGGACTATCACAAATTTAAAAAAGATTATAACTAAAAAAGAAGAACAGATGGCAATGTTTAACCTTATTTGTTATGATAGAACTCTATCTTGTATAGCTTTTCCTAGGGTATATGAAAGGTTTATAAGTGAGCTTATAGAAAAGAAAACTGTGTATATTGAAGGAAAAATCCAAATAGATAATTATAAGGGAGAGAGTACAAGTAAGTTATTAGTGGATAAATTAGTGGAATTAGATAAAATTTATGAATACCCAGCAAAAAAATTATTTATATTAATAGAGCCAGAAGATAGTTATAGGTATAGTAGACTTAAAGATTTAATTAATTCTAATAAAGGAAAAACTCAAATTATATTTGCTATCAAAAATAAAAATGAAAAAAAATTGCAAATAATGAATAAAGGAGTAAGACTTAGTAAAGAATTTTTTGAGAATTTAGTTGAGCTTATGGGTATAGACAAAATAAAAATTGAGATGTGAAATAAAAGAGGCTGTTGCAAACTTATGAATAAAATAAAAAATAGTTCATTACTAGCTAAATTTCTTAACGATAAAAAATCAAGAATTCGCTGCAAATTCACTAAACTCACTTCGTTCAAACACAGTGAGATTTGCTCGGTTCATTCTATTTGATTTTTTATCTAAAATTTAGAATGTAATTTCACTTATTTTTTATTCTTATTTCAATAGTTTGATTTGCAACAGTCCCTTTATTCTGTTTTTAAAATTTTATCAGTTATAACTTATAAAATTATTTATTTACTTGACTTTTATACTCCTTATGTGTACTATACTTATAAGAAGTGTAATTTGTTATAATGGAGGTTTCTATGGCAACAGTGAGAAAAAATATAACATTGAAAGAAGAGGAAGTTATTATTTTTAATGATTATTGTAAAAAGACAGGGCAAACATTATCTGAACTTTTAAGAAATTCAGCATTAAAATTTATTAAAGAAGTTGAAGAAATGGATTTAGCAGAATACATAAAATTAAATTGTAAAAAAATGGATAAAGCAGAGGGAGAAGAGATTGCAAAGATAATTAAAAATATTGAAACTGATAAAGATAATAAAGGAGTTGAAATAACATTAGATGAAATCTTACAAGGTAGTCTATAAAAAAGAAGCAATAAAATTTATCAAAATACATAAATTAGAAGGAACTAAATTTTTTAGAGCCTTTGAAGAGATTTCAAAAGATATAACAAAAATAAATCTATACGATATTAAAGATTATCATACTTCTGAAATTGGAGATTTTTTTAGACTTAGAATTGGTAAATATAGAGCAATTTTTAAAATAGATAAAAATATTATAATTATATTAGTTTTAGATATTGGAAGCCAAGGAGATATATATAAAAAGTAGAAACTGTTACAGAAATGTAGCAGTTTTTTATTGCTAATATTATTTTTTTAGAATATAATAATATTAATGTAAAATACTAAGAGAGGTTGAAAATGAAAAATTTTTCTTTATTTGAAAAAGATAAAATAGAATGTAAACCCTTTATAAAATGGGTTGGAGGGAAAGGACAACTTTTATCTGAAATAAACAAACTATATCCTGTTGAGTTAGGAAAAAATATAAATAAATATGCAGAAATTTTTGTTGGTGGAGGAGCAGTTCTATTTGATATTTTGAGTAAATATAAATTAGATGAGGTATATATTAGTGATAAAAATTTAGAACTAATCAATACATACAAAAGCATTAGAGATAATGTTGATATTTTAATAAAATCTTTAAAAGGAATGGAAGAACAATATATTCCTTTGGATAATGAAAATAGAAAAGATTATTATTATAAAAAAAGAGAAGAATATAATAGTTTAAAGATTAATAGTGAAGTGAATAATATAGAAAAAGCAATATTATTTATTTTTTTGAATAAAACCTGTTTTAATGGACTATATAGAGTGAATAAAAAAGGAAAGTTCAATGTTCCTATGGGAGCATATAAAAAGCCTAAAATTTGTGATGAAGAAAATTTAAAAAATGTTTCTTTGACTTTAAGAAATGTTAAAATTGTGTATGCTGATTATAAGGAAAGTGAAAAATTTATTGATGATAAAACTTTTGTATATATAGATCCCCCTTATCGTCCTTTAAATATAACATCTAGTTTTACTTCATATACAGAAAATGATTTTAATGATAAAGAACAAATTGAGCTAGCAGAGTATATTAATGTTTTAAATAAAAAAGGTGCTAAAATAGTTATTAGTAATTCAGATCCTAAAAATAATGATATAGATGATAATTTTTTTGATGAATTATATGATAATTATAATATCAATAGAGTTAAAGCAACAAGAATGTTAAATTCTAATGCTAGTCTAAGGGGAGCAATTAATGAATTATTAATAACAAACTATAAATAAATTGGGGGAAATATGAGAAATTTTGAAAAATGGTTAGGAAAATTTAAAAACAGCATAGCTACTTATGATTACTACATTGATTTGAAAAAAGTAATTAAAAATGTGAGTAACATTAAAATTGAATTAAATATATTAAATTCACTTATAGGGTCTAAAAATATTGAAGGAGAATTTGAAAATATTATTAAAGAATATCCTAAAACTTTGAAATGCATACCGATTTTACTAGCAGTTCGTGATATAGAAATTTATGCACAAGATGAAGAAGGAAGTTTTTTATATAATTTTAAAACTCCAAATTATAGTATAGAACAGTATAAAATTTTTATGAGAAAAACAGGTTTATTTAATTTAATCCAAAATCATATTATAAATAATCTTGTTGATTATGTATTAGGTGTGGAAACAGGTTTAGATTCAAATGGTAGAAAAAATCGTGGTGGACATCTGATGGAAGATTTAGTTGAAAAATATATTGTAAAAGCTGGTTTTATAAAAGGTATAAATTATTTTAAAGAAATGAAAATATCAGAGATAGAAGAAAAATTTAAAATTGATTTATCACAAATTTCTAATAATGGAAAAACTGTTAAAAGATTTGATTTTGTTATAAAGACTGAAAATATGATATATGGTATTGAAACAAATTTTTATGCTAGCAGTGGTTCAAAATTAAATGAAACAGCTAGAAGTTACAAACAAATAGCACAAGAGGCAAAGGATATAAATGGTTTTACTTTTGTTTGGTTCACTGATGGAAAAGGTTGGATAGATGCTAGAAATAATTTAAAAGAAACTTTTGAGATATTAGAAACTATTTATAATATTGATGATATGGAAAATAATATAGTAAAAACATTATTTATATAAGGGAGTATATCTATGAAAATAAGCGATAATTTATCAGAACAAGAAATTGAGGGTTTATTAAAAAATTTTTATCAATATTTTGAAACAGGATATATTTTTGAGGATTTTTTAAAGGAGTATTTATTAAAAATAGGGTTAGATGAAGTAGAAGTAACACAGCGTTCTAGGGATGGGGGAATAGATTTAAAAGCTATTAGAAAAGGAGTTGGGAATTTCAGTGAAATAGATACAATCCATTATTATATACAGGCTAAAAAATATGCTCCAAATAATAGTATAGGTGTGAAGACAATTAGAGAATTAAAAGGAACTATTCCTTTTGGGTATAAAGGTATGCTAATCACAACAGCTCATTTTACAGATGATGCTTACAAAGAATCTTTGAATGATCCTTCAAAGCCAGCTGTTTTAATTGATGGTAAATTACTAATTACAAGTTGTATAGATAATGAGATAGGATTTATTTTTAAACCTATTTTTAGTAAAATAGAAATGGATTTTATTTTAAATAAAAATGAGAATAAATCTAATAAAACTAAAATAGAATATATTGAGAAAACAATTACAAAAAACGATATTAGAGCAAGAATTATATCGATTCCTTCTTCTATAAAAAAAGAATTATCTTTTCTAAATAGCATAGATGTTATAATAAATGATAATGATCACTATCATTTAACTATTGATAGAAGTCATTCTTATCTTGCAAAGGTTACTAAAATATTTAAAAAATATGGAATGTTGACTGAAGATAAAATAGGGACACCTAAAAAAAGCAAATGGTATTATGATATAAAAAATAAAGTTATACATTTAATAATAGAGGATTGATAGTTCAATGAATAAAAAAATTAAAAAATGGGAGCCAGATAATTTTGAATTAGAATTAAATTCTGTTTGGAGTTTTAAAGAAAGAGGAGATTGGGCAACTCATGATGCAAAATGGAGAGGAAATTGGTCGCCATACATACCTAGAAATTTAATTCTTAGATATACAAATGAAAAAGATTTAATTTTAGATCAATTTATAGGAGGAGGGACAACATTAGTTGAAGCAAAATTACTTAATAGAAATATTATTGGCATTGATGTAAATGATGTTGCAATTGAAAGATGTAAAGAAAAAATAGATTTTGAATTTGAGAATTCTGGAAAGGTATACATTCATAAAGGAGATGCAAGAAAACTAAATTTTATTAAGAATGAAACTATTGATTTTATTTGTACTCATCCTCCTTATGCAAATATTATTAAATATAGTGAAGATGTAGAAGAAGATTTATCACATTTAAAAATACCTGAATTTTTGAAAGAAATGAAAAAAGTAGCCTCTGAAAGTTATAGAGTTCTAAAAAAAGATAAATTTTGTGCAATTCTGATGGGAGATACTAGGATAAAAGGACATATACAACCATTAGGTTTTGAAGTTATGAAAGTATTTGAAAAAGTTGGTTTTAAATTAAAAGAAATCATAATAAAGGAGCAACATAATTGTAAAGCAACTGGCTATTGGAAAACTAATAGTATAAAATATAATTTTTTCTTAATTGCACACGAGTATTTATTTATTTTTAAAAAATGAAATATAAATTAAAATCACAAACTGTTACAGAAATGTAGCAGTTTTTTATTGCTATTATTTTAGTATTATAGTATAATAATTCTAATCAAAAATTGAGGAGGTTCTATTTTGAAATTAGATAAAGAAAAAATTCTTGCAATGTCTCCAAATGCATCAGCAATAGCAAATGCAAAAAAGATTTGTAGTAGTGGAGCTTTTGTGAAATTAGCACACTCATCTGATGATACTTTTTATATGGGTGAATGTAAGGGAAGTGGAAAATCAAATTACATAGTTTCAGCAGATTTTATAGATGAAGAAAATCCAGTTATAAGATGTACTTGTCCAAGTAGACAATTTCCTTGTAAACACGGATTAGCTTTATTGTTTGAAATAGCAGATGGAAAAACATTTGAAGAATGTGAGATACCAGAAGATATTTTAGCAAAAAGAGAAAAGAAAGAAAAAGCAAAGGCTAAAAAAGAAAGTGCAGAAGGAACAGAGAAAGAAAAGAAAGCACCTTCAAAGATATCTAAGGCGGCTAGAACAAAGAAAATTAATAAGCAAATAGAAGGTTTAGATTTAATTAAAAAGATAAGTTCTCAACTTTTAAAAGTTGGACTTTCTACTATGGGAACAGTATCTTTAAAAGAATATAAGGATATAGTGAAACAATTAGGAGATTATTATTTACCAGGTCCACAAATCTTATTTCAAAGATTGATGTTAGAAGTTCAAGAATATAAAGAAGATCAAGATACAAAACATTATCAACAGGCTTTGGAATGTTTAAAGAAATTGAGGGCAATAGAGAAAAAAGGAAGAGAATATTTAAAAGCAGAACTTGAAAAAGAAAATTTTGAAATAAGTGATAACACTCTATATGAAGATTTAGGTGGAGTATGGAAGTTAGAGCAATTAAATGATTTAGGCTTGAAAAAAGAAAATGCTAAATTAGTACAATTAGCTTTTGAAATAACTTATGATGAAGCAAGTAAAATATTTACAGATTGTGGTTATTGGATAGATATAGATAGTGGAGAAATATCATATACTGCAAATTTAAGACCACTTTCTGCAATAAAATACATTAAACAAGACGACTCTAATTTCTCTTTATTGACAGTGCCTACTTTAACTTATTATCCAGGTGGATTAAATAAAAGAATAAGATGGGCAACAGCTAACTTTGGGGATATAGAAAAATCTTCTTTTAAAAAGATAAAAACTTATGCCACTGATATAGAACAAGCAACTAAGATTGCTAAAAATGAATTAAAGAATATTCTGACAGATAATGAAGTATCTTTGCTTTTAGATTTTGAAAAGATTATGTTTATTGAAGAAGAAGGAAGTAAAAAATATATTCTAGTGGATAAAAATAAAAAAATGATAGAGTTAAAAAATAATGGAGCTAGGGAATTAGCAAAAGTTTTCTACGAACTCTTACCAAATGAATGTTTAGAAAATCAAGTTATGTTTGTAAAATTATATCAAGAAGATAGAACTATATACGCTGAGCCATGTAGTATTATAACAGATGATAAAATCATTCGTTTGGGATTTTAAGGAGGAGTAGAGAATGAATTTTGAACCTTTATATGAATTAAAAAATAGACTTGAAAATGTAGCGGTTGTTGGAATTAATTTAGCAAAAGATGATTTTCGTTTACAAAGAGCAGTGGAACAAGTTAAAGAATATAGCACTGTTGCAAAAGTATTTAAACAAATATATGATATGGGACAAAAATTGATAAGTACAGATGCTGAAGATAAATGTGATATATTTTTAGATTTACTTGCTTTACTTGATGCAGTGCTTTGTACACAGGCTACAACTTATTCAGGAGAAAAACCACAAGAAATAAAGAGTGTTGCTAAGAATAAAGATTTCTATAAGGAACTTCATTATAGTGAATTAAGTCCACTTATCTATGCTTTTACTCAGGAAGGTGGAGGAAGATTATTCATTATACAAGATGCTATTGACAATAACTCTGAAATATTTAATGATTTTCGTCTAAAAAGTTATATGATAAAAGGTCTTTCTGATAAATATTCAGAAATTGTTAATTTAGCAACAAAACAATTAAAAAAACAAAGAAAAGAAATAATTCCATTGTTAAAAGATGGATTTTCTCTCAGGGGTGGAAAAGAAATGCTTGCTAGACTGGATGTTATTTCCCATATTGCTAAAGAAGATGAAAATGATTTTTACAAATATTGCATTGAAAATGGGTCTAAGGAAATGAAGGAAACTGCAATAGGCTTCTTAAGTTATGACCAAAAGAATATAGATTATCTTCTAGATTTAACTAAAACAGAAAAAGGAAAACTTAAAAACAAGGTTTTTGAAGCACTTTCATATATGAGTGATGATAGAGCTGCTGAAGAATGGGCTAAGTTCCTTAAAAAGAAACCATTGGATAATATTGAATATCTAAGAGGAACAAATCAACAATGGGCAATAGAGCACTTTAATAAGTTTATGGAAGAATATATAACAGGACTAAAAAATAAAACATTAAAAACAGCAGAAGAAAGAAGAACAGTTGAAAATGAAATTAATAGAATATGTTGGGTTATTTTAAATAAAGAAAGTGAAAAAACTTTATCATTTTGTAAAGAACTATATCCTTACAATAAAACTGAAATAAAAAGAATTTTAAATTTCTATATAGCAAAAGATTTAAATAAAGAAATTATTGATGTAATTAAAGAATTGTCTAAAAAATATGAAGGTGAATTTTTACAACAAGAATTCTTAATTTCGCTTATTAAAGATAAAGCTGAAACTACTTATAAAAATTTCTCTAAATATGCAGGAGCAGGAAAAGAAAGAGAAGAAGTAAGAGCATTGTTTAATACTTTCATTAGAGGAGATTACTCTAAAAATAAAGAAGAACGTAAAGTTCAAGAAAACTTTAGAGATATGTTCCAAGTAATTTTACGCATGCATTATGATGAAGAAAATAAAGAATATATTTTAGAATGGCCAAACACTATAACTGGTCACTCTATACAAATAAAATTAGATGGCTTTGATAAGAAGTGGTATGATATTATCTTAAGCACTAGTACTGAGATAACAGGAAATTGGGAATATTACACATTATCTCATGGAGATTTTAGAGACTTATATAATCCAAATATAAAGGGTTTGAAAGAAAAGTTTGGAGAATTTTACTATAATATAACACTTGTTCGTACACCTTATCTTGCTGATATAGAGTTCTTAAATAAATTAGGTTGGACAAATTATAAGGATTTTCTTGCAGGTAAAATGGATATAGGAAAAAATATATATTTAATATCTTATAGATTATCTTATATTTCTGATTTTATAAATAAAATTCCTATATCAGAAGAAGATTTAAAAACTCAAATTGAAGAATTATTGGAAAAATATAAAAATATTCAAAAATCAACAATAGATTTATGTCAAAGATGGTTAGATAAATTAAATAGTGGAGTAAAAGTAAAGGAGTTATAATAAATGAGTAAAAAAGAAGATGTACAAAGATTACCAGCAGAGCAACTATTCCAAGAAGAAATAGATGCTTTAATAAAGGCAGAAAAAAATCCTATACCTACTGGTTGGAAAATGTCTCCAAAATCAGTATTGACATATATTTGTGGTGGAAAAGTTGGTAAAAAAACTATAATACCTAAATATATAGGAAATAAAAGATTGGTTGAAATTGCTATTTCAACTTTGGTTACAGACAGAGCCTTACTTTTAATTGGAGAACCAGGAACTGCAAAATCTTGGCTATCTGAACATTTGACTGCTGCAATAAATGGAAATTCAACAAGAGTTATACAAGGAACAGCTGGAACAACAGAAGAACAAATAAGATATTCTTGGAATTATGCAATGCTTATAGCAGAAGGACCTACAAAGGAAGCCTTAATTCCAAGTCCTATATATAAGGCTATGGAAGATGGAGCTATTGCAAGAGTGGAAGAAATTTCTCGTTGTGCCTCAGAAGTACAAGATGCTTTAATATCATTGTTATCTGAAAAAAGATTGAGTGTACCTGAACTTAATATAGAAATACCTGCTAAAAAAGGTTTCTCTGTTATAGCAACTGCTAATACAAGAGATAAGGGAGTTAATGAAATGTCAGCTGCCTTGAAGCGTCGTTTTAATATTGTTGTGTTGCCAAGTCCAAGTACTCTTGAAGTAGAAATAGATATTGTTAGAACAAGAGTTGAGCAACTTGCAGGAAACTTAGACTTAAATGCAAAATTACCAGAGGAAGAAGTTATAGAAAAAGTTTGTACAGTGTTTAGAGAATTAAGACAAGGCGTAACATTAGATGGAAAACAAAAAATAAAACCTACTGCAAATGTATTATCAACAGCAGAAGCTATTTCACTTTTAGCTAATAGTATGGCATTAGCAGGTAGTTTTGGAGATGGAGAAATATCAGATTATGATTTAGCAGCAGGTCTACAAGGAGCTATTGTTAAAGAAGATAGTAAAGACGGACAAATATGGGAAGAATATTTAGAAAATATTATGAAAAAAAGAGGTTCTGAATGGTTGGGACTATATAAAGAATGTAAGGCACTTAATAAAGCTACTAAATAAAGGTGGTGGAAGATATGAAAAAACAAAGTGAGATTAAACCTCATATATTTGGAGTTAGACACTTTTCACCAGCTGGAGCATACTATGTGAGAGAATATTTGGATAAGCTAAAACCAAAAATTGTTTTAATTGAAGGTCCATCAGATTTTAATGATTTGATGAGTGAAATTGTAGGAAAAAATGTAAGCCCTCCTATTGCAATAATGGCTTATACTTTGGAAGCACCAATACAAACAATAGTATATCCATTTGCAGAATTTTCACCAGAATATCAAGCTATACTATGGGCAAAAGAAAATAAAGTTGAATGCAGATTTTGTGATTTACCCTCATCAATATTTTTAGGTATAGAAAATGCAAAAGAAAAAAATGAAGAAACAAATGAAAGTCTAAATAGTTTTATCCATAGAAAGATAGACGAATATTCAAAAGATAGTGATAATGAAGTATTTTGGGAAAGAGTTATGGAACAAGCCTCTGATTATAATGCTTATTATAATGGTGCTAGGGACTATGGAAAAAATTTAAGAGAACTAACTCTATCAAATACATTGTCAGATGCAAAAAATATTATAAGAGAAGCCTATATGTCTAAAGTAGTTTCTGATGTATGTAATGAAGGTTATAAGATAGATGAAATAGCTATGATAGTTGGAGCATTTCATGTTGAAGGTATAGAAAGTGGAAATTTTATTTTAACTGAAAAAGAAGTTAAACAATTACCAAAATTAGAAGCAAAAAAGACATTAATGCCGTATTCTTACTATAAGTTATCAACTTATTCAAATTATGGAGCTGGAAATAAAGCACCAGCTTATTATGAATTTTTATGGAAAGGTTTTAATAAAGGGGATATATTTTATCCAACTTTTATATATCTTAGTAAAATAGCAGAATATCAAAGAAAAACTGGAAATATGGTCTCGTCTGCACAGATTATAGAAGCAGTACAACTAGCTATTTCTTTGGCAAATATACATGATAGCAAAATACCTACCCTTAAAGATATACAAGATGCAGCTATCACTTGTATGGCACATGGTAGTTATGCAGAGTTAGTTATGGCTATGGCTAATGTAGAAGTTGGAAAAAAGATAGGTAAAATTCCACAGGAAGCTATACAAACTTCTATACAATCTGATTTCTATAATCTATTAAAAGAATTGAAACTTGAAAAATATCAATCTTTAAGTGCAACAGAATTGAGATTAGATTTAAGAGAAAAATTAAGAGTACAATCTGAAAAAGCAGCCTTAATGGATTTGAATAGGTCATACTTTTTTCATAAATTAAGAGTTTTAAAAATTTCTTTTGCAAAGCTGATTGAAAAAAATCAAGAGAATACAACTTGGGCTGAGGATTGGGTTTTACAATGGAGTCCTGAAACAGAAATAGAAATTGTAGAAACTATTTTAAAAGGAGATACAATAGAATTTGCAACTGCTTTTGAATTGATGCAAAGGATAAATAATTCAACTACTTTATCTCAAATGGCAGAAGTAGTAAAAGATGCTTTTTATTGTGGTATGCCTAAGGCACTTGAAAAAGCGTTTCAAGCTCTACAAAATTGTATAAGTGGTGATATACCTGTTGATGAAATTGCTAGAACTATGTCTACTCTTTCTTTAATGCTTCGTTATGGAGATATTAGAAAATTAAATATGGAAGTTCTTATACCTATACTTGAACAACTATTTTTAAGAGTATGTTTGATGTTGCCTAGTGAATCAGCTTGTGATAATGAGGCTGCAACAAAACTTTCTGAAAGTATAATAATACTCCATAATGTAGTTGAAAATCATGATTTCTTAGATAGAGAAAGATGGTATGATATTCTTTTAGAACTTGCTACAAGAGATGACTTGAATACAAAAATTTCAGGGCTTGCTATGGCAATATTATTGGAAGCAGGAAAAGTAGATAATGATACTCTTGGACAAGAAGTGGAAAGAAGATTATCAAAAGGTATTCCAGCAGAGCTTGGTGTGACTTGGTTTGAAGGACTATCAATGAAAAATCACTATACTTTAATTGCAAGACTAGGGCTTTGGGAAAAGTTACAAAACTATATTTCTGATTTAGATGAAGAAGAATTTAAAAGAGCTTTATTATTTTTAAGAAGAGCTTTTGCAGATTTTACATCTAATGAAAAGCATGATATAGCAGAAAATATTGCAGAAATATGGGGTTTGAATAAATACGAAGTGAGTGCTGTTGTAAATAAAGATTTAGAAAAAGATGAAAAAGAAATAGTTGCAAAGCTTGAAGAATTTGATTTTGACGATATTTAAGGAGAGTTATGGACTACAGAAAAGATATAAAGCGTTGGAGGTTAATTCTTGGAAAAGATACAGAAGAAGATTTTACTTCTATGGATTCAGAAGCAATTTCAAGTTTTAGTGAAGAAGACTGGCTAATGGATAGAGCCTTAGATGCAATTTATAACCCAACAGGGAAATTTATGAGTGGAGAATCAGGTGCAGGAAAAGGACCATCTAATCCACAAATTAGTAAATGGCTTGGAGATGTTAGAAATCTATTTGATAAAGAATTAGTAAAAATTATTCAAACAGATGCTATGGATAGATGTGGTTTAAAGCAATTAATTTTTGAGCCTGAAATATTAGAACAAGTTGAACCTGATATAAACTTAGCTTCTACAATTATGTTATTAAAAGAGCAAATTCCACAAAAAAGTAAGGAAAGTGTTAGAGCATTTATTAAAAAAATTGTGGAAGAAATTAATAAATTATTAGAAAGTGATATAAAAAGAGCAGTTAGGGCAGCACTGAATAAAAGGCAACATTCTCCTATTCCTTCTGCTTCATCATTGGATTTTAAGACAACTATACAAAGGGGAATTAAAAATTATAATAAGGAGTTAAAGAAAATTATTCCTGAACATTACTATTTTTTTGAAAGAGCTAGTACTAACCCCACAAGTAAATTTACAATTATTTTAGATATAGACCAAAGTGGTTCTATGGGAGAATCAGTTATCTATTCTTCTGTAATGGCTTGTATATTAGCAAGTATGGCCTCTTTAAAAACTTGTATTGTTGCTTTTGATACAGAGATTGTAGATTTAACAGAAAAATCAGATGATCCTGTTGATTTATTATATGGTTTTCAACTAGGTGGAGGAACTGATATTAATAAATCTATAAAATATTGTATGAAATATATTGAAAATCCTAAAAAGACAATATTTTTCTTAATATCAGACCTTATGGAAGGTGGAAATCGTGGTGGAATGTTAAGAAATTTGGAGGATATGAAAGAAGCAGGAGTAACTGTTGTTTGTCTTTTAGCAATTTCAGGAGATGGACAACCTTATTATGATACACAGATGGCAGGAAAAATTGCTGCTATGGGTATACCTTGCTTTGCTTGTAATCCAGAAAAATTACCACTTTTACTTGAAAGAGTTTTGAAAAATTTAGATTTAAGTTCTTTCCAAGAAGAATTTAAGAAGAAATAAATTAATAAAAAAGCTAATTGCATAAATAAAATGTTAATTAGCTTTTTATATTATAAAAGATAAATTTGTTCTAAAATAAAAAAATATAAAAAAAATTTGACATTGGGGGGGGGTGAAGATGTTATAATAAAATATAACATTTTAAGGAGGAAAAATATGAAGAAAATTTTATTAGGTTTATCTTTGGTAGTAATATTAGGAGCTTGTATGGATTTGGAACCTTTAAAACCAACACCACAAAATGTAAATGCAAGAATTATTGAGGGGCAAACACAGAGGGCACAAGTTATTAAATTTTTTGGAGAACCAACTTCAGTATCAAAAAATGCTGATGGAAAAGATGTATGGACTTATAATAAAATAACAAATACATCAACAGGAGAAACAAGAACATTCATGTTGATATTTAATGGTATGGTTGTAGAAAAATATATAGTCTATTAAATTTTAAAATTTAATCTTTAAAAGGAGCTACAACATTTATAAAAATGAAGTAGCTCTTTTAGATTTTTAGTCTTTTACTTTTTTAATAACATCTATGATAGAACCATCTCTATATTCAATAACACCAACAATTTCATCAGTGAATTCAACAGGATCAGGTTTACCAGTTAATTGTTCAGCCATTTCTTTCATTTCTTCAATAGTTTTTAATTCAACACCAGCTTTTGTTAAATTTTCTATTAAATCTTTTCTTCTAGGGTTTACAACTATTCCATAGTCAGTACAGATAACATCTACTGCTTCTCCTGGAGTACATACAGTTGTAACTTTATCAACTATTATAGGGATTCTTGCTCTCATAAGAGGTGCAAGTATTACACTAATTTTTGCACTAGCAGCTGTATCTTGGTGTCCTCCAACTGCTTGGTTTATAGTACCATCAGATTTAGTCATAACATTTACATTAAAATCTTTATCTATTTCTAATGCACCTAACATTACAAAAGTTAAGTTATTTACAGCAGGACCTGCTGTATTAGGATTTGCATAGAATGAAGCAGAGATTTCATAATGTCTTTCATTTTCTTTTATAGATCTTACTGCATCTAAGTCAAAACATTGAGTATCATATAAAGCACTCATAAGTCCTTCTTCAAGAAGCCCAACTAATTGAGAAGTGATTCCTCCAAGTCCTAATGAGGCTTTTATATTTTGTTTTATCATTTCTTCTCTTAAAAGACTTGTAACTGCTAAACTTGCACCAGCAGCTCCTGTTTGATAAACAAAACCATCTTTAAAATATCCAGAATTAACTATTACTTTAACTGCATTTTGAGCAATCAATAAATCTCTTGGGTTATCAGAAAATCTTATAGCACCTGAAACTATTTTCTTAGGATCTCCTATTTCATCAACCACTACAACAGAGTCAACTAATGTTTGATCTATACTTGCAGGTAAATTTGGGAAAGGGACTAAGTTATCTGTGATGGCTATAACATAGTCAGCATATTGGGCATCAACCATTGCATATCCCATAGAGCCACAGGCACTCTTACCAGTTCTTCCATTCATATTTCCCATTTCATCACAGCTAGGAGCAGCAATGAAAGCAACATCTATATGTAATTCTCCGTCTTCAATAGCTCTTGCTCTTCCACCATGGCTTCTTATAATAACAGGTTTTTTAAGTATACCTTTTGAAATTTCATCTCCTAATGGTTCACGAAGTCCACTTGATTGTATTCCTGTAACAACACCACTTTTGATATGTTCTATAACAGGTCCATGACAAGGAGATAAAGAACTAGGAGCTAGAGTAATATCTTTAATTCCCATTTTAGCTATAATGTCTAAAACTCTGTTTACAACAGTATCCCCATTTCTCATATGATGGTGAAAAGATATAGTCATTCCATCTTTTAATCCAGATTTTTTAATAGCTTCTTCTATACTAGCAACTATTTTAGGTTCATCTTGGATTCTCATTCTTAATTTTGCACCAGTTTTTTTCTTAGTTGGTTTTATTGCATCTACACCTTTAAAAGGAACTAATTCTCCAATTCCTTCTAAATATTCAGGAATTTCTCTGCCAACTGCATTTTTATTAAATTTCATTATTAGTCCTCCTTATAAATACCACTAGCTTTTGCTAATTCTAAAACTCTTTGAGCTCTCATAATAATTGGGTTATCAACCATTTTACCATCAACAGATATAACTCCTGAACCCTTAGCTTCAGCTTCCTTAGCACCATTTATAATTCTAATTGATTTTTCAATTTCTTTTTGGCTTGGTGTATAAATTTCATGAACTATTCTAACTTGTTTAGGATGTATACAAGATTTACCATCAAATCCTAAATCTTTAATAAATTGAACTTCTTGTCTGAAACCATCTAGGTTATTTACATCTGAATAAACAGTATCAAAACAATAAATACCCGCATTTCTTGCAGCAAGCACAATAGCTTCTCTTGCATAATATAATTCCCAACCATGTTTACTTCTTGAAGTCTTTAAGTTAGTAACATAATCTTCTGCTCCTAATGCTATTCCCATTAATCTTTTGCTAGCAAGAGCAATTTCTTTAACATTCATAATACCAGTTGCACTTTCAATAGCTGCCATAAGTAGAGTTTCTCCTTCTCTACCAATTTCTTTTTCAACTTCTGTTATAAGTTTATCAACTGCTATTATTTCATCAGGAGTATCAGTTTTTGGAAGTCTTACAACATTAACCCCAGCTTTTACAACAGCTCTTATATCATCTGCTCCAAATGGAGTATCTAAACCATTTACCCTTACAACAGTTTCAGTAGTTTTATAATCTATTGTTTTTAAAGCTTCAGAAACTAAAAATCTTGCAGCATCTTTTTGATTTACACTAGTAGCATCTTCTAAGTCTATCATTACAGAATCTGGTCCATATATATAAGCATCTGTAATCATTGATGGATTATTACCAGGTAGAAACATCATTGTTCTTCTTAATCTATCTCTAATTGCCATAATTCCTCCTAAAATTTATAATCATGAGATTCAGCAGCTCTATATACAGCAGCCTTAGTTCTAGCTATAAGAGCATAGTTTAATGCACCTTTATCTACAACCTTAACATTAGCATTTTCAACACCTAATTCTTTTATAGTGTTAAGTACAGTCTCTTCAATTTGTCTACCAAATTGTCTTTTAACTGAACTTGAAACATCAATAACAATTCCACCTTGATTGGCAGGTTCAACAGTTATCATAGCATCACTAGATTCTAATGTTCCAGCAACACCAACAGTTTTTAAAACCATATTTACCTCCTTAATTTTTCACTTGAATTTATTACATTTTAATAATAAATTAAATTATTAAACATAAAATAAGTGAGCTATATTTTATTAGAATATAGGTAAAAAATAAGTGAAATTGCGTTCTAAATTTATTAGAATAAGTTTTCTTTGAAATTAAGACTATAATTTTAATTAAGATTACTGCGACGTCCTATAATGTTGAAAGAGCCTTTTGGGAGCTCGAGAAACATTATAGGCTGTCAAGTAATCGCAATGTATAACTAGAAATAATAAAAAAATTTTTCAAAGAAAATTAGAGAATTTAGCTAGCAATGAACTATTTTTTACTATATTTATAATTCAACTAATAATAAATTACTTGTATCTTATAATTTAATTAAATATATAAAAATTGTTAAAATTAATAAATCAGCACTACCTCCAGCACTTATATTTTTTTTTATAAATATATCATTCAAGTTTGACATCTCATTTTTTATTTTTTCTTTTGATAAAGATTTTATATTTTCTTCATAAAGTTTTTTGCATAGCATTTGAATTTCTTTTAGAGTTTCAAAATTTGCTCTATTCACTATATTTGTATCATCTAAAATGGAAATATAGTAAAATAAAAGTAAGATACAAGAAGTTTCAAAATCCAAAATCTTTGTAAATTCTTTTAATTTATTGATTCCATCAAGTAAAACTATATCATAACCAGACAAAGCTAATCCTCTTGCACCAGTTAAATGATATTTCTTATATGCTTTTTCTCCATAAGTGGAAAAATTATTTGTGCTTTCTAATTCATTTAAAAGAGGAAAACACATATTTTTGACTTTTTCACTTAATACCTTTAAATCTATTTCATCAACTTCTTTTAAATAACCAGCTAAAACTGAAATTAAAATTCCCATTGAAAAAATAGTTCCTTTATGGGTATTAATTCCATTTGTAGCTTCGTACATTTCTTTTTCAGCTTTTTTTCCTAAATCTCTTAAATTCTTAAAAAAGTTAGGAGAATAAAAGTTATTCTCTTGTCCATAGATAAAACATTCAGAAAAATATTTATTTAAAGAAAGAGCAGAATCAATAAAAGTGTAAAAGTCCATATCTCTATGAGAACCGTTGCTAAGACGACTTACAAGCCCAGCTTTTGGGCTTATAGTCACTTCATATAAAAGAGCTTTTGTTGCTAATTTAGCAACCTCTTTATTATTCATTTTCATATTTCTTTATTAAGAAATCTTTTGCAACTTGTGGGAAAAGAGCATAGGATAATACATCTTCTTCATTTCTTGCAAAATCTCTTGTTTCTTCAACCATTTTGTCATATTCAGGAGCTAATTTATCAGCAGGTCTTCCTGTGAATACTTCCTCATCAAAGATAATAGTCTTTTTAATTTCATCAGATATAGGCACTGGACTTTTACCATAAAGTCCTCTCACATAGTTTTTAATTTCGTTTGGTATCAATTTATATCTTTGTCCAGTTAAAATATTAAATATAGCTTGCGTTCCAACCATTTGGCTAAGAGGAGTAACTAATGGTGGATATCCTAAGTCTTTTCTTACTCTTGGGATTTCTCTTAAAACATCTTCATATCTATTTTCAGCTTTTTGCATTTTTAGTTGAGAAAGGAAATTTGATAGCATTCCTCCTGGTAATTGATATTCAACTATACTTGGTTCAGTCATAAGAGCTTGTGGATTTAAGATACCTTCTTGTAAATATTTTGCTCTTATAGGTTTAAAATATTCTGCTATTTCTTTTAATAATTCTAAATCAAAACCAGTTTCTCTTTCAGTTCCTTGAAAAGCTCTAACAATACTTTCAGTAGCAGGTTGAGAAGTTCCACCAGATAATGGAGATATAGCAGTGTCAATTATATCTGCTCCTGCTTCAACAGCTTTGATATAAGTCATACTTGCAAGTCCAGCTGTTGCATGAGTATGTACTTCAACAGGAACTCTTAATACAGATTTTAACTCCTTTACTAATTTATAAGCAACTTCTGGTAATAAAATTCCAGACATATCTTTTATAGCAATAGAATCAGCTCCAATTTCTTGCATTTCCAAAGCTAAATTCTTAAAATATTCAATAGTGTGGACAGGGCTAATAGTATAACTCATTGCAAGTTGAGCATGACCACCATATTTTTTTGTAGCTTCACAAGCAGTTTGTAAGTTACGAACATCATTTAATGCATCAAATATACGGACTATATCTATCCCATTTTGTATTGACTTTTTAACAAATCTTTCAACTATATCATCAGGATAGTTACGATAACCTAAAAGATTTTGCCCTCTAAGTAACATTTGAAGTTTTGTATTTTTAACTCTTTTTTTTATTTCTCTCAATCTTTCCCAAGGGTCTTCATTAAGAAATCTTAAAGCAGCATCAAAAGTAGCACCTCCCCACATTTCTAATGAATGGTAGCCCACATTATCTAATTTTTCAATTATTGGTAACATTTCAGCAGTAGTTAAACGAGTTGCCATAAGTGATTGATGTCCATCTCTTAGACAAGTTTCCATAATTTTAATCTTATTCACCGTAATTCCTCCATTTTATTTTTAGTTTATTCTATCAAAATGAATTACAGCTAGTAAAAATCCTAGCTGTAATATTTTTTTATTCTACTTAGCAAATAATCCAAACAATACAGAACCAAGAACCAACATCATAGCTCCACCTATACGAGAAGATATTTGTGCAAATGACATAAGATCCATTCTGTCAGCAGCTCCTAAAACAGCGACATCTCCAGCTCCACCTCTATTTGCCATACAAAGTCCAGCAGTGATAGCAGCTTCAATTGGATAAAATTTCATTTTTCTAGCAATTAACATAATAAATCCAACAGCACCAAGAACTATTGCAAGAGCAATCAATAAATTTGAAATTGTTACAGCATTTATTATTTCTTGTACATCTGTTGTAAATCCAACAGCAGCCATTAATATCCAAATTGTATGTTTAGAGAAAAGAGTTTGCATTCTTTTTGCACCAGCTTTTATTTTGTCAGGAACAAGATTAGCAATATTTAAAAACATAGTTAAAAGAATTAAGAATACTAAACGATGAAGTTCAAAGTCTATATGATGACTTTTTGCAAATGCTGCCCAAAGCTCACCTAAAATATGAGCAACCATAAATAAAACACCAGTTAAAATAAATGCTGCTACTGTATCAACAAGTTCTGGCTTTAGCTCAACTTCTTTATCTTTTATAGCTTCTTTAGAATTATCTATGATAAGTTCTCCATTTCCTGTTAAATTTTGTTTAACTTCACCTAATTTTTTAAGAAGAGCTCCTGACAAAATTGCAATTATATTGGCTATACTCAATATTGATATAGCAAAAGCAAACCATTCAGATGCAGGTCTACCAGTTTTTGATGACCAAATTTCAGACATAGGTATAGCTCCAGCTCCTGTTCCACCACCCATTATTGGAAGCACATAGTTCATCATAACATCAATAGGAGTTTTACCAAAAATAAATCCTACAACTATTCCACCTATTGAAGCTCCTACAACTCCAATAATTATTAAAGGGATGTATCCACTAATAGATTTTATAAGAGTTTTTCTATCAACAGTCAATACAGAACCAACTATTAAAGCTGGTATAAACATTTCCAAAAAATTTACTGGTTGTTTATTATAGAAAATATTTACAGCTTTCATAAAGTTCTCAGGTACTAATTTATAAGTTCCAAACACAGCCGCAAGAACAAAAACTAAAATAGTTCCTCCACCTATAAATTCATCCCATATAGGAATTCTATCTCCGATTTCTCCAAATAACAAACCAAATACAGCAAGAGCTGAAAACATAATTAAGAAATTAGGTCTTAAAAAACTTCCAGGGTTACCTTCTTTATCTAGTCCAAAGGGAACATAGACAACAATAGCAACAACAATCAATAGACATAAAAATGTAGGTAAATTAAATCCACCCCATTTATGTTCTTTTGGATCAAACAACTCTTTAAAATTTTTCTTTGCCATTAAAATCCTCCTAACGATAAACTAAATACTAAAATTTTAATTATTATACTATTTATATATAGTTTTGTAAAGTGATATAAAATGTTTAAAATTTGATAATTTGTGGTAAAATAAAGATAAACAACATAAATGAAACATTATGTAAATTTTAAATAGAAAGAGGTATAAAAATGAGTAAAATTGCTTTTTTAGTTTCAGGAGAGAGAATGTTAAAAAAAATAAAAAGATATATAGATAAAGAAAATATTGTTGTAGTGGAAACCTCAATTTCAAATGCATTAGAAAAAGCAAAAGAATTGATTGATAAAGGGGTTAAAGTAATATTAACAAAATTTGCTGTAAAAATAAAAATAGAAGATGAGATAGATATTCCAATTTTAAGTATAGAGAATAATATTTCTGATTATATTGAACTTTTAAAAGAAATTAATGTAAAAAATAGTAAAGTTGCTTTTGTTGATTATATTAAAGCACCTGAAAGTTTAGTTAATCTTGCTAAAATAATTTCAAATGATATAATCTTTAAAACCTTTATAAGTGAAGAGGAATGTGATGAAATAATAAAAGACTTAAAAAATAAATCATATTCAATTTTGATTGGAAGTATGCTAACAAAAAAATACGCTAATAAATATGGTTTAAAATCTTACGAAGTTGAAATTTCAGAAGATTCAATTCTAATGTATATTGAAATAGCAGAACAGATAATTAAATTTACAGATTTAAAGAAATCAAAAGATAGAGTATTAAAGAGTATAGAAATTATGATAGATAATTATTTAAAAAATGAGGAAAAAACTGAAAGGAACATACTTGATAAGGTAAGTATGAATGATGTTGAGAAAAATAAATTAATTGAAGGATTGAAAAGGAATGCTTTTTCTTTATCAAACACTGCAAAAGATTTGGGTATGAGTAGAACAACACTTTGGAGAAAATTAAAAAAGTTTAATATAATTATAGAATAAGGAAGTATAAAATGAAAAAAACAAATGCAATTAGAGAATTGGAAATACATAAGATAGAACATATAGTTAGAGAATATGAGGTTGACGAAGAGCATTTAGATGCAGTGAGTGTTGCTTTAAAAACTAATGAAGATATTACAAGAGTGTTTAAAACCTTGGTTTTGTTAAATGAAAAAAGAGAAATGGTAGTTGCTTGTATTCCGGGAATGGAAAAGTTAGATTTAAAAAAGCTAGCAAAACTATCAAATCATAAAAAATTAGAAATGTTACCTATGAAAGATTTATTTTCAATGACAGGATATGTCAGAGGAGGTTGTTCTCCTATTGGAATAAAGAAAAAACACACAGTCTTTATTCACAAATCGGCACTTGATAATAAGACAATTCTGATAAGTGGTGGGTTAAGAGGTTTACAAATTGAGATTGATCCACAAAAATTAATTGATTATTTAAAAATGGTAGTTGGGGATATTATTGAAGATGTAAATATAGAATTTTAAAATATTTTATGTTAAAATGAAAAGAGAGATTATGGAGAATATAAAAGAAAAATTTGAATTTGAAGTTAATTCTAAATATGAAGGGATGAGATTGGATAAATATTTAAGTGAACAAATAGAAGAAGCTACTCGTTCATATTTAGAAAAACTTATAGATAATAATTATGTAAAAATAAATTCAAAGATTATAAATAAAAATGGAAGAAAATTGAAATTAGGAGAAAAAATAGAAGTTTCAATTCCAGAAGAAGAAAATATTGATATTGAGCCAGAGAATATTCCATTAGACATTGTCTATGAAAATAATGATTTTATAGTTATAAATAAAAATTATGGTATGGTTGTTCACCCTGCTTATGGGAATTATACAGGTACTTTGGTTAATGCACTTTTATATTATACAAATAATCTGTCATCTATAAATGGAAATATAAGACCTGGGATAATACACAGACTTGATAAAGATACAAGTGGTTTGATATTGGTAGCAAAAAGTAATCATGCTCATGCAAAATTAGCTTCAATGTTTATTGACAAAACTATACATAAAACATATTTATGTATAGTTAAAGGAAATTTTTCAGAAGAAAATCTAAGTGGGAGAATTGAAAATCTGATTGGTAGAGATAGTAAAGATAGAAAGAAAATGGCAGTTGTAAAAGAAAATGGTAAAATTGCTATTTCTAATTACAAGGTTGTAGAACAGGTTGAAGGTTATTCTTTGGTTGAAGTAGCTATTGAAACTGGAAGAACTCACCAAATTAGAGTACATATGAAAAGTATAAATCATGTAATTTTAGGAGATTCTGTCTATGGAAATGAAGATAAAAATGTGAAAAGACAGATGTTACATGCCTATAAATTAGAATTTTTAAATCCTTTGGATAATAAGGAATATGTATTTAAAGGAAAACTATTTGATGACTTTATAGAAATTGCTAAAAAATTAAAATTTAATATAGAAAAATACAGTTGCTATAAAAATATATCAATTGAAAATGTGGATAAAAATAAGTGAATTGCATTCTAAATTTTAGATAAAAAATTGAAGCAAGTGAGCCGAACAAATCTCGGCTTGTTTAAAGCCAACTTGTTGGCAAGTTTGCCGAATTTGTAGCGAACGTCATTTTTTTATCGTTAAGAAATTTAGCTAGCAATGAACTATTTTTATCACATTTTATTACATTTGTAAATATAATAAATTTTTTTATAGCAACTATTATGGAGGAAGTTATGGATAATCCATTATATCTTTATGATTTAGAATATAAAAATGTTATAGGTGTAGATGAGGCAGGTAGAGGTCCTCTTGCAGGTCCTGTTGTTGCTGCAGCTGTAATATTAAAAGAATATAGTGAAGAATTAGATGAAATAAATGATTCTAAAAAATTGACTGAGAAAAAAAGAGAGAAGTTATATGATATAATAATGAAAAATTTTTATGTAGCAGTTGGAATTTCAACTGTTGAAGAAATAGATAAAATGAATATCCTAAATGCAGATTTTTTAGCAATGAGAAGAGCGTTAAAGGATTTAGAGAATATAAAAAAAGATAAAAAAGATAAAAAAGAATATATTGTTTTAGTTGATGGCAATTTAAAGATAAAAGAATATTCTGGGAAACAACTACCAATAGTCAAAGGAGATGCAAAAAGTCTTAGTGTTGCAGCAGCTTCAATAATAGCCAAAGTAACAAGGGATAGATTTATGAAGGATTTAGCTAATATTTATCCTGATTACAGCTTTGAAAAACATAAGGGTTATGGGACAAAAGCACATATAGAAGCAATAAAAGATAAGGGAGCTATTGAGGGGGTACATAGAAAAGTCTTTTTAAGAAAAATTAACAATACTTGGATAAAAAAGGTTTTGTGATTATTTTGAATACAAGAGAGATAGGAAATAAATATGAAGATAAAAGTGTTGAAACTTTGATGGATGAAGGGTATAAAATACTTGAAAGAAACTATCAAAATAGATTTGGAGAAATTGATATAATTGCAGAAAAGAATAAAGAAGTAATATTTATTGAGGTAAAATATAGAAAGACAAATAAATTTGGTTATGGTTATGAGGCAGTGGATAGAAGAAAAATTATGAAAATTCTAAAACTAGCTAATTACTATATGCTGTCTAAGAAATATCAAGATTATAAGATAAGATTTGACTGTATGAGTTATTTAGGTGATGAGCTAGATTGGATAAAAAATATAGTGTGGGGTGATGAAGTTGGCTTTTAGTTGTCCTAAATGTAGATGTAGAAACTATGAGGAAAAGAGCATTATCTTGCCAGAGAAAAAGAAGAATTTTATAAAAATAGAGCTTAACACTTATTATGCTAAAACTTGTTTAAATTGTGGATATACAGAATTTTATTCAGCAAAAATTGTAGATGAAGAAACTGCAAAGGAGAAATGTAAGGCTGATGCTGAGGTTGAAGGAAGCTATTAGAGAAAGTTTAAGATTTTTATTTTTTGATAATACCTGTTCATGTTGCCATAATAAACTTGATAGAGAGGGATATATTTGTTCTAAATGCTTAGAAAAATTAAAAAAAGAGACCTTTTTGAAAAATAAAGATGAATTTTATTACCTTTTTATCTATGAAAAGGCAATTAGACAAATTATTTCTGACTATAAATTAAGAAATAGAAAAGATTTGGTAAGGGATATAGCATTTTTAATTAAAAAACCTATTTTTCAGTTGATAGAAAGAGAAAAAATTGATATTATAATACCAGTCCCTATAAGTGAGGAAAGAGAAATAGAAAGAGGATTCAATCAAATAGAATATTTGTTAGAATGTTTAGATATAAAATACAAAAAAATTGAAAGAACCAAAAACACTAAACATATGTATACATTAAAAGATAATGAAAAAAGAGAAAAAAATGTTGAAAGTGCATTTAAAAATAACTTGAATTTAGAAGATAAAAATGTTTTAATAGTTGACGATATTGTAACAAGTGGAGCAACTATTTATTCTATAAGTAAAGAACTTAGAAAAGATAATGAAAATATCAATATAAAGGTATTTTCAATAGCAATAGCAAGGCATTTCATTAAAGAGTAAGGAATTATAAAATAAGTGAATTGCATTCAAATTTTATTAGAATAAATTTTCTTTGAAGTTAAAATTATAACTTTAAATAAGATTACTGCGACGTCCTATAATGTTGAAAGAGCCTTTGTGGAGCTCGAGAAACATTATAGGCTGTCAAGTAATCGCAATATATAATTAGAAATTATTAAAAAAATTTTTCAAAGAAAATTAAAGAATTTAGCTAGCAATGAACTGTTTAATAATTAAGGAGAAAGTATGGAAGTATATATAGATAACCAAAAAACTAATTTTGGTAGGCGTAGCAAGGATTTAGAAAAAATCTTAAAGGCTATAAGTAAGAAATTAGAAAAAAATGAAAAAGTAATACAGAATATTTATATCAATGGAAATAATATACAAGATAATATTGTTTTAGATATAGATATGGATAGACCAAATATAATGGAAGTTGAAACAAAGTCTTATACAGATTTAGTATTGGATTCTTTGACAATTTCAAAAGAGTATATAGAAACATTTTTTGAAGTAAAAAAAGATTTTGAACAACTGATTGAAGATAATGAAAAAATTTCTCCAATTGAGATAGAAGAAACTGATAGTTTTTTAAATTGGTTTTCAGATTTATTATATTTTTTAGTAGAGAATTATGCTTTTCCTGTTAGTAGTTTACAAGAAACTATGGAAACTTTTAGACAGGAATTAGCCATATTATCTGAATTAAAAGAAAAAAAGGATTATGTTGCCTATGTTAGTACATTAGATTATTGTATATCAGATATATTAGAGAATTTTAAAACTAATATAGATTATTATTGTAAAAATATATTGGAAGATTTGGAACAAAAGAAAATAATATTTTAATTAAGATAGGAGGGATTTAATTGAGAAGATTAGTTATTGCAGGAAACTGGAAAATGTATAAAAATAATAAAGAAGCTGTTGAAACATTGACACAATTAAAAGATTTAACAAAAGATGTAAAAAATGTAGATATCGTTATAGGAGCACCATTTACTTGTCTTTCAGATGCAGTTAAAACTGTTGAAGGAAGCAATATAAAAATAGCAGCAGAAAATGTATATCCTAAAATAGAGGGAGCATACACAGGGGAAATTTCTTCTAAAATGCTTAAAGATATTGGAGTTACTTATGTAATTTTAGGACACTCTGAAAGAAGAGAATATTTTAAAGAAAGTGATGAATTTATAAATCAAAAAGTTAAAGCAGTTTTAGAAATAGGAATGAAACCTATACTTTGTATAGGAGAAAAATTGGAAGAAAGAGAAAGTGGAAAAACTCTTACAGTTTTGAGTAAACAGATAAAAGGAGGACTTGCAGATTTATCTAAGGAGGCAGCAGAAAAAGTTATAATTGCCTATGAACCAGTTTGGGCAATAGGAACAGGAAAAACAGCTACTCCTGAAATGGCAGAAGAAACTCATAAGGCAATTAGAAATGTCTTGACTGAAATGTTTGGAAAAGATGTAGCAGATAAGATGATAATTCAATATGGTGGTTCAATGAAACCAGAAAATGCAAAAGATTTGTTAAGCCAAGAAGATATTGATGGAGGACTTGTTGGAGGAGCTTCATTAAAAGCAGATTCATTCTTTGAAATTATAAAAGCAGGAAATTAAAAAGAAATTGGAGGAATTTTAAATGATAGGTATAGGAATTGTGGGGTTGCCAAATGTTGGAAAGTCTACATTATTTAATGCAATAACTAAGGCAGGAGCAGCAGAGGCAGCAAACTATCCTTTTTGTACAATAGAGCCAAATATTGGAATGGTAACTGTTCCAGATGAAAGATTAAATGAACTTGCAAAAATTGTAAATCCTCAAAAAATTGTACCGGCAACTGTTGAATTTGTTGATATAGCTGGACTTGTAAAGGGTGCTTCAAAAGGAGAGGGTTTAGGGAATAAATTTTTATCAAATATAAGAAGTACCTCAGCTATATGCCAAGTGGTTAGATGTTTTGAAGACGATAATGTAATTCATGTTGATGGTAGTGTTGATCCACTAAGGGATATTGATGTTATAAATACAGAATTAATTTTTGCTGATATAGAAACAATTGACAAAGCAATAGAAAAACACGAAAAATTAGCAAGAAATAAAATAAAAGAATCAGTGGAACTTATGTCAGTGTTACCAAAAGTAAAAAAACATCTTGAAGAATTTAAACTTTTAAAAACTTTAAATTTAACAGATGATGAAAAACAAATATTAAAAAATTATCAATTACTTACTTTGAAGCCAATGATATTTGCAGCAAATGTTGCAGAAGATGATTTAGCAACAGGAAATAAATATGTTGAATTAGTAAAAGAATTTGCAAAGAGTATAGGATCAGAGGTTGTAGTAGTTTCAGCAAAGGTTGAAGCAGAATTACAAGAAATGGACGAAGAAAGTAAAAAAGAATTTTTAGAAGCACTGGGAGTTAAAGAACCAGGACTTAATAGACTTATAAGAGCAGGTTTTAAACTTTTAGGTCTACAAACTTATTTTACAGCAGGTCCGAAAGAAGTGAGAGCTTGGACTATAAGGATTGGAGATACAGCTCCTAAGGCAGCAGGAGAAATACACACAGACTTTGAAAAAGGTTTTATAAGAGCAAAGGTTGTTTCTTATGATGAATTTATAAAAAATTCAGGTTGGAAAATGTCCCAAGAAAACGGAGTATTAAGACTTGAAGGAAAAGATTATATAGTTCAAGATGGAGATTTAATGGAATTTTTGTTTAATGTGTAAAAAATAAAATGTTACTTGACATAAAATAAAAAATCTTGTATGATTATAAGGTATAATTAAAAGGAAAAAGAGGAGGGAAAGTAATGGCAGTACCTAAGAAAAAAACTTCTAAAGCTAAGAAAAATATGAGAAGATCACACCATGCACTAACTGCAATAGGTTTAGTAACTTGTGAAAAATGTGGAGCTCCTAAAAGAGCACATAGAGTTTGTTTAGAATGTGGAGATTACAAAGGAACTCAAGTTTTAGAAACAGCTGAATAAGAAATATTTAATAAATAAAAAATCTAGCTTCTGCTAGATTTTTTTGTTATAGAATGTTTTATGATTTATAACAGCATTTTTTGCAAAATCATCTTCATAAGGTAACATATCCAAATACATATTTCCAAGATAATTTCTTGCAGCTTGACTAATTTTAGAAAAAATATAGTTTCTATCTCCTTCAAAATCTAAAATTAATAACCAACTTTTATCTTTTTCAGTTAACATTTCAAGAAGCCAAGCCTTATTTATATTTCCTAAATTATCACAACATTCTTTTATGGCTTCCATCATCATAGTGGGGTAATGTTTAGGTTCTTCTAACAGTATTTTTGAATTTACTTCAAGTCTAACTTCATTAATTTTTAATCTTTCTTCTTTCATAGCTTTTAATTCTTTTAGCCATTCTCTTGAAAGTATATATGAATTTCCAAAAGGGTTGATAACTAAACCTTCAATATTTTCATTTTCTAAAATTATTTCAACATAGTTATCAAAATTTAAAGTAATTGTATCCATATTTGAGGGAATACCCCATTTAGATAATTCCTCTAAATCAGTAAATGCAGGAAGATAAATTTTATTATCATCAGTAGTTAAAACATTAAAATTTGTATTTTTATCTTCTTTTTCAGTTTCATCTAAATTAACATAACTTAAAAAATTAACTTTCATAATAATTTCTTCTAAAATTTCATTTTCTAATTTTGGGTTATTATCTTCATACATCTTTTTTAATAATTCTTTTAATTTTTGATTTTCTGTTGTTTCATTTATATTAATCATTTAAAAACTTCCCTTCTGTAATTTTTATCAAGTGTATTTCAAAAGGTATTTTACCATATTAAATGAATTTTTTATAATATTTTTTAAATAAGTACTTAAATATTAATTAATAAAATAAATTATAATTCAAAATATTTCTCTCTAATTTACAAATAATTAACTTGAAAAATATTTAATAATTGAGTATGATAAGGAGTAAGAAAGTTTATTAAAAGAATAGGAGGGAAATATGCTAAAATTTTATATAGATGTAATCAATTATCTAGCAATTTTTGCATTTCTTTTAGGAATTGTTACAGCACTATTAATAAAATATAAAAATATATATCTAAATATAGTTGTAGGTTTAATTTCATTAGTAGGGCTGGGTTGTTCAATTACAATGACTGTATTTAAGCAGTTATACCCACAGAAAATGGTAAAAATATCTTTACAATATAATAGGTGGGCATTGGCAATTGGAATGCTGTTTATGTTGGTGGCTCTACTGTTTCAATTTCTAAGAACTTTGACTGAAAAAGAAAATAGTAAATTGTGTATTCTGTCAGTTATAAGTATAAAGTTTTCAACAGTAGCTGCGTGGTTTTTAGGTTTTACAATAATCCCACAAGTGTATGCAATGACAAAAGAATTTGTTGCCTTTGGAGAGGATTCCTTTGGAACACAATCATTACTTAGAGTAGGTGGATTTTTATTAGGACTTTTAACAATATTCTTAATAGCTTTATCAGTTCAAAAAGTATATTTTCGTTTAAAACCTAGTTTAGCAAAAATATTTGCATTACTTATTTATTTGGTAGCAAGTTTTGATTTCTTTTTAAGAGGAGTTTCGGCACTTGCAAGATTAAGACTTTTAAAGTCAAGTAATCCTCTTGTTTTTAATGTGATGGTACTTGAAGATAAAAGTACAGTATATATAGTGATTTTATTTACTATAGTAGCTTGCATTTTTTCATTATTATTATTTAAAGATAGTAGGAAAGTTATAGGAACATTTAAAAGTAATGCCTTATTAAGATTAGAAAAAGCAAGACTTAAAAATAATAAACATTGGCTTTCAAGTTTAGCGTTTTTCTCAATATTATCAGTATTTTTAATAACAGTTGTTCATAGTCATATAACAAAACCAGTGGCATTAACACCTCCTCAACCTTATCAAGAGGAAGGAAATATGATAGTAATTCCTCTAACTGATGTTGAAGATGGGCATTTACACAGATTTTCATATATAGCAACTGGTGGAAATAATGTCAGATTTATAGTTGTTAAAAAGCCAAAAGGTGGAAGTTATGGTTTAGGACTTGATGCCTGTGATATATGTGGAATAGCTGGTTATTTTGAAAGAAATGATGAGATTGTCTGCAAGCGTTGTGATGTTGTAATGAACAAATCAACAATAGGTTTCAAAGGTGGATGTAATCCAGTGCCATTTGAATATGAAATTAAAGATAAAAAAATATATATAGATAAAGCGACTTTAGAAAAAGAAAAAGATCGTTTTCCAGTAGGTGATTGATATGTTTTGGAGGATGGTAAAAGGAACATTATTTAGACAGAAAAGTAAAATGCTTATGATAGCATTTACAGTGGCATTAGGAGTATCACTTGCAACAGCTATGATGAATGTTATGCTTGGAGTTGGAGATAAAGTTAATAAGGAATTAAAAACTTATGGAGCTAATATTACAGTAATGCATAAAGATGCTTCTATACTTGATGATTTATATGGTTTAAGTGGAGAGAGTGTTTCTAATAAATTTTTATTAGAATCTGAAATACCTAAAATTAAACAAATATTTTGGGGCTTTGCAATAGTTGATTTTGCTCCATATTTGGAAAGAACAGGAGAAATAGAAGGAATATCTAATAAGGTAAAAATCTATGGAACTTGGTTTGCAAAACATTTAGTTATGCCAACAGGTGAAGAAGTTGATGCAGGTATTAAAAACTTAAAAACTTGGTGGGAAATTAAAGGTGAATGGTTAAACGATGATGATTTAGAAGGTGTTATGGTTGGAAGCCTTATAGCTGGAAAAAATAATTTAAAAGTTGGAGATACAATAGAAGTAAAAGGAACAAAAGAAAGTAAGAAACTTATTATAAAGGGTATAATAAATTCTGGTGGAGATGACGATGAAGCAATTTATACAGTTTTAAAAACTACACAAGATTTATTTGGTTTAGAAAATAAAATTACTAAGATAGATGTCTCTGCTTTGACAACTCCTGATAATGACTTAGCTAGAAAAGCTGCACAAGACCCAAATAGTTTAACTATTTCTGAATATGAAACTTGGTATTGTACTGCTTATGTTAGCTCAATAAGTTACCAATTACAAGAAGTTTTAACAGATAGTGTGGCTAAACCCAATAGACAGGTTGCAGAATCAGAAGGAACAATTTTAAATAAGACAGAGCTTTTGATGTTATTAATTTGTATTTTAAGTTCGTTTGCTTCTGCTCTTGGAATTTCAAACTTGATAACAGCTTCTGTTATTGAAAGAAGCCAAGAAATTGGATTGATAAAAGCAATAGGCGGAACAAATAGAAGAATTATTTTACTTATACTGACAGAGATAGTTTTAACAGGTATTCTAGGAGGAATATTTGGATATGTTGCTGGTTTAGGATTTACACAAATAATTGGGAAAACAGTTTTCTCATCATATATAGAACCAGCTGTTATAGTTATACCAATAGATATTGCTCTTGTATTTGCAGTTACAATAATTGGAAGTATCCCTGCAATCAGATACTTGCTAACTTTAAAACCAACAGAAGTATTACATGGAAGATAGGAGGATGAAATGACTAAAAGACAAATGTATATAAAACTGGTTGTAAGTTCTCTTATTAGAAGAAAAGCAAGAATGATAGTTGCTTTACTTGCTGTGGCAATAGGGGCTACAATAATGTCAGGACTTGTAACTATATATTATGATATCCCTAGACAATTAGGAAAGGAATTTAGATCTTATGGTGCAAACTTTGTTGTGCTACCAGCAGGAAATGAAAAAATAACTGATGCTGAATTTAATGAAATAAAAAATGAAATGTCAACTCAAAAAATTGTAGGAATGGCACCATATAGATATGAAACAACTAAAATCAATCAACAACCATATATTTTAACTGGTACTGATATGATAGAAGTTAAAAAGAACAGTCCATTCTGGTATATTGAAGGTGAATGGTCTACAAATGATGATGGAAATAATGTAATGATAGGTAAAGAAATTTCTAAAAAATTAAATTTACAAATTGGGGAAACTTTCATCATTGAAGGACCAAAAGCTGGTGCAAAGGTTGTTGCTTCTAAACAATCTGATAGTGCAGAAGAAAGTAAAAAGAAAGATTTGAACTCTAATTTCTATTCTAAAAAATTAAAAGTTAAAGGAATAATTACAACAGGTGGAGCAGAAGAGTCTTTTATATTCTTACCTATATCACTTTTAAATGAAATTTTAGAAGATAATACTAAAATAGACAGTATTGAATGTTCAATAGAGGCAGATTCAAAACAATTAGAAAATTTAGCAACTAAGTTAAAGGCTGCTGATGAAAATATTACAGCTAGACCTATAAAGAGAGTTACACAATCTCAAGATATAGTTTTAGGGAAATTACAAGCTCTTGTATTACTTGTTAATATAGTTGTGTTGATATTGACAATGATTTCAGTTAGTACAACTATGATGGCAGTTGTTGCAGAAAGAAGAAAAGAAATAGGATTGAAAAAAGCTCTTGGGGCTTATGATGGTGAAATTAAAAAAGAATTTTTAGGAGAAGGTTCAGCTCTTGGTTTCGTTGGTGGACTTTTAGGAGTTGGCTTAGGATTTGTATTTGCACAAGAAGTTAGTTTAAGTGTATTTGGTAGGGCAATAGAATTTCAATGGTTATTTGCTCCTATAACTATTATTGTGTCTATGATTATAACAACATTGGCTTGTCTATATCCTGTTAAAAAGGCAATGGAAATTGAGCCAGCATTGGTATTAAAAGGAGAGTAGAATATGGATAATCGTGAAGTTTTATTGGAAGTAAAAAATGTGTCTAAAATATATGGAGATTTACATGCTTTAAAAGATGTTAGTTTTACAATAAGAAAAGGTGAATGGGTTGCTATAATGGGTTCATCTGGTTCAGGAAAGTCAACTATAATGAATATTATAGGTTGTATGGATAAACCTACTATGGGTGAAGTGATTTTAGATGGGCAAGATATTACAAAAGAAAGTCAAACATCTTTGACAAAAATAAGGAGAGAAAAAATTGGATTGATATTTCAACAATTCCATTTAATTCCTTATTTAACAGCTCTTGAAAATGTAATGGTTGCTCAATATTATCATAGTATTCCAGATGAACAAGAAGCATTACAAGCACTTGAAAGAGTTGGACTTAAAGATAGAGCTAAACATTTACCTAGTCAATTATCTGGTGGAGAACAACAAAGGGTTTGTATAGCAAGAGCTTTAATTAATAGTCCTGAAATAATACTTGCTGATGAACCAACAGGAAACCTTGATGAAGTAAATGAAAAAATTGTTATAGAAATACTTAAACAATTACATAAAGAGGGAGCAACAATTGTTGTTGTAACTCATGATCTTGATGTAGGAAATGTGGCTGAAAGAAAAATAATATTAGAATATGGTAAAATTGTAGATGTTGTAGATCAAAAACAATATGGAAAGAAAAAGTAAAATATAATAGAAAAATAGTTCGTTACTAGCCAGATTTTTTAACAGATAAAAATTAAGAATTCGCTGCAAATTCGCTCAACTCGTTTCACTCAAACATAGCGAGATTTGCTCGGCTCATTCTGTTTAATTTTTATCTTAAAATCTGGAATGTAACTCTCTTATTTTTCTAATGAATATTTAATATTATTTTTAGAAGTAAATAGATAGGAGGGCAAAATGAAAAAATATTTATTAATTGGAATGGTTGTAGCATTGTCTTTATTGACTGCTTGTGGTAAAAAAGATTTTTCTAAAATGACATTTAATGATGGAGAATATCAAGGACATTTTGATAATGATGATAAAGATCATCCAAGTACAGCAGATGTTAATATTACAATACAAGATGGAAAAATTGTAAGTTGTACAGCAGAATTTAGAGATTCAAATGGAAATATAAAAGGTGATGACTATGGTAAGGATGCTGGAGAAGATAAATACCAAAAAGCTCAAATAGCTGTCCAAGGTTTCTCAACTTATGCTGATAAATTAGTTGAAGTACAAGATCCAGACCAAGTTGATGCAGTATCAGGAGCAACTGTTTCTAATAAAGAATTTAAAGAAGCAGTATGGGATGCATTAGAAAAAGCTAAGAAATAATAAAAATAACTCATTACTGAGTAGATTTCTTAACGATAAAAAATCAAGAATTCGCTGCAAATTCGCTAAACTCGTTTCACTCAGACACAGCGAGATTTGCTCGGCTCATTCTATTTGATTTTTTATCTAAAATCTACATTCGTAATTCGTTTATTTTTATTTATTAATAATATATTATTAAGGAAAATAAGGTACAGTAGAGGAAGCGATTAAAAATAATTTTAGATACAGAAAGGAATATTTTAAAATGAAAAAAAATATATTAGAAAAATTAGCTTTAATACTATCAGTAATATTATTTTTAGTTCCTAAATACATAGCTCCAGTTTGTGAACCAAAAGAAGATGGTTCTCACATGTCATGTTATTTTAGTGGAAATATGGTAATGAAATTAGCAGTAGCAATATTTGTTGTAACTCTATTAATGATTATACTTTCAAAAATAAAAATAGTAAAAATATTGGGAAGTATAGTTGTTATAGTTATATCTGCATTTGTGTATATGATACCTCATGGAATGAGTGGACTTCATAATGAAATGGGAAAACCTTTTGGATTCTGTAAAATGGATACAATGCTTTGTAGAGTACATCATACTTTTGAAATAGCCACTGGTATAGCAGTTGTAATTGGAATTTTAATGGTATTTAGTTTAATCTCTACTTTTTTAAAGAAGGAAGACTAGAATATGAGTAAAAGAATAGATGCTAATAGTTTAGCAATGGAAAATATAAGACAGAGAAAAACTAGAAGCACCTGTATGATATTATTAGTTGCATTATTTAGTATTATAGTATATATGGGTTCAATGTTCTCACTTAGTTTAAGTAGAGGATTAGAAAGTTTATCGGATAGGTTGGGAGCAGATGTTATAGTTGTTCCAGCAGGATATAAAGCAGAAATTGAGAGTGTCCTTCTAAAAGGAGAACCTTCAACTTTTTACCTGCCAGCAAACACTATTGATAAATTAAAAAAATTTGATGAAATTGAAAAGATGACACCACAAATATATGTAGCAACTCTTTCAGCTTCTTGTTGCTCTTATCCTGTTCAAATAATAGGAATAGACATAGATACAGATTTTTTAATTTATCCCTGGATAACTCATAATATAGATAAGGAGTTAAAAGATGGAGAAGCCATTGTAGGTAGTCATGTTGTTGGAGAAAAAGGAGAAACAGTTCATTTCTTTAATGAAGAGCTAAAAATTGTTGGAAGATTAAAACAAACAGGAATAGGTTTTGATGCAACTGTTTTTGTGAATCAAAATACTGCTAAAAGATTGGCTAAGGCTTCTGAAAGAATAACTGCTAATAAGGTTGCAGAAGAAGATGTAATTTCATCTGTTATGATAAAAGCAAAGCCAGGAGTAGATTCTGTAAAACTAGCTTCAAAAATATCTAAAGAATTATCAAAAGATGGTATTTTTGCAATGTTTAGTAAAAAGTTTGTAAATTCTATATCTTCTAATTTAAAAGTGCTATCTACAAGTATTTTAGTTTTGGTAGGTGCTATTTGGATATTATCAGTCATTATTCTAAGTATAAGTTTCACAGCAATATTTAATGAAAGAAAAAAAGAAATGGCTGTTTTAAGAGTATTAGGTGCTTCTAAAAAAATGTTAAGAGAAATCATTTTAAAAGAAGCAGTGATATTGTCATTGTGGGGAGCAGGAATAGGAAGTTTCTTAGGGGTAATTTTATCTATTATACAATTACCACTGATAGCTTCAAAGTTTTCAATGCCATTTTTATCTCCAAGTTTATTACAATATATAGTGATATTTATTTTAAGTTTTGTTTTAGGTGTGTTTATAGGTCCTCTTTCAACAGTTAGAGTTGTAAAAAAACTAACTGATAAAGATAGTTATTTGAGTTTAAGAGAAGAAATATAGGAGGAACTATGTTAGAAATAAAAAATATATCTAAGGCTTATAATAGACAAGGGAAAGATTTTTTTGCAGTTAAAGATACAAACTTAAATATTTTAGATGGAGATTTTGTCCATATAATAGGAAGAAGTGGAAGTGGAAAATCAACATTATTAAATATAGTTGCTGGACTTTTATCAGCAGATAAGGGAACTTTATTGTTAGATGGAACTAATTATTTAGAATTAAATGATGAAGAAAAATCAAAATTTAGAAATAAGAATATTGGTTTTATTCCTCAATCACCAGCACTTTTAGGATATTTGAATATTTTAGAAAATATTAGACTTCCTTATGATATGTATGAAAAAGAAGGAGATTCAGAAGGAAAAGCCAGATATTTTTTAAATGAATTAGGGCTTGAACATTTAGCAAAATCTTATCCAAAAGAATTATCAGGAGGAGAGATAAGAAGAATAATAATAGCTAGAGCCTTGATGACAGACCCTAAAATTCTTATTGCAGATGAGCCAACTTCTGATTTGGATATAGAAGCAACTAAGGAAGTTATGGATTTACTAAAAAAAATTAATGAAAAGGGAACTACTGTTTTAATAGTAACTCATGAATTAGATACTCTAAAATATGGTAAGAAAGTTTATACCATGTCAGAGGGGGTATTGACAGAAGGAAGAAATTTGTAATATAATCAATGTAAAATTATTAAAATTAAAATTTTTCTTAAAATAAAGATATTAAATATTTTAACATATAATAAAAACTACCTGATAGCCATTAGTGTTTCGTGAGCTCCACAAAGGCTCACTCAACAATAATGGACATCGCAGTAGTTTTAATTAGAAATATTTATTTTGATTTTAAGAAAAATTTATTTAAAATCTGATATTGATTATATTACAAAATGGAGGAATGGAATGTTTAAAAAATTATTATTAGCTTTTGGAATATTTACATCAGTTAGTATGTATGCAGTACCAACATTAAATGTTTATGATTTTGAAGTAAAAAAGGATAAAGAGGCTTCATATAAAAGTGTAACAGAAGATTATGTCAATAAAACTATGTCAACTGAACAAGGAATTTTAGGGATTTTTGCTGCAACAGATGAAAGAGATAAAACAACTTCTTATATAGTTGAAATATACAATGATTATCTAGCTTTTTCTAATCATATTAAAAATCAAGCTAGTAAAAATTTTAAGTCTGTAATCCCTCAAATTGCAGAGGGAAATTTAAACAGTACAGAAATAGATGTACAAATAGCAAAAGATAAAAAAATAGAACAAAATGATAATACTTTTGCAGTATATACAGTAATTGATGTTAAGCCTGAAAATAATAAAGAATTTACTGAAATTATTAAAAATATAGCAGAAACTACTTTTAATGAAGAGGGGACTTTACTTGTTTATTTAGGAACTGATAGAAGAAATCCAAGTAAATGGTGTCTTTTTGAAGTTTATAAAGATATTGATTCATATTTAAATCATAGAAGTGCTAAATATTTTAAAGACTATATAACACAAACAAAAGATATGATAGTTGATAAAAAGAGAGCTGAATTACAAGTTTTAAAATTAGAAAATAAAGGTAGTTTAGATTACAAAAAATTATATTAAATAAAAAAATCTAGGGGTTGTTGCAAATTTAAGTTTGCAACAACCCCCTTATTATTACATTTTATTATCATTTACTTTTTTTATCTTAGCAAATCTATCTTCTGATTTATAAGCAGAGATAAATGCTATTATAAATCCAAGAATTAAAATACCACCATTAATCAATAAATCTTTTGTGAAAACAGATTTTATTTCTGGATTTTCAAGAATAATTTGAGGAGCATCTTTAAGAACTTCCATAAAAGTTACTATATATTCTTCTTTATAAATTCTATATAATCTCCAAGCATATTCTAAGAAAGTTGCAATAAATAGTGAAATTGCTAATAAAATAAAAATGATAAAAGCGGATATCACTGAAATTTTTCCAGCTAAATGCTTATATACAGTAAAAGACATAGCAGTTAAAAATGCAGGAATTGCCCATTCATAACGACCAGCCATTCCAGCAAGAACATAGGCTATAATTCCAATCACAGCAACTCCAATTACACCTAAAATGCCTAAAATAAAATTTTCTTTTTTGTTAATATTTTCTTCTTTTTTTAATTCTAAATCTTCTGATTTCTTTTTACATTCAGAGTCAGTTAGATAGTAATATTTTTGACCTATTTCAACGATGGATAAAGTACTATCATTAGTTCCATCAAGAAATCCACCAGTTGAAAAGCCATTTCTTTTTAAATTAGAAATAACAGTTTCTATAATCTCATCAAATTTTTTTCTATTTGAAGATGTGAAGAAAGGAATTTTGTATGAAATAGTTACAGTAGCATCTTCAGTTGTAATTTTAGCTTTTTTTAAATTAGGTTCATCTTTTAATATCTCAATCAAAGATTTATGAGTGTCCTCCTTATGAGCACCTATTGTTATAGAACACATTTTTTCATAAAAATTTACAGTTACTATACACCAATAACCTTTTAATTTGCCAGCATACCAAAAATTATTATATTTTGGTTTTAGTTTTTTAAGTTGATATTCTGTTTCTAAAAATTTAAAATTTGCCATTATAACTCCCTCCCCAAAAAATTTTATTATATTATTTTTTAATAAATGACTTAGCTTCTTTTAACATATTAACTAATTCAGCTTCTGTCACCTTTCTAGTTGCCCCAACTGAAACAATAATAGCTAATTCAGCTTTACTATTGTCAAAAGTATGTATATTATACTCATAACCTTGAGTATCAGATTCTTCATGAGAAACTATTAATGTTTCTTCATCTTTATACAATGTTTTCCAATCATGACTAAGATAAAATTCCTCTAATTTATCTAATTTATTAGGATTATTGTAGTCTACTTTAAGCATCTTTTCAATAGAAAAGATTCTGTATACCTCACTATCTTCATCTTTATCTTTAAACTTAATAGAATTTTCATCTTCTTTTTCTATGTTATATTCAGAAGATATTTTTTCTTTATCAATAAATTCTCCTATACCACTTTCTTTGCCACAAGCTACAAAAATTAAACCTAATAAAATTAAAAAAAATGCTATTATTTTTTTCATATCAATCTCCTTATATATTTTTTGTTTTTAAAAAGTATAACATTTTTTTTAAGAAAGGTAAAGAAAAAAAGAACTGTTACAAATTAAACTGTTAAGATGAAAATAAAAAATAAGTAAAATTACATTTGTAAGTTTGCAACAGCCTCTCTTTTCTACTCAATATTCATAATATTCAAAATTTCTTTCTTATAAAATAATCTTTGAACATCAATGTCTTCATTAGGATTAATTTCAATTTTAATTTCTCCAATGATTTCCCCTGGTTTATTTCCCAAGATATAAATTCTATCACTTAAAAATACAGCTTCTTCAATATCATGTGTTATAAGCAATGTTGTCAAATAAAACTCTTTCTTTAAATCAAGGTACCATTTATGTAATTCTTTTTTAGTTATAGCATCAAGAGCAGAAAAGGCTTCATCTAAAAGAAAAATTTTTCTTTTAAACATGTAGGTTCTAATAAGTGCTACCCTCTGTCTCATCCCTCCACTTAATTGTTGAGGATATTTATTGGCATATTTATCTAAGTTGAATTGCTTTAAAATTTTATTTCCTTCTTCAAGAGCCTTTTTTTTATTAACTTTTGCTATAATCAAAGGTAAAATTACATTATTAATTATAGTTTTATGTTCAAAAAGTAAATCCTTTTGCAACATATATGCAACCTTACCTATATAATCATTACTACCATTGATAGTGATTTCTCCTATTTGTTTTTTTAAAACACCGGCAATTAAGTTAAAAAGAGTAGATTTTCCAACCCCACTGCTACCAACAATGGCAACTATTTCATTTTCATTGACATGAATATTTATATCTTTTAGAATAGGATTATTTCCAAAAGAATAAGATAAATTTTTAACCTCTAATATATTTTTCATTTTTTTCCTTTATTCTAAATAATCATTTGAGAAACCTGTATTTTCAGGTATAGGATTTTTAGTCAATCCTTTTTTATTTAACCAGTTATAGAAAGCATTCCAACGAGCTGGATCTATATATCCCCATTTATCTTTATCACTAGCATATTGAGTAGCTAGATACTTTTGAGATTCTATAATCATAGTTTTCTTATTTTCAAGTTCAGGAGCATATTTTATTAAGATTTCAGCAGCTTCTTCTGGGTGTTCCATAGCATATTGATAACCTTTTTTAATAGCCCTTAATATTTTTTTAGCTTCTTCTTTATTATCTTTTAAATAATCATTGTTAGCAATAATTACAGGTGAATAGAAATTTAATTCAGGAGCATAATCTTTATAGTAAAAGAAATTAGTTTCTATTCCTAAACTATCTCCCATAATTTTATCCCAAGCATAATAAACAGGTGCTGCATCAAAAACTCCATTTGAAAGAGGAGTTATTGAGTTATCATCAGTGTTAGGAACAAGCTCAACTTTTGAGAAATCTCCACCATCTTTTTCCATAATAAATTGTAACATATTAAGTTCTATTGGAATGTCCCAAGTACCATATTTATGTCCAGCTAATTCTTTTGGACTATTGATATTTAATTTTTTATTAGTTATTATTCCAGAAGTGTTATTTTCTATAATAGCAGCAATAGCAGTTATAGGAGCTCCCTTTGCTAATTTAGATGACATATAATCTTGGAAATATACTCCCATAGGTGCTTTATTGTTGATAATCAAATCAGAAGTACTTTCATTAGCAGGTTGTTTGATATCTAAATCAATTCCTTCTTCTGCAAAATATCCTTTTTCCTTAGCAACATAAAGTCCAGTGTGGTTAGTATTAGGAACCCAATCAAGTAGAAAATCAACTTTTTTTAACTCAACAGGTGCTTCTGTTTTAGCTTCTTCCTTTTTTTCTCCACAGGCAACTAACATAAAAATTGCAAAAATTACAAACAATAAATACTTAATCTTCTTCATTTTCTTCCTCCTCTAAATATTTCCATTTAATAAATTTCTTTTCACTTCTTTTTACAAGTTCCATACTGATTAAACTTATAGCTGAAACTAAAATTATTATTGCAAACATGGTGTCATAATCAAAAGCCTTTTTTGCTCTTATCATAAAAACTCCAAGTCCTTCAAAGCCTCCAAGCCATTCAGAGACAACAGCTGAAATAAAAGCATAAGAAACACTAACTCTTAAACCTGCATAAAAATATGTAAGAGCAGTTGGAATTTTTACATGGTAAAGAATTTGCCATCTACTTGCATTCATAAGTTTTAAAAGTTGTATAGCATCTTTATCACAGTGCCTAAATCCATCAAGTATACTTATGACAATGGGAAAGGTTGTGTTTATAACTATCAAAACAATTTTTGGTGTCATATCATAACCAAGCCAAAGTACAAGTATTGGGGCAAGAGCTATTGTTGGTATGGTCTGTGTAAAAATTAGCAGTGGATAAACTATCCTATTTAGTATTTCAAAACTATCCATAATTATTGCTAAAAGACTTGCAATTAAAATTCCTAAACTAAGTCCTATAAGGGCTTCAAGCATAGTTATTTTAAAATGAAATAAAAATAAAGCTCTATCTCTCACAAAGGCATTAGCAATTTCAAGTGGAGTTGGAAAAATAAATTTTGGAAGCAATCCTAAATTTCCACAGAGTTGCCAAATAGCTATTAAAATTATAATACTAATAAAACTTATATGTTTACTAATAAAGTTTTTCATATTTCCTCTTTTCTATTGACTAAAAAATATTAACTAGAAAAATAAGAGAGTTACATTCCAGATTTTAGGATAAAAATTAAATAGAATGAGCCGAGCAAATCTCGCTGTGTTTGAGTGAAACGAGTTTAGCGAATTTGCAGTGAATTCTTAATTTTTATTCGTTAAGAAATCTGGCTAGTAACGAACTATTTTTTAATAATATTTTTTGAATAATTAGCAAAATAAAAAACTTTCTTAGGATTGCTCCAAAGAAAGTTATTATTAAGGTGGTACTCCCTTCGTTGGCATTATCCAAATCAGGTACTATGGGTCTAAGAAAAAAGGTTCTAATCTCAGCGTATAGCTCCCCAGTACATATATTATATTTTACTTTTTTATTTTAAAATTTTTTAATCTATTTGTCAATATTAAATAAATAATTCTGCTATCATACATCTAGCAGAGCCACCACCATATCTTTCAATAGTATATACATCAACTGGAACAATGACATCATATTTTTCAATTATATTTTTTTGCTCATTAGTTAGTACAGAATAAGCAGTTGCAGACATAACACAGATATTTACATTTTCATTATTGACAAGTTCTATTGTGTTTCCTAAAAAATGTTCAACTTGATTTTCTGTTATATAAACAATTTCTTTACCATCATTTTCTAATTCTCTTATAATATTTTCTCTTTCTTTTAAGTTGTCAATACTATCTGCACATAAGATAACATAATTTTCTCCCATAGCCATCATAACATTTGTATGATATATAGGTTTTCTCTTTCCATCAACAGTTTGATAAGAGTGAAAAGCTATTTTTTTATAACCTGCATCTTCACAGAAAATATCTAAAAGTTTTTCATTTGCTCTTTCAGATAGAGAACAATATGCTTTTTTATTTTTTCTATCTAATACAAGAGCTCCTGTTCCTTCAAGGAAAATATTTTCTTTTTCTAAGTTAGAATAGTCAACAATATTCAAATCATCTGCCTTGTCAAAATAATCATAAAGATTGTCAGTTCTTTCAAGTCTTCTATTCTCTGCAAACATAGGATATAGAACAACAATATTAGAATAATGAGTTGAAAACCAGTTATTAGGAAATATACTGTCAGGTGTGTGTGGTTCTTTTGTATCTTGCATAACTCTAACATCTATTCCTATTTTTTTCAATTTTTCAACCATATTGTCAAATTCAATTAAAGCATTATTTTGAATTTCTTGGGCAGGTTTATTATCTAATTTTTGATAATGATTATTCACTGCTGTTTGTTCATTAAAAGCAAAAGAAGCAGGTCTTACCATTAATATTTTATTTGTGATATTTTTTTTCATAAAGTCCTCCATAATATTTTTTTATAGTTTAATATTTTTTACAAAGAAAAGCAATATTTAAAAAAATTTTTAACCAAATTTCATTGATTTACTGATATAATGAAAATAAAAAGTAATTTCATAGGGGGAATAATAATGTTAAAAAGATCAATTTTAATAATAATTTCTTGTTTTTTTATAGCTTGTAGTAGTACTGATAACCAAACAAAGTATGTAGATAGAAAAGCACCAAGAGAAAAAGAAGTAGTAGAAGCAGTCCAAAATCAAGAAGAAAATAGTTCATATAATAGTGTATTTGAAGATGTAGCAATTCAAGTAGTCAGTGATATGCTAGATTTAGGATTAAAACTACTTATTTCCACAATAGTTCCAGTTAACTAAGTACTATTTTTATAATATTTTCAAATTTTGAATAAAGGAAAACTTATAAAATTGGCAAATTATGATGAATTTTTAAATAATCTAAAAATATAGTAGAAGATATAGAATTTGAAATTAAGATTAGAAATGAGTAATGAAGAAAAGAAAGTCATAAGAGTAAGGTTGTAAATTAAAGCGACCTTATTTTTTATTTAAAATTATTAAGATTTTTTACCAAATCTTAATAATGACTGACTATAATTAAAATATAAATCAAAAGGGGGAATTAAAATGTTAAAAAAATTATTTTTATCTATATTTTCGTTGATTTTGATTACTTATGCAGGAATAGAAACTTTAAAAATAAGCAAAGTTATCAAAAATGAAGTTTCTAAACAAATAATTAATAGTTCAGTTGAAAAGAGAATTATAAAATAGGATGAAAAGTGATATAATTTATATAAAATAACTATGAGAGGAGATAGAAAATGCACAATGTGTTTTGGCTATTTCCTATTATTTTTATGCTTCACGAGATGGAAGAAATAATAGGATTTAAAATATGGTTAGATAAAAATATAGATATAGTAAAAAGATATAATAAAATTTCAATGATTTATCAAAATTATAGTAATGAAGGCTTTTCAGTGGCAGTTTTAGAAGAATATTTATTGTGTATATTAGTAACAGGAGTAAGTATTTTTTTTAAGATGTACATTATTTGGGTTGGAGCATTTATTGCTTTTTCAGGACATTTACTTGTTCATATAATTCAAAGCATTATCATTAAAAGATATGTACCAGCATTAGTATCAAGTATAATTCTTTTACCAATAAGTGTATTTCTAATAAATGAAGTAATTCATACTTTTAGATGCACATTTTCAAGTATAGTGATTTCATCTATAATATGTATTATAGTAATGTTATTAAATTTAATGTTTATACATAAGATAATGAAAAAAGTAAGTGAAAAAATAAAAAACTGATAAATAAAATCAGTTATAAAAACTATATAGGTAATCTATTTTTTAGGTTACCTATTTTTAAAATTTTTTTGAAAGGATAGACAATCTAATTAGGAGGAAATAATGATAGAATTTATAAGTTTTTATTTTACATTGATATTAATATTAGTGATAATAGTCTATCAAATAGTAATTAGTTTTTTTGAACTTTGTATACTGACTGCATTTTTAAATATAAAAACTTAT
>UMEM01005752.1_pt1 | contig 55582 bp, 49 predicted proteins | sample 1964761 | NCBI WGS metagenome assembly UMEM01 (sample SAMEA4836021, study PRJEB28245) | human gut metagenome | biome: gut microbiome; material: fecal sample | place: Denmark | collected 2008 | reverse complement strand
AGGGTCGCGGGTTCGAATCCCGTCTCGTGCTCTCAATGATACAAAAAAGGAGATATCCGTTGGATACCTCCTTTTTTGTATATTCGAGCCCTGCCGGGTTCGAACGGTTCGAATGTCTCCGCTCCGCTGCGGTCGTCGCAGTCGAACGTCCCCCGGACGTTCTGCGACGTCTCGTGCTCTCAAAGAGATAGAAAAAAGAGTCATCCGATGGATGGCTCTTTTTTCTATGTTCAAGCCCTGCCGGGCTCGAACGGTTCGAATGCCGGCGTTCCACTCCGGTCGTCGCAACAATTTCAAATGCTTGTAAAACATAGGATTGCATGGTATGATAAAATATGTTCGGAAATGCTGGCTGAATGTATCAGCAGAAATTGCCGACAGCACGCGATAGAGTTCATGCATGAGGGTCACACGCTCAAGAAAGTTTAAACATGAATCATGAGAAAGGGGACATAGCTGTTCTAAGGCAGTTGTAAGTGTATGGGAAAACATAGAGATGGCTTTAAGAGCCGGACAGGATTTGTGCTGGCCTGCATTGGGTCGGCTGTTGGTATGGGGAATATCTGGAGATTCCCATATATGGTTTCAGAATGGGGTGGAATGACGTTCCTGCTTCCATATGTTCTGTTTGTTATTTTGATCGCTTCTACCGGAGTGATCGAGGAAATGGCGCTTGGCCGCTCGGCAAAGAGCGGACCGATCAAAGCATTCGGTAAATGTACGGAGATCCGCACCGGAAATAAGCGGACAGGAGAAGTGATCGGTGTGATTCCGGTTATCGGATCCCTGGCATTGGCGATCGGATATAGCGTGGTCGTAGGCTGGATCTTTAAATATACATTTCTTGCACTTTCCGGTGGTCTCTTCCACTTAGGGCAGGACGTAGCCGCGATCGAAGGCTTGTTTGGAGGTACAGCCGCCGCATTTGGAAATAATGTATGGCAGGTGATCGCAATGCTTGTAACCGCGGTGATCATGGCATATGGAATTTCCGGCGGAATTGAGAAAGCGAATAAGATCATGATGCCGATGCTTTTTATCCTGTTTGTTGGGCTCGGCATATATATTTTTGCACTTCCAGGTTCGGAACATGGATATCGTTATATTTTTACACTGGATCCCAAAGGGCTTTTTGATCCAAGACTCTGGATCTACGCGTTCGGCCAGGCATTCTTTTCGCTTTCCATCGCGGGAAATGGAACAGTCATTTACGGTTCTTATTTGAGCGAGGAAGAGGATGTGGTCAGCTCAGCAAGAAATGTAGCTTTTTTTGATACATTAGCGGCGCTTCTTGCGGCACTCGTCATTATACCGGGAATGGCAGTGGGGGGCGCAGAACTATCGTCAGGCGGACCGGGGCTGATGTTTATTTATCTGCTGAATGTGTTTAATGGCATGCCGGGCGGATGGGTTGTAGAGATGGTCTTTTATATCTGTGTTTTGTTTGCAGGCTTAAGCTCTCTGGTAAATCTTTATGAGGCACCGGTAGAGATGATGCAGGAGCGGTTTGGGTTCAAGCGGAAAATTGCGGTTGCAGTGATCGCGATGCTTGGCGGTATCATTTCCCTGATGATCCAGGGAATCGTTTCCGGATGGATGGATGCGGTCTCCATTTATATCTGTCCGCTTGGCGCGATGCTTGCCGCTATCATGTTTTTCTGGGTAGCCGGAAAGGATTTTGCGCTTACAGCAGTTAACACAGGAACGAAAAAACCCATCGGCAGCTGGTTTATGCCGCTTGGGAAATATGTATTGGTTCCGGCTGCGCTTCTCGCACTTGTGGCGGGGGCGCTGCTTGGGGGAATTGGCTGATAAGAGATACTTTCGTGTTTCGTCAGGAGAAATCTGAGGACGGCACGTGGAAAACTTAATGGAGGAGATGACTAAAAATGAGCAGATTAAACGAATTGCTCCAACAGGCGGGCAATATTGGACGGAACGAAGATGGTTCGATCACAAGACTGGGATTTTCAGAAAAATATTTCCAGGCGCTTGAGTTTTTAAAAGGACGCATGCAGGAGCTGGGAATGCAGGTGGAGACTGACCCGGTCGGAAATCTTCATGGCGTATTGCAGGGGAGTGACCCGGAAGCAAAATCCATCGTGATCGGCTCCCACATGGATACAGTTATGCAGGGCGGTGTTTACGATGGAATGCTGGGTGTGACCGGTGCCCTGGAAGTTGCAGCCCGCTTAAAGGATGAAGGACGTACCCTGCGCCATCCATTGGAGATCTGGGGCTTTAATATGGAAGAGTCCAGTATTCTTGGCGGTACATTTGGAAGCAGATGCGTGACAGGGATGCTCGATCCGGATATTCCCGGATATGCGGAAAAATTAGCAAAGTTTGGCTGCAGTCCGGAAAAAGCAAAAGCCGCAAAGAGAGATATCAGCAAGTATGAGTGCTACCTGGAATATCATATCGAACAGGGCGATAAACTCGATCATACGGGAATAGATGTGGGAGTTGTCAGCGGAATCGTCAGCATCATCGACTATAAGGTAACGGCAAAAGGCATGAGCAACCATGCGGGCACAACGATGATGGCTAACAGAAAAGATGCGCTTGTCGGAATGGCAAAGCTGATCGTGGCAGCAGAAGAGCGGGCAAGAGAACTGAACGACACACTTGTATTTACTGTCGGAAAGATCTCTGTATCACCCGGACAGGAAAATGTAATTCCGGGACAGGCTGTGGCGAACTTTGAGATGCGTCATATGGACAAAGCTGTAACTGATCAGTTCTATGCAGATATTCAGGCACTTGCAAAAGAGATTCCGAACTGTGAGTTTGAATTTGTAAATACCAGTGCCAAATATTCCACACCGTGTGATCCGAGATTGATCAAACTTATCGATGATGTCTGCACGGAAAAGGGAATCAGCCATATCATCATGCCAAGTGGTGCAGGTCATGACGCGAATTCGATGGCCCACGAAGGTGTCCCGATCGGTATGATCTTTGTTCCGAGTGTCAAGGGCATCAGCCATCAGGGAGACGAATATACAAAACCGGAACATATCGATATGGGGGCGGATGTTCTGTATCAGACGGTGTTAAAGCTTGATGAAAATGGATTTTAAGTTTTATGGATGATCGAATGAAGGACTGAATTTTATCTGGCAGAATATGAAAAACTATATAAACAGAGGGGGAAATTTATTATGACAAAAGAAGCGAATCCGATTCCACAGGGAAAGTATGTACCGGCAACAAGATTTGGCAATCTGATCTTTACAGCAGGTATGACACCAAGAAACAATGGTGTTCTGATCAGGACAGGAAAAGTAAAAGCGTCAGATGATATTGCTGATTATAAGGACGCTGTTGTACAGGCTGCGAAGAATGCGCTCACAGCTGCAAAAAATAAGCTGGAAGAGGGCGAGAAGATCGTACAGATCATGCAGATTACAGTTTATGTAAACTCTGAGCCGGATTTTACAAAGCAGCCGAAGATCGCGGATTTCGCGTCTGAGTATTTCTGCGAGGAGCTTGGGGAATCCGGTGTTGGAAGCCGCGCGGCTGTCGGTGTTGCGGTTCTTCCGGGAGAAGCTCCTGTGGAGATCGCGATCATTGCGGGGGTAGAAAGTTTAAAATATTAGATAAGAAGGAAAAGCTGCTGCCAGAAAGTTGTGCAGCAGCTTTTTTACAGAAAATTTATCCCACAACAAATATAGAAAAACACTGTTTTGCATGAAGGGGGTAATCAAAAATGCGAAACAGTGTTTTTTCTATTATAGTTAAATAAGGAGGTAATTAATAGTGGTATGGATCGTATCGGGCATGTAAGAGGGAATAATCTAATTAGGGTGCATCTGGATTAGATCATGCGCGATAGATATCGACCATCTTGCAGATTCTCTTTACAGCATCAACGGCCTTGTCGTGATCCTGAGAGAAATTCATACGGATAAAATCACCGTACTGTTTGCCGAACTCTGTACCCGGTGTTACAGTAACACTTGCCTGTGCGCGGCAGAGCTTTGTAAACTGGAAAATATCAACTTTTAATTTTGGCAGCTGCATGAAGATATAGCTTCCGCCTTCTGTTGGACGAGCCCAGCATCCAGGGCAACTGTTGATGACGGCAAGAATATCATCGCGGATCTGTCTGTGATCAGCAATACGTTTCTCCATCCATCCATCCGGCTCAGAGAACCATCTGTAGAAGGCTGCCTGATTATAACCTGCGCAGCGTAAGGAAACGACAGCCTGAAGTTTTTCCATGCGGGTGATGATTTCAGGTGTACCATAGCCGACACCGAGACGGAAACCACTTAAGGACTCTGTTTTGGACGGCCCCATGATTGTGATCAGTTTGTCCGGTTTCTCCGGGAGTGCACGCATATGTGTGTAAGTGAAATCTTTTTCAAGAATCTGGCGGCTGTAAAGCTCATCCGCAAGGATTGCAACGTCGTATTTCTTTGCGAGGCGTGCAATCTCACAAACTTCTTCTTTGGAGAAGACTGCGCCAGTCGGGTTGTTCGGGTTTGAGTAGAGGAACAGCTTTACACCGTTTTTGAAAGCTTCTTCCAGCTCTTTTAAATCGATACCGGATGTGTGTGGAGCAGCGTCTTTCCAGTTCATGTGGATCGGAACCATCTCGCCCTCGAAGAATTCAACAAGTTTACGGTTGTCGAAGTAATCCGGTTCAACGATAGCGACCTTGTCACCTCTGCCGACTAAGGAACCCATCGCTAAGAAAAGCGCTCCCTGTGTACCAGGTGTAAGGATGATCTCTGTCTTCGGGTCTACCGGAGCGCCGCTGTACTCTGCGAGTTTCTCAGCAAGATATTCACGGATCGCGCCTTTGCCGCGGTATTCTGTGTATGCCTGATAGGTACCATCTACACAATAGTGTTTCACGAATGTCTCAAGGCTGCCCGGGATCGGCTGGTGTGCGTTTACATCACCGTGAGAGAAATCAACAGCCGGTCCTTCAAGTTTGTCACCGATCATCGGAAGATCTTCTGCTTTCTGAAGCCCTTCTTGTCCGGGGGCGTTGTCTGTGCCGAGTCTGGCGAATTTTTCTGCTAAATAATCCATAAGTTTACCTCTCCTTTTTATCAATCAGTCTGGTGTGTGAGAATTGGAATGACTGCATTGACTGTGTGAAATACTTTTCTCTTTGTATCTATACAATAACAAGAAAAGACCATATTGTAAAACGGATAAATCAGATATATAATATATGCAAAACAGATATTTCGAGAGGTGAAAGTTATGAATGATGAGGCACTCGAAACGTATTTAAATATTATAAAGACACACAGCCTGACAAAGACAGCGGAGAACATGTTTATCTCACAGTCAGCAGTGAGCAACCGGCTGATCAGTCTGGAAAAGGAATTGAATGTGAAACTTATTGATCGGAGTCCGGGGCAGAAAGGGGTCGTGCTGACGCAGAAAGGTGAAGAATTTGTTGAATTTGCGAAAAGACATCAGGAACTGAACCGGCAGATTCAGGATTGGAGCCGGGGAGATGTGACGGAGGTGTTACGGGTAGCGTCTGTTATCAGCCTCACGGACTATGTGAAAGGGTTTTACAGGGAACTTCTTGGAAAAGGAAAACTCTCGATCACATTAGCGACACACTGGACAGATCGCATTATTTCGATGTTGGAGAACAGGGAGACAGACATCGGAATTACCCCGCGTGTCTTTTATTCGAAGGCAGTGGAGGCTGTGCCGATCTTTAGGGAACCGTTATTTCTGCTTAGTTCAAAAAGCGTTTCAGATTACCCTGAGGTTGTGCAGGCACAGCAGTTAAAGCGTTCCAATGAAATCTATTTTGATTGGGGAACAGGGTTTGTGGAGTGGCATGAGAAACAGATGAACCCGTTAGACCTGCCGCTTATGGTGACGGATACAACGGAGCTGATACCGGAACTTTTACGGATTCCTAATTCCTTCAGTATTATTCCTGCATGCATTTTTAAAAACTATCATGATACAGAGCTGAGACTTTCCAGAATTGTTCCGGAACCACCTCCAAGAATCTGCTATCTCTTAAAGCTTAGGGAACTGCACTCACAGAAAAAGGAACTGATCGAGCAGTTTGAAAAGGAATTTAAAGAATATATACGGACGGTTGAGGACGTTATCAGTATTTAGCCGGAAAACATCTCCGCCGCCAGCTTCGTAAATTCCTCCATAGCCTTTGATACATATCTCTTTTTCTTCCACATAACAGCGATGTCACGGCTTACATCATCGGAGTCCAGTTTGTAAAAGACGACGGGTTCATCGTGGTCGGACATCCGGACAACGGTGTCAGACAGGAGCGTGACGCCGAGACCGGCACCGCAGGAGCGGTAGGCGGTGGCGAGCTGATCTAACTGCAGGCGGATATTTGGGGCGAAGCCGTTCTGGGCACAGAGCCTTACGGCGCGTTCGTAGGCAATGGTCTCCGGGCGGAGCAGCAGGAAAGGGACCTTTGCGAAGGAAGAGAGGGGGACGGAAGGCGCAGCCGGATCTAAATGAACACCGCGGCGGATCTCATCGGCGGTGAATGCCGCAGGCAGAAGGTCTGTTTTTATTTCCATAGTGGCAATGAAATTCGAAGTACCTGGGACAGCGAGGAGAAAGTGGTCCTCGAAGAGGATAACAGAGTTGAAGGTGTCACACTGCTGGTCCACCGGATCCACAAGGATGTCGAGCGCCTCATTCGCGAGCCGTTTTTGTAATTCGAGAGATGGCGCTTCCTGAACGTCCAGAGAGATTCCGGGATAGCGGCGGCTGTACTCGGCAACGACCGGGAGAACGATGCTGGAGAGGAAAAAGCTGGAGGCGCCGATCCTCAGAGCCCCTGTTTTGAGGTTTGAGAGGTCGTTGCAGTAGACCTTCAGATCCTCTTCAATGCGGTGGAGCTTTTCCACGGCATCGATGTAGGCGCGGCCGGCGTCAGTTAAAAGAAGACGGGAGGAAGAACGCTCAAAGATGGGCTGGCCTAACTCCTGCTCTTCTTTTTTTACTGCAATGCTGATAGCGGGCTGGGTGATATAGAGGTTTCTTGCCGCGGCGGAAAAACTTCCGCAGCGGTAGATCTCGTAAATGTAGTCTTTGGACTGGAACATGTGGGGGACTCCTTTTGCGCATAAATATATTTAATGAAAAATATCAATATTATAAATTTGATTATATATGAGATCCATGATATATTCAAGATGATCAAGGGAGGGAATAAAAATTACCGTACACGGGTAGGAATTTTCTGAACTGAAAATTCCGTACAATACAGTGGTGGTAGTGGATTTTGCCGATTCGGAATGCGAAGCATCGGCAAAATCAGTTACTGTTTGCGCAATGCGTGAACAGTAACGAATAAAAAAATTTATGTGCCGGGAAGAGAGCTTTTGAAGGATCAAAATAACAGCAAATACGAATAGCAGCACAGCGGAGGCAGTTTCCCGGAGATGATGAAAGAACGCGGGATGTGCAAAAAGGGAGAAGGAAATGAGTTATTTAAAAACATTGCTTATCATCTGCCCGATCTTCTTTATTTCGGGTATCATTGATTCCATAGGCGGAGGCGGAGGCTTGATCGCGCTGCCGACATACTTAATGATCGGACTGCCGGTCCGTTCGGCTTACGGCTGTAATAAGCTGCAGGCGGGTCTCGGAAACCTGGTCTCGGCGATCAAGTACTTTAAAAACAACATGGTCGATCTGAGGATCGCACTGGTCTCAGCCATCACGGCGATGACGGGGGCATGGATTGGAACAAAGATCATCTTTCTCCTTCCGGAGGAGAGCATCCAGAAGGCCATCACGGTGGCACTTCCGGTGATCGCCCTCATCATGGTTCTCAGAAAGACTGACGCGAGAAACGTGATCATGAGAAGCGAGATCTCAAAAAAAACGGTTGTTCAGGCCCTGATCGTTGGCGTGATCATGGGATTTTACAACAGTCTTTTCGGACCGGGGATCGGTACCGTAGCGATCATTGCGTTTACGATGATCATGCACTATGATGCGAGATGTGCGTCCGGTAACGGTAAGGTCCTTATCGTACTTACCAACGCCATCGCCCTTGTAAGCTATGTGAAAACGGGAAATGTCGCTTACGAGATTGCGTGTCCGGCAGCGCTTTGTGCTATTGCAGGAAACCTCGTCGGCGTTAATCTGGCGATCAGGAAGGGTGAGAAGATCATCAAACCGGTGATGTTAGTCGTAGTGATCCTCACTGTGATCAAATTTGCCTGGCAGAATCATTTGTGGGGTTAAATGCATAAAATTCAATAAGTTTTACCTGTTTTTGTTTACCCATATAAAAGGGCTGGTCCTAATGCGGACCGGCTCTTTTTGTGTAACAGGAAATTCCGGGAAATTCCCTGTTACACAAAAGGCACGAACGTGCCAATGATGCGCATCGGATAAGACTGCCGGTATATTTGGAGGAAGCCGGATTCCTCAGGGCTTGTATTTAAGACAGGAATGAGATAAGATAGTGATAAAAGAATTCAGGAAAGAAGTGGAAAAACTATGTATGACGAGTTAACAAAAAATGATATAAAGAAGATGGAAGAGGAGATCGAATACCGGAAGCTTGTGGTCCGGAAAGAAGCGATCGAGGCGGTAAAAGAGGCGAGAGCCCAGGGCGACTTAAGTGAAAATTTTGAATATTATGCAGCGAAGAAGGACAAGAACAAGAATGAGAGCCGGATCCGGTATCTGGAGAGAATGATCCGGACGGCGAAGGTGGTCTCTGATGAGTCAAAAGACGATGAGGTCGGTCTCTACAACACGGTGGACGTGTATTTTGAGGATGACGATGAGACGGAGACCTATAAGATCGTTACGACGATCCGCGGAAATTCCTTAAAGGGACTGATCAGTTCCGAGTCCCCGCTTGGAAGGGCACTTCTGGGGCATAAGGTCGGCGACCGGGTACATGTGCAGGTGAATGACAGGGCCGGATATGACGTAATCATCAAGCGTCTGGAGAAGACCGTGGATGATGGAAGCGACGCGATCCGGAGTTTTTAAAAAAGACATTTTAAAGAAGACATTTTAAAGAAGACATTTTAAAGAAGACAGAGAGGTTGAGTATGAAGGATTTTAAAGTGGCGGGGTTTCCGCTGCCATTGTATGTCCTCATTCTGGCACTGACGGCGGCATGCATGTTTACGGGCTGTGTCCCGAAGAGTCTGGTTCCGGCGTTTTTAGTGTTGATGGTATTCGGTGAGGGCTTAAATGCGATTGGAAATAACGTACCGGTGGTGAAGACGTATCTCGGAGGTTCTGTGATTTGTATTCTCGGTTCTGCGGTCCTCACGGCAGGCGGACTGATCCCCGAGCAGACACTTGAGACGCTCGATTATTTTGTCAATGACAGTGGCTTCCTGATCTTTTATATCGCGGCGCTGATCTGCGGCAGTCTCTTTAATATCGACCGGAATCTTCTGCTCAGGGCTACCGTGAAGCTTCTGCCGGTGGCGGTGATCTCTCTTTCTATGGGAATTCTGCTTTCAGGAATTATGGGGATTATCCTTGGGGAAGGTTTCTGGGGCGGGATCCTCTATATCGGAGTGCCTATGACCAGCGGCGGAATGACAGCGGGTACAGTTCCTCTTTCTGCCATGTACTCCCAGGCGCTCGGCGTGGAAGCGGCGGATGTGCTGACAAAGATGGCACCGGCCACGGTACTTGGAAACTGTGTAGCGATTATTTTTGGCGGTCTTTTAAACAACTTCGGAAAAAAACACCCGGAGACGACCGGAAACGGTGTATTGGTGAATGATGGAAAAACGGTGAAAAAGACACCGCCATTGAAGCCGACATTTGCGTCTTTATGTACCGGGATGATCATTGCGTTCGCCTTTTATCAGCTTGGCGCGATCTTGCACAGGTTTGTTCCTGTGATCCCGACGTATGCGTGGATGATCATTGCGGTCGTGCTTGTGAAGGGAACCGGCATCATGTCCGAAGAGCTGGAGGATGCGGCGAGAGAGTGGGGGCAGTTTGCCATTAAGAGCTGGACGGCGGCGGCACTTGCGGGGATCGGTTTTACGCTGATCGATCTGAATACAATTTTAAAGACTCTGACACCGTTATATCTGATCACGGTGGTACTCATCGTGGGGATCATTACGTTTACGGCGTCAGTTCTTGGAAAGCTGGTTGGCTTTTTCCCACTGGAATCTGCCATCGCAGCGGGGATGTGTACAACAAATATGGGCGGTTCCGGCAATGTAGCTGTTTTGAGCAGTGCGCATAGAATGGAGCTTTTGCCATTTGCGCAGATCGTTACAAGATCCTGCGGAGCGCTGATGCTGACGATTGGAGGAATATTAGTGCAGATGGTGGGGTAGAATCCGGATCATGTATCAGCGCAGCAGGCTTTTGCACCTGCCGCGCTGATTTTGTAAAGTATGGGGTTTGAAGATATTTGGACAGTTATTATGTATTAAAAACGGAGGAGTGGAAAAGATGGAACTATATCAGCTTCGATATTTTGCATATGCTGCGAAATATGAAAATATCACGATGGCGGCGCAGGAATTGAATGTATCCCAGCCTTCCATCAGTAAGGCGATCCAATCGCTGGAGCGCGAATTAAAAACAGAACTGCTCCGGAAAAACGGAAGATCCTGTGTGCTTACCCATGATGGGTATTTATTGCAGGAAAGGGTGGTTCCTTTGCTTGAGGAAATAGAACGGCTTCCGTTAGAATTCCGCAATAGAGAGAAGAAGAAAATGATCCGTTTGAATGTTCTGACTGCAGGACAGCTTGTGCCGGAATTGATTCGCGAATTTCGGGAGGAAAATCCAGATGTTTTTTTTCGAGTATTAGATCGCAGAGAAGCAACCCAATGGGATGTTTGTATTCGAAGTACACTGCCGCAGTATGTGTTCAGTAATGCGGTAAAGTTGATGGAGGAGCCATTGTGTCTTGCATTTCATAAAGATTCGTGGCTGAGAAATCTGGAAAAAGTCAAGTTATCGGATATCAGGAATGAAAAATTTGTTATGCTGAGAAGTGGAGGAAGTATCCGGACGATTTCAGATGCAATATTCGAAAAAGAAGGGATTATTCCGGATATTGCATTTGAATGTGATACCGTTGATATTTTGCGACGTATGGTACAGGAGGGGTTAGGGATCACTATCTGGCCTAGGTATTCCTGGAGAGATCATCTGAGAAGCGAGAAAGATTTTGAAAATGTCTGTTATCGGCCGATCGATAACAACGAATTCAGGCGATCCTTGTATCTGATCCTGCAGAAAGATCTGAAAATGACGGAAGAATTAGCGAAATTCTGCGAATATACAGAAAAATACTTTAATAATATTAAAGAAGAATAAAAAATATACCAAATTCATTCGAAATGAGAATGTAAGTCATTCATGAATAATATTTGAACAATAAATATAATTAATATATAATTAACCTATAAAAGAAAGCGCATCTTTTTAAGAATCAGCCATATGAATCTATGGTGAAGGCCTGAAAGACCTTCTTAAAAAGGAGCGCTTTTGTCGTGTTTATATCATTTTTGTTACCAGTAGTTGTTGATTACAAAAGGAGGATGAAGCATGTATCAGGTATCAGAGCGGGTAAAAAAACAGTTTGAATATACAATGAGTATTCCGTGTGTAAAGGAAGCTATGAAATTTATACAGGAAGATGAGAGGAATACGATTGAAGAGCAGAAAGAACTGGTTCTCATAGAGGCTCCGACGGGGGAGGAAGAAAAACGCGCAGCGGTAATGATGGAAAAATTTAAAGCCCTCGGTCTTGAAAATGTTCACATCGACCGAGGTGGAAATGTCGTTGGTCTTCGAAGAGGAAGCGGCAAAGGGCCGAAGGTATTGATCGAGGGTCATCTGGATACAGTCTTTCCATTTGGAACGGTACATGGCGTAGAGGAGAGAGACGGATTCCTCTACGCACCGGGAATCGGTGATGATACGAGAGCACTGGCAATGCTGTTGGGACTTTTAAGAGCATTGAATCAGAACGAGATCAAGACATTCGGAGACATTGTATTTGTGGCAACTACCCGCGAGGAAGGTATGGGCGGCCTCGGCGGAATGAAAGATTTCCTGAATGATAATGACGACATTGATATTTCACTCACAATTGATAACAATGACATGAGTGTATTGATCTTCGAGGCGACAAGCGGAGAGACCTACGAGGTCAACTTTTATGGTATCGGCGGTCATGCGTTTGGAGCGTTTGGCGAGATGGCACAGCCGATCCATGCAGCAGCCAGAGCAGTTGCGAAGATCGCTGATTTTACAGTTCCATCAGATCCGAAGACAAGCTTCTGTGTCTCAAATTTCCACGGTGGAACTGCGGCCGGAGTGCATGCGATCGCATCGCAGGCAACCATCAAATTTAATTTCAGATCAAATTCACCGGAGGAGCTTGCAAAGCTTCGCACAAAAATCTTTGATGCGGTCGAAGAAGCATGCCGGGAAGAAACGGAAAAATGGGGAAAAGATGAGATCACATGGGATAAAAAACTGATCAGTCAGGTTCCGGGCGGAACTCAGGATTCCCATACACCACTGGTAGAATCCGCGTGGCTTGGTTTGAAGTCTCTGGATATTGAACCGGTATTCCATAAAGGCGGCTGCACAAATGCGAACGTAGCGGTTTCGAAAGGAATTCCATCGATCTGTCTTGGACGTGCGTTTGCACCGGATGAAAATAGAAAGAATATAATGAATCATAGTGTTCATGAAAAGTTTCCGATCACCGACTCATATAAGGCAGTTCAGCAGGCATTTATGGTATTGATGATGGCAGCAGGAATCGACGGAGAGACTAATTCTGTTGTGGAGGAAAAATAGATTATGAAGAAAATGACACTGATCGCTACAGGAGATGCGTTTATCACAAGAAGATTTCCGGAAGGCGGTTATGAAGGATTTGAGCAGGTCAGAGACGTGATCAGTCAGTATGATGTGAAATTTTCGAATCTGGAGATGACATTCCACAATGAGGAAGGATATCCGGCAGCATTTTCCGGAGGAACCTGGGCAATGGCAGATCCAAGAACCCTTGATGATATGAGATCGTTTGGTTTTAATCTGTTTAATACGGCAAATAATCATTCCTGCGACTACAGTCATGGAGGCGTTCTTGCGACCATCCGGAATCTCAAAGAGAGAGACATGACCTTTGCCGGAACAGGAAAAAATCTTTCCGAGGCATCAAAACCATGCTATCTGGAGACGAAAAACGGACGTGTCGCAATGATTGCGGTCTCTTCAAGCTTCCATGAGTCAGGAATGGCTGGTGGACAGAGCGCGGAATTGATCGGAAGACCTGGATTAAATCCGCTTCGTTATGAAACGATTTACCATGTCACGGAAGAGAATTATAAGAAAGCAGAAGAACTGGCGGCGCTTACAAAGATCAACTCAACGATGGAGCGGTCTGTAAAAAACGGATATAAGAATCCGCCGGCTTCCGGAACACTGCCCTTTGGAACATACAAATTTGTTCTGGATGAAAAAGACTGGATCGAGAGCGTTCCGTTCCCGGCTGATATGGAACGTGTCGAGAAGGAGATCATTGAGGCAAAAAAACAGGCAGATATCGTTCTTGTAAGCTTTCATGGTCATGAGACGGATGGGGAAGACACAACGGTTCCATCCTTGTTCCTTGAGACATTTTCAAGAAGATGTGTGGATGCGGGAGCTGATGCGGTAATCGGACACGGACCGCATGAACTTCGTGGAATTGAGATCTATCACGGAGCGCCTATCTTCTACAGTCTGGGAAATTTCCTCTTTGAGACAGAAACTGTGGAAAAGCAGCCTTACGATGCATACATAAATAAAAAAATGCCGCTGGATACCAAGGTTGGTGCTTATATGGATGCCCGTAGTAAAAATGGCACGGCCGGATACGGAGTGCTTCCGGAGATCTGGTTATCCGTGATGGCAGGCTGGACCATGGAAGATGGACATTTGACAGAAATCAAACTGTATCCGATTTCTCTTGGAATGACAGAAAAAAGGCCGCAAAAAGGAGTTCCGGTGTTGACCGGAGATGAGAATGTACTGTCATACCTGGCAGAGCTTTCAAAACCTTACGGAACTGAGATGGAAATTAAAGACGGCGTAGGAACGATCAGACTTTAAAGAAGATAGAAGGTGAGCGGATATGGAAGAGAGAAAGAGTAAAATTCTGAGCGAAATTGACCGGGACAGGGAAGAACTTGAAGAAAACGATCGGAATCGATATAATCAATATAAAGACAGCGCACCTGTGTAAGAATCGGCTCATCATCAGGTGCGCACAGAAAAAAGGAGGGGAGTACCCATGAACAAAATCACAAATGCGTCAAGATTTCTTTTTGAGGAACTTGTATCCAGAATACAGGAACGTTCCAACGCAGTGGGAATTGCGGTTGCGATCGTTGACCGAAATGGAAATACACAGTATGAAAAGTTTTTTGGATACCGGGATCAGGAGAGAAAACTGCCGATCGATGAGGATACGATCTTCGGATTAGCGTCCGTCACGAAATCCTTTGTGGCTTTATCGATCATGCAGTTAGTCGAAGCTGGAAAAGTAGATCTGGATGATCCGGTGAGCAAATATATTCCGGAATTTACAAACCGTAATCAGAAACCGATAAAGGTATGGCACTTTTTATGTCACACAGCGGGCTTTTATCCGATGCACCGCACAATCATCAATGAGATTGCGCAGAAGGCAGGACTGGATGAGAATGAGACAGGGGATTTTGCGTTCTGTGAGAAGATCGCATTGGAAGGAACAAAGGCAGTCGCTGAGCTGCTGGATGCCCAGACAAAGGAAAACGGCGGTCTGATCGGAGATCCGGGAAACTACATGAGCTATTGCAATGATGGCTTTGGACTTTTGTCGGAGATCGTGCGTCGTGTCGGTGGGGAGAACAGCTTTGCGGAATATGTGAAAAAACATATTCTTGAGCCGCTTCATATGGAGCGGAGCAGCGGAGAGTATGTAAGACCGGCAGCGGATGCGAACGCGGCAGTTCTCTACAAAATGCAAAAAGGTGTCGTGATCTCCGGCAGAGATTACCATGACAATGCATTTTCTCTTGGCGGAGCCGGTTCCCTGAAATCTACGCTTGCAGACATGAAAAAATACATCTGTATGTATCTGAATTACGGAAAGGGAATCGATGGAACAAGGATCCTCTCCCAGGAGGGTGTACGGACGATGTGCCGCCCAAGAATCGATTATCGCCCGGAGAGCCATTATTGCTTTGGTCTTTCGCAGAAGAAGCTGGATGACCTGACGGTTATGGAGCATGGCGGAAGCCTGCCGGGAGTTTCATCGAATTTATCCTGGTCGTATGATGCCGGAGTGGGTGTTATGGTACTGTGCAACACATCAGGTGTGCCGGTAAGCACGATCGCGGATGCAGCAATGCGGATGTACCATGGAAGGAATCCGATTGAGGACCGGTCCGTTTATCAGGAGACGGAGTGGGATGCGGAAAAGAGAAAGACGATGTGCGGCACCTTCCGGTCTGATGAAGATAACAATATCACGATTTTTGAGAAAGACGGAATCATGGCAGCAAAAGAGGGAGAGACGCTTCTTCGATTTGTGCCGGTGCAGGAATTTTTAGGGATTGTGCGCAACCCGGATAAGGATGGCTACGTGAGATTCTTCGAAAATGAGAATGGTGAGATCTTTGCAATCGGATACGGTGGAAGAATGCTGCCGAGAGTGAAGGACTGATTGGATCAAAGTTTGAGTATGAAAAAATGCCGGATGATCGGTCTTCCCGATCATCCGGCATTTCATGATTCTGATAAGAATATGTCAGCTTCGCTGACCAGAATCACGCGCAAAGTCTCACGGACGTTCGGCTTGAATTTGACTGCCATGCTGGATCCATACAGTGTGTTTTATATGACGATCAATTAGTGGATAAAGCTTTCTGCCCACTTTTTAAAGTTTGCGAAGTCCTCTTCGTTCGGATGGGAGAGGCCTTCATTGTATGTGTCGCGAAGAAGCTTTGCCTTTGCGTCCTCCGGGTCCTTTTCGAGCATTGCGGTAAATTTATTGGCGACTGTCGGCTGCATTTTCCCCTGGCAGACGAATCCTGTCAGAACGGTGTTGTTTACGGGAATATTTGCCTCTGCCTGCTTTAAGATCGAGTGGATGTAATCAGGAGCGGCATATCCGGCTGTGCCGAAAAGAGCGATATTCGTATTCTGAAGGTTTTTTAAGAAGATCCGTGTCCTGTCATCACAGCTTCCTTTATCGGTCCAGAAACCGGCGAAGATAAGGTCCGCGCCAAGCTCCGGGGAGTAATGGGACGTATCACCGAAATAAACACAGTGCTCATGCGGAAGGATATCATGGAGACGATCTGCGAGTGCTGCAGTATTTCCGGTTTTACTGGAATAAACGATGGCATATTTCATTGGCATTTCCTCCATTTACTGTAATGATGCGGCAATTGCGTCTGCAAGTGCGTCAAGCTCAGCTTCCTGATTGTCCTTCAGGGCTGATTTAATGGTTACATCTGCCTCGAGCACATGGATATTTTTCATTGTACCGAGGATTTCACCCATCTGCTTTGAGGTGGTTGCCGCCCAGGTTCCGTTCTGGATCAGGGCCGCGGTACGGTTTGTAAGACCGTGGGCTGCAAGCTGGTGGAGAAGCGTATCCATATTGCAGAAGATACCGCCATTATAGGTGATAGATGCAAAGACCATCGCGGAGGTACGGAACGCGTCTGCAATGATGTAGGACGGATGGGTCTTGGAGACGTCAAAGACGGAAATATGGCGGATGCCGCGGTCGGCAAGCTTTCCGGCAAGGATATCGGCAGCTTTTTCCGTATGGCCGTAAACAGATCCGTAGGCGATCGTTACAGATTTCTCTTCCGGCGTATAGGAGCTCCATTTGAGGTATTTATCGATGAGCCATGGGAGATCTTCTCTCCAGATCACGCTGTGGAGCGGGCAGATCATCCGGATCTCGAGTCCGGCAGCCTTCTTTAAGAGACCCTGTACGGACATGCCGAATTTGCCAACGATATTTGTATAGTAACGTCTCGCCTCAGAGAGCCAGGTGCCCTTATCGTCAATCTCATCAGCAAAGATATTTCCATCGACAGCGCCGAAGGAACCGAAGGCATCGGCGGAGAACAGGATCTTTTCTGTCTTTTCGTATGTAACCATAACCTCCGGCCAGTGTACCATCGGGGCCATCACGAAGGTAAGCTCGTGGGAGCCGAGAGAGACGGTATCGCCCTCTTTTACCGGAATCGCGCGGCTGTCCACATCAAAATCAAAGAACTGTTTCATCATTCCCACAGCCTTTGCGGTGCATACGATCTTTGCCTCCGGGTAAACGGCGATCACATCGGCGATGGATGCGCAGTGATCCGGCTCCATGTGGTTTACGATCAGATAGTCCAGAGTGCGGCCGTTTAAGGCAGCGGTCACATTTTCGCGAAAATCATGGGTAAAGGATGCATCCACGGTATCGAAGAGGGCTGTCTTCTCGTCAAGAAGAACGTAAGAGTTATAGGACATTCCTGTAGGAACCGGATAAACATTTTCAAAGAGAGCGATGCGGCGGTCGTTGACGCCGACCCAGAAGAGAGAATCTGTAAGCTTTCTTATGTTATTCATGTTAGAAACCTCCTGATAATAATATTGCTGTGGCGCTTTCGAAATCTGCCAGAACGAGAACGGTAAAATACCGGAAAGGTACTGGCTTTTAAAAGAGTCACAAAAGGTCGAAAAATAAAATTATCTGGCCTTATACATCTTAATTGTTGGCGAATTTTGAAGATATAAAAAATAAATTCAGACAAGACAGAAATATGGGCGCAGATATACTATCATTCTAAATGGAAAGCCTTTGGAAAGCAAGTAAAACCATCCTGTAAAATCTTAAAAAATTATTAAATACCAGTTGACAAGTGAGATATGAAGTCATATAATTCATTTGAAATTGATATTCGTTATCAATACGATTGATCCAATAAATGGTTTGGTGAGAGGTGATGGAAATGCTTACAGATGTAATTGTTTTGTTGCTGGTTGCCATGGCCGTGATCGGTGTGATAAAGAGCATCCGGAAACAGAAGAAGAGCGGTTCCTGCGGAGGTTGCTGCGGTTCCTGCTCCGGGTGCAGCGGATGCGGCAGTGTCCATTACGATACAGCTCCGAAAGCTCACAAAGCCTGAGCGGATGGGAGTGTAAAGAGGAGGAAACATGATGCCAATGACATTTTTACGTGCCGGTGAGACCGGTATGATCCAGCGTGTCGGCGGAGCGGAGGATACAAAGAGATTCCTCGCGAATCTTGGCTTCGTGGACGGAGCGGCAGTGACAGTGATCTCTGAACTCAACGGAAACCTGATCGTAAACATCAAGGATTCCAGAGTCGCGATCAACAAGGAGATGGCAAAGCACGTTATGGTGCAGTAGCTGTGAAAAAGGACAGTGACTGTTCAGCAGTTTGCCTTATCCCGCAGGGAAGTGCAGACTGGGAAGAATGGGCAGTTATGGATGATGAAAGTTCAAGTGGGAGATTTCCCACTTTGCTTTTTCCCCATGGGTTAGCATGCACTAATTAGCAACAACTAATCGGAAACTTTTGTAAAAATTCCGCAAAAGGCAGGGGGAATGGATCCGGACCGCAGGAGTGGTTCACAAGGATAGAAAGGAGAAGACATGACATTACGTGAAGTTCCGGTACATACAACGGTTAAAGTTGTAAAGATCAACGGAGAGGGCGCATTCCGCCGCAGAATCATGGACATGGGCATTACCAAAAACAGCGAGATCTACGTTCGTAAAGTAGCGCCGCTCGGTGATCCGGTCGAGATCACGGTCCGTGGATATGAACTGTCTTTGAGAAGAGACGATGCGGAAAGTGTCGAAGTCGTTACAGTTTAATGGCGGGATAGATGTTTTGCCTGATGTGTTGTGTATGCAAAGCATTGGCAAAACCCAGTTGCTGTCCACGCGGAGTGTGGACAGTGACAACACAAGTGCAGGAAAATAGGAGGATGAAAAATGGCTATTAAAATCGCATTAGCCGGCAACCCGAACTGTGGTAAGACGACCATGTTCAATGCCCTCACAGGCGCGAACCAGTACGTCGGAAACTGGCCGGGTGTAACTGTAGAGAAAAAAGAAGGTAAATTAAAATCTGCCAAGAGCGGTGAAGAGATCATCATCACAGACCTTCCGGGTGTTTACTCCCTTTCCCCGTACACACTGGAGGAAGTCGTAAGCCGTGATTACCTCGTTCACGAGAAACCGCAGGCGATCATCAATCTTGTAGACGCAACAAACATTGAGAGAAACTTATATCTGACGACCCAGATCCTCGAAATCGGTATTCCGGTCGTGATCGCGTTAAACATGGCTGACCTGCTTGCAAAGAGCGGGGATAAGATCGATGTGAAGAAGCTTTCCGAGATCTTCGGCTGTGAAGTTGTTGAGACCTCCGCGTTAAAGGGAACTGGCCTTAAGGAAGTTGTCGAAAAGGCGATCGAGGCAGCGAAGAAGAACGAGTGGAAGAACCCGGCCGGCATCTTCTCCGGAAACGTTGAGAACGCGATCGCAAAGGTTGAGGAGGCTGTTGGTGACGCTGTGGACGCAGACCAGAAGAGATGGTTCGCAATCAAGCTTCTTGAGAAGGACAGCAAGGTCATCGAGCAGTTACATCTTCCGGCATCCGCTATGGCAGCGGTCAACACAGAAGTTACACGTCTTGAGAAAGAGCAGGACGACGATACAGAGAGCATCATCACAGACGAGCGCTATACATACATCGGAAGCGTGATCGATAAGTCTGTTAAGAAATCCGGCAAGAAGCTTTCCACCTCCGATAAGATCGATAAGATCGTTACAAACCGTATCTTAGGTATCCCGATCTTTGCGGCAGTAATGTGGTTCGTTTACTACATCTGCGTAAGCACACTTGGTACCATGGGTACAGACTGGGCAAATGATACATTCGGCGGCGGCATTCAGGAATGGGCAGGCGCAGCACTCGCGGCAGCAGGCGCAAGCGACTTCATCCAGAGCCTTGTTGTAGACGGTATCCTCGGCGGACTCTTCGCTGTATTCGGATTCCTTCCGCAGATGGCACTCTTATTCTTAATGCTTTCCATCCTTGAGGACTGCGGATACATGGTACGTATCGCATTCGTCATGGACCGTGTATTCCGTCACTTCGGACTTTCCGGTAAGAGCTTTATTCCGCTTCTTATCGCATCCGGCTGCGGTATCCCGGGTATCATGGCTTCCAAGACCATCGAAAATGATAACGACAGACGTCTTACCATTATGACAGCCACATTTATTCCGTGCGGCGCGAAGCTTCCGGTTATCGCTCTTTTAGGCGGCATCATGGTCGGCTGGACCTCCGGAGATTACTCCGATGCGGGAAATACAGCATTCTTAATGTACGCGTTAGGTATCGCCTGCGTCCTTGTAGCAGCAATCATGTTAAAGAAAACAAAACCGTTCTCCGGCGAGGCAGCTCCGTTCGTTATGGAGTTACCGGCATACCACATCCCGTCTGCCAAGACCGTTCTTATGCACACCTGGGAGCGTCTGTGGGGCTTCATTAAGAAAGCCGGAACAATCCTGTTCCTTGCCTGCGTGATCATGTGGATCCTCTCCACATTTGGTTTCGAGAATGGTACGTTCGGTATGGTAGAAGATACAGAAAACTGCTTGATGGCGATCCTCGGAAGCGCTCTTTCATGGATCTTCACTCCTCTCGGATGGGGCAAATGGCAGTGCGTTGCAGCGGCGATCTCCGGATTCTCCGCAAAAGAGGGTATCGTTTCCACAATGGGTGTCCTTGCAAATGTCAGCGAGGATCTCTCCGAGGAGACAGACGTTGTCGCAGCCGCGATCAGAGACTGGTTCCCGACAATGGCAGCAGCCTTATCCTTCCTTGTATTCAACCTGTTAAACTCCCCGTGTCTGGCGGCTATTTCCACAATGGCCCAGCAGATGCAGTCCAGAAAGTGGTTCTGGTTTGCAATCATCTTCCAGAACGTGTTCGCTTACTGTGTAGCACTGATGTTCTACCAGTTCGGACTTCTTATGGAAGGTGGTTCCTTCGGAATCGGCACAGCAGCAGCTGTTGTTGTTCTTCTCGGATTCCTCTATATGCTGTTCCGTCCGGATCCATATAAGAACCAGAAGAAGGCATCCCGTCGCTCTGTGGCAGCTTAATTTTAGCAGTATTACTTCATTATTCCATAGAAACTCTATAAAAGATCCAGGTCAGAGACGGACATCGCTTCGTGGCCTGGATCTTTTCTGTTGGAAAACGCATAGCTTATAGAAGGAAGATTGCGAGAGCCGCGCCGGGGTCCGGACGGTCTTCGCGGATCAAAGGAGACAAAAACGATGGAAAATATCGGAAATATTATTCTTGGTATCATGATCCCGTTTGCGGGGACGACACTTGGAGCTGCGTGCGTATATTTTATGAAGAAGGGAATCCGTCAGAATGTGGAAAAAGGTCTTCTGGGCTTTGCGGCCGGTGTCATGGTGGCGGCATCCGTGTGGTCACTTCTGATCCCGTCCATGAATCTTTCCGCGGATCTGGGACGTCTGGCGTTTCTGCCTGCGGTGACCGGATTCTTCTGCGGCATCCTGTTCCTGCTGTTCCTTGACGGGCATGTGCCTCATCTTCACATCGGGTGCGATGAACCGGAAGGTCCGTCCTGCACGTTAAAAAAAAATACGATGCTTGTCCTTGCGGTGACCCTTCATAATATTCCGGAAGGAATGGCGGTCGGTGTCATGTTCGCGGGACTTCTTACGGCAAACAGTGGGATCACGTTAGCCGGTGCGTTTGCCCTGTCCGTCGGGATTGCGATCCAGAACTTCCCGGAGGGGGCGATCATTTCCCTGCCGCTCAAGGGTGAGGGAATGAGCAGCAACCGGGCATTTCTATATGGGACACTTTCAGGCGTGGTAGAGCCAGTGGCGGCAATCCTCACCGTTTTGATGTACAGGGTCCTAGCTCCGGTCCTGCCGTATCTTCTCGCCTTCGCTGCAGGTGCCATGATGTACGTGGTCGTGGAGGAGCTGATCCCGGAGACTGCGGAGGGAGAGCACTCGAATATCGGAACCATTGGGTTTGCGATCGGATTTGCATTGATGATGATGCTGGATGTGGCACTTGGGTGATACAATATGGACGACTGAGCATCCCCGCGGAGCGTTTATCTCAGTCGGACCTGATTCCCACTGAGACGAGTTTGTTGTTACTCACTACCTGAAGGAGGTGAGAGTCTTCCCGGCTAAGATAATATTATAGGGAAGGGCAACGCCCCCTTGTCCTCTGTCCGGTGGAAAAAGGTCAGAAGAATAAAAAGAAAAGTGGATATCCAGAGTCCATGATGTGACTCTGGGATATCCACTTTTTATTTCCGGCAATCAAATTTTTTAACAAAGATCGATCAAATTGTCAAAATACATCTATTATCGGAAATGCTTGTATAATTAGAATCTCTTCCACGTACCCCGATAGAAAAGCAGCAGTAGCGGGAAGAGCTCCAGACGTCCGGCAAGCATATCGAAGGTGAGGACCAGTTTGGAGAAGTTGGAGAACAGTGCAAAGTTCTGGGCCGGTCCCACGAGCTCCAGCCCCGGTCCGATGTTATTTAAGGTCGCCGCTACGGCGGTAAAGTTTGTCACAAGATCGAAGTTGTCGATGCCGATGAGCAACACGGAGATCGCGAGGATCAGGATGTATGCCGCCATGAAGACATTTACGGAGCGGAGGACCACATGCTCCACCGCGCGTCCCTCAAAATGGATCTTGCGGACCTGATTCGGATGGAGACTCTGGGAGAGCTCCTTTGTCAGGGAACGGAATAACAGCACGATCCGGGACACCTTAATGCCGCCGCCGGTGCTTCCCGCGCAGGCACCGATAAACATTAAGAGCACCAGGATCGTTTTCGGGACCGTTGGCCAGAGGTTAAAGTCCACGGTGGCGAAGCCGGTGGTGGTGATAATGGAAGCAACCTGAAACGCAACATGGTGGAACGCGAGGAATAGGCTGTCGAAGAAATCCCGGACAAAAAACGTGATGACCAGGATCGACGCGGCAATGATCCCGAGGTACCATCGCGCCTCCTCGCAGCGCAGTGCTTCCTTCGGCTTTTTCATATAGAAGAGGAAGTACACGTTAAAGTTGATGCCAAAAAGGATCATAAACACGGTAACTACGCCCTGCAGGTAGGTGGAATAGCTTCCGAAGCTGTCATTCTTGATACCGAAACCTCCGGTTCCCGCGGTGCCGAAAACGGTACACAGGGAATCAAACACCGGCATCTGTCCCACAAGCAGGAGAATAAACTCCAGAACCGTCAGGAACAGATAGAGTCCATAGAGGATCTTTGCGGTGGACTGCACCTTCGGGACCAGCTTTGTGACAGAGGGGCCCGGGCTCTCTGCTTTCATGAGATTCATATGATAGCCGTTTCCGGTAAGCGGAAGAAGGCAGAGAAGGAACACGAGAACGCCCATACCGCCGATCCAGTGTGTAAAACTCCTCCAGAACAGGATGCCGTGCTGAAGCGGCTCCACGGCGGGAAGAATACTGGCACCGGTCGTCGTAAATCCGGATACAGTCTCAAACAGGGCGTCTACCGGATTTGTGATGGATCCGCTTAAGAGGAACGGGATGGAACCCATGATACTCATGACGATCCAGCTTAAGGCAACCGTCACGGAACCTTCCCTTGCGTAGAATACCTTGTTTTTCGGCTGCTTGCGGACAAGGATCACACCCGGGATCAGGCAGAGGACGATCGTGATGAAGAATGCCAGCGCGCAGCTTTCATGGTAGATCAGGGAGACTGCCAGGGACGGCACGAGAAGCGCCGCCTCCACGTCCAGAATCCAGCCGATAATATAAAAGATCATCGAATAATTCATGGAATCGCTCCTTTATGATTTTAAGATATCCCGGATATCACCGAGACCGCGGTTTGTGGTCACGAGAATCACGGTATCCCCGACCTTGATTATATTCTGACCGCGGGGGGTGAGGATCTGACCGTTGCGGTTGATGCAGCAGATCAGAAGGTTGTCCTTTAAGTTTAAGTCCATAAGCGGCACATTCGTGACAGCGGAATCCTCTTTGATGGAGAACTCCAGTGCTTCGGCACGGCCGTCCAGGATCTTATACAGCGTTTCCACGTTGCAGCCGATGGTGTTCTGGCGGGCACGGACGTACTGTAGGATATAATCTGCCGTCAGGTACTTCGGGTAGATGATGCTGTCAATACCGAAGCTGTCGATCACGTCGTCAAAGGCGATCTTATTGACCTTAGCGATGAGCTTTGCGTTGGAGTGGAGCTTTCCGTAGAGGGCGAGGAAGATATTCTCCTCGTCAAGTCCGGTGAGGGCCACAAGGGAATCAGCGTAGGTCAGGCCTTCTTCCAGAAGAAGATCCCGATCACTTCCGTCCCCGTTTATGATGTCAGCGCCGGGAATCACCTCGCTTAAGTAATCACAGCGCTCTTTCCGCTGCTCGATGATCCGGACACGGAACCCGATCTTTAAGAGGTCCTGGGCCAGGTAGTGGGCGATGGTGCCGCCGCCGATGATCAGGGAATTTTTTACGGATTTTGAGCGGAGACCGATCTTTTCAAAAAACTGAGCCGTATTTTCAAGAGATCCCACGATAGAGAGGATATCCGTATCCTGAAGGACAAAGCTTCCGTTCGGGATCACGACCTCAGATCCGCGCTCAACGGCACAGATCAGGACATCACATTTTAACTGTCGCATGATATCCATGATAGTTTTTCCGCCGAACCCGATCTCCGGCTTTAAGCGGAAGCGGAGAAGCTCGACACGTCCCTTTGCGAAGGTGTCGATCTTGATGGCGGACGGAAATTTTAAGAGCTTTAAGATCTCTCTGGCCGCCGTCAGCTCCGGGTTGATGATCATGGAGAGTCCGAGTTTTTCCTGAATGAAGCGGATCTCCTTATTATAGAGCGGGTTTCTTACGCGGGCGATGGTGTCACAGTGTCCGGTCTTCTTCGCCATCAGGCAGCAGAGGAGGTTTAGTTCGTCCTCGCCGGTGACAGCGATAAAGAGATCCGCGCTTTCCACGCCAGCCTCCTGCTGGATATTGAAGCTGGCGCCGTTTCCAACGATTCCCAGGGCGTCAAACTGGTTGGAAAGATGTTCCACTTTCTGCGGATTCATATCGACCATAACGAGATCGTGGCCCTCGGCGCTTAAGCGCTCCGCAAGGCTCACGCCGACTTTTCCGCAGCCGACAATGATGATCTTCATATGTTTACCGGTCCTTTCAATTAATTACGCTTCCCAGCGTCCGGAAGCGCCGCACGGGAGTACAAGTTTGGAACTTGTAACCGGAAGTCCGATCTCCTCGGAGCTTACAGTTCCGCCGAACTGCGGAACAACGGCTGTTCCGAGCATATAAGTCAGAACGGCCGGAGCAAGTCCGGTTGTGTAGGAGTTGATCAGGTAGAATAACGGCTTGTCGGAGAGGAGCTTTGCACACAGCTTTACTAACGGGTAGATTGCGTCCTCGATCTTCCAGATCTCGCCCTTCGGGCCTCTTCCATAGGAAGGCGGATCCATGATGATCGCGTCGTAGTGGTTTCCACGGCGGATCTCACGCTCTACGAATTTTACGCAATCATCCACGATCCAGCGGATCGGCGCGTCCTCAAGGCCGCTGGACTTCGCGTTCTCCTTTGCCCAGGCGACCATGCCCTTGGAGGCGTCAACGTGGGTCACGGAAGCTCCGGCTTTCGCAGCTGCCAGTGTTGCTCCTCCGGTGTAGGCGAAGAGGTTTAAGACTTTGACCGGGCGTCCCGCGTTTTTGATCTTTTCGCCAAACCAGTCCCAGTTTGCCGCCTGTTCCGGGAAAAGACCGGTATGCTTAAAGCTGAAGGGCTTTAACTGGAAGGTCAGGCCTTTGTAGTTGATGCTCCACTGCTCCGGGAGATTGAAGAATTCCCACTCGCCGCCGCCTTTTGAGCTTCTGTGGTAGTGGCCGTTCATCTTTCTCCACTGTGGTGCCTTTTTATCGGTATCCCAGATAACCTGGGGATCCGGACGGACCAGAATATATTTTCCCCAACGCTCCAGCTTTTCACCGCCGGAACAGTCGATGACTTCATAGTCCTTCCATCCATCTGCTATCCACATAATTGTATTCCATCTCTTTCTTTAGACTTTTTTTGCGTAAAAACGGATCAGGGGCATAAAATGCCTATGATATATTAGTATAATAGATTCGGGGGATACTGTCAAATAGGAGTGGGGATGGAATGCGGGATGTTGGCGGAAATATGGGGAACATGAACGGAAAATGTGTCTTTCTGTGGCGGGAATGCGGCAGAACTGTGGTGGGGACTTAAGAGAATTGACAGGTATTTTCTGTTGAATAATCAGGGAGTTACTGGTAAAATAAAATCAGATGTATTGCGAAATGAAAAATACGGCCGGAAGGCAGAAATCCCATCGGCGAAGCTGATCCGGAATGGATGTTGGCGATAGTTATACGCCTTTTGGGGTACAGGAAGGAGACGGAGCGAGTGAAGAAAAAAGGGTTAAGAATACTGGCAGCAGCGGCGGTCCTGACTTTCGGATGTCTGACGATGAACGCCTACGCAGCGGAAGGCTGGGCGCTTTCCAATAATATATGGACGTATCTTGATAAAAACGGAAACCGCGTGACGAATGAGTGGAAAAAGGGCGCGGACAATCTCTGGAGATATTTAAACAACAGCGGTGAAATGGCGGTCAACAGCTGGGCTGACAACGATTACTATGTGGATTCCAACGGGATCATGGTGGCGGATAAGTGGATGAAGATCGCGTCTCCATATAGCAGAGACAGTCAGACCTACTGGTTCTACTTCGGGGCCAGTGGAAAAGTCACAAAGGACACCTGGAAGAAAATAGACGGAAAAAGTTATTACTTTGACTCTGACGGAATCATGCAGACCGGCTGGACCGAAGATGGGGATTACTATTTAAGCTCCAGCGGAGCGATGGTGACAGGATGGAGATATCTGGAGCCGAAGGATGAGGACAGCAGCCTTTACGGAACGGAAAGCGATGATGGAAAGTACTGGTTCTATTTTTCCGCAAGCGGAAAGAAGCAGAGCCCGTCGACCAGCGATGACGGCGGAGAGTATAAGGTAACAAAGATCGATGGAAAATACTATTGCTTTGACGCAGACGGACGGATGCGCACCGGCTGGGTGTATTTAGAAGGCGATCCGGAAAATTCAAGTAAGAGTTCGATTGCGGATTGGAGATATTTCGCGGAGAGCGGGATCCAGAACGCTACAGTCGGCGCGGCGATCCCCGGCTGGCTTTCCTTAAACCCGCCGGAACAGCTTCAGGACAATGTGGATGAGCCGGTCGTGTGGTATTATTTTGATAAAAACGGCGAGCCAAAGACCGGACCGGAAGACGGAAAAGCGTCCACGAGCGATTTTGTCCGCATCAATGGAAAGACGTATCTCTTCGACCAGAAAGGAAATCCGGTCAAAGGATTAAAGAAGGTACGGATCGGATCGACCAGCGAATATACGTCCTACTACTTTGATGAGTCATCCAGAACCTCAGTAAAAGGAAAAATGACCGTCGAGGAAGGCGATGGAAATAAGACCACGTTTTATTTCAATGAAGGGACCTATGCAGGCCGCGGAACAAACGGCGTGAAAAACGGATACCTTTATTATATGGGAAAACTTCAGCAGGCAGACAGCTCCAGCCGTTATGCGCTGATCAGCATTCCGAATGGAAACGGCGGTTATCAGACGTATGTGGTAAACAGCTCCGGACGTATCTCCAAGAATACGACGGTAAAGGACCGCGATGGAAACAAATATAAAGTGAATTCCAGCGGGATCCTGACGCATATCAATGACGAGGCAGCAAGCTCCACGGAAGATTACGGTGAGCCGACTGAGCCGGTATTTGAGAATGACTGATGGGAATTCAGGGTAAAGATAAAGAATTTTCAGAAAGACCAGGGGCAGAGATGTTCCTGGTCTTTTCCATTAGCTCCCATGTATCCAGAAAAACTTCTGATGGCAGGATCTGCAGCAAAGAGCGTTTACATATGATGGTTAAATAAAAGAGGATTCCGACTGCAAATACAGGCAGTCAGAAATCCTCAGTTTTTTAGTGTTTTAAACTTCCTCGCCGTTGATCAGCACATGCTGAATCACGCCTGTCACATCAAACGGGCAGCCGTCAACAATGACAACATCGGCGTCCTTTCCCTCTTCCAGGGAACCGACACGGTCAGCGATGCCGATGTGCTCGGCCGGGTTGATGGTTACGGCGCGGAGTGCGTCATACTCGTCCATACCGGCTTTGATAGCGAGCCCTGCGCAGAGCGGCAGATAGTGGAGCGGAGTTACCGGCGCGTCCGTGATGATGGAAACATGACATCCGGCTTTTGCGAGAATGCCCGGTGTCTCCCAGGTCTTATTCTGGAGCTCAAATTTAGAGGCATGTCCGAAGGTCGGACCTACCGCGAGCGGGAGATTCTCCTTCGCGAGTTCATCCACGATCATATGGCCCTCTGTCACGTGCTCCAGAGTCAGGCCGACACCGAATTCTTTCGCGATACGGATCGCGGTGAAGATATCGTTTGCCTGATGGGCATGGGCTTTTAACGGGATCTCATGGTTTAATACCGGGATCAGAGCTTCGGACTTCTGGTCGTAAGCCGGAAGCTTGGAGGCGTCATCACCGGCAGCCTCGATTTTTGCCTTGTAAACCTTCGCTTTATTTAAAGCCTCGCGGATCTTTGCGGCATTCGTCATACGGCTGGAGATTCCCTGTTTCTGGTAGCAGCGTTTCGGGTTTTCACCGAAAGCGCATTTCATAGCGATCGGGAATTTAACGATCATGTTGTCAACACGGGTTCCAACCGGTTTGATGGCAGCGAAGGTTCCGCCAATGGAGTTGGAGCTGCCTGGACCGGTTGCGAAGCAGGTAACACCGGCTTTCGCGGCCATCTTCATACACGGGTCAAACGGGTTGATTCCGTCGATCGCCTGTACCTGCGGAGTTACCGGGTCATTCAGTTCATTGTAGTCATGTCCCTCGTAGCCGATCCCGTAGCCGTCAAGACCGATATGGCAGTGAGCCTCAACAAATCCCGGATAAACATGGAGTCCGGTAGCGTCAATAACCTCAGCGCCGTCAGCAGAGAGACCTTTTCCGATCTTTACGATCTTTCCGCCGTCGATCAGGATGTCAGCGATAAAAGTTTCCTTTGATACCGCTGTGTGAAGTGTTCCGTTCTTGATACAAATCATGGGAATTCCTCCTCTTTTCAAATCATAACTCCATCATACATGAATTGCGAGAATATTTCAAGGATTCTTTCTGTACAGTAGTTAAAAATAAGTTACGATTCACGCTTTGCGCAAACAGTAATAAAAAAAAGGAACTATATCATCTTAAATGATGAAAAGTTCCTTATATTTGAGTTATGAAACTACATTCACCGGTGTTCCCTCAAGGAATCCCTTTACATTTCCGGCAAGGATGGAAACGAGACGCTGTCTTGTCTCAAGTCCCTTCCAGCCCATATGCGGGGTGAGGATCACGTTGTCGAGGGTGTAGAGCGGGTTGTCGGCTTTCGGCGGCTCAGTTTCCTGGACGTCGAGGCCTGCGCCTGCGATCTGGTGCTTTTCAAGCGCTTCGATCAGAGCCGGTTCATCGATGAGAGCACCGCGGGAGGTATTGATCAGGAATGCGGTCGGCTTCATGAGCGCAAGAGTCTCTTTATTGATCATATGCTTTGTCTGCGGAGTTAACGGGCAGTGCAGGGAAACATAGTCACTGTTCTTTAAGACGGTCTCAAGATCCACATAGCGGATGCCGTCTTCGTCGGCTCTCGGTGTTCTTGTATACACGAGAATGTTCATATCAAGAGCTTTTGCAATCTTCATTACAGTCTTTCCGATATGTCCGGCACCGATGATTCCTAAAGTCTTTCCGTTTACCTCAACGTGCGGAACCTGGAGATTTTTCGTAAAGTTATCATGGTTTCCGTTTGCCAGCATTTTCATCTGGACCTGCATGGTGGAGCTTAAATTTAAGATCATCATGACCGCCGTGTGAGCTACGCGCTCGGAGCTGTATGCCGGGATATTGCAGACGGTAATCCCCTTCTCCCTTGCGGCATCAAGATCCAGATTGTTGTATCCGGTACCAGCCTCACAGATCAGCTTTACGGAAGCTGGAAATTTGCGGATCAGGTCACCGTTTACCGGCATCTCCTTTGTGACGATAATATCAGCTCCCTCAATGCGCTCTAAGAGCTGTTCCGGTGTGGTATCATCGTAGACGGTCACGTCGGAAGAGAGAACAGAAAAGTCGAGATTTCCGTCGAAGTTCATTTTTTTTGCGTTTAATACAACGGTCTTGTCGCTCATGGGTAAATCCTCCTGAGAATAGTAATAGTTCGTAGTTGGTGGACATGTTTATTATAGCGCTCTTGAAATTAAGACGCAAGAAAAAGCTGCCCGCGAGGGACAGCTTTTTCTTGTGTGATGGGTTTTCTATTTTCAGGTTTGTTGATGGGCTGTTTTACTGCGCTTTCCGCTGCATTTTCGCAACGAGGGCGCTGGTCCTCTGACGGTAGTCGTCGAGTTCGGTGACGATTCCCATGAAAGAGGAAATAAGATCTAAAGAGGCGCGCAGAGAACTCTGCTCACCCTGTACGACTGCGCGTTTTGTGAGGCGCATAGCCTGCTGCGGCGCTGCCAGAAGCTTCTCCATATACTGCTCCACAAATGCGTCAAGCTCTGCATCCGGGACGCAGTGGGTAACGAGACCCATATCTGCGGCTTCTTTTCCCTTTAATGTGCGGGCTGTCCAGAACAGGTCTAAAGCTTTGTCCCGGCCGACGAGACGGGGCAGGAAATATGCTCCGCCGTCACCAGGTACAATTCCGGCATTAAAATAGCTTTCCGACATGGAAGCACTCTCCCCGGCGATCCGCACATCGCACATGAGAGCCATGTCAAGACCGGCACCGACTGCGGCACCATGGATCTTGGCAACCACCGGTTTATCGATTTCTTCTAAAAGAAGCGGAATTCTTTGGATTCCCTTCCAGAGTGAATTCTTTCTTGCGAGGGCTGTGGAGGAGATATCTTCATGACTTTCGAAGAATCCGTCACCGGCTGCCATTGCCTTGACGTCACCGCCTGCGCAGAACGCTTTTCCGTTTCCGGAAAGCAGAAGCGCATATACATCATCGTTGTCACGGACATCTTCCAACGCTTCTGTCCAGAGACGAATCATCTCCTCGCTGAAACAGTTGAGCTGCTTCGGACGATTCAGTGTGATGCGTGCAAGGTGGTTGTGTACTTCGTAGATCAAGTCTGCCATAGAATATCTCCTCCCCTGTTTACTCTCTCAATATACCATATTGTGGAACTGATTTCATTATATGGAATTTCATGCGAAATGTCAAGCCCTTGAAACCAGTTTTAACGTAAAATTTGCAAAAAAATATTGTCCAGAATCGAAAAATCCTGGACAATATCACGAAGCGAAAAATATTATATTTTATATCACAATATGAAATTCTGTTACAGACGTAATGATTTAACCATCTGCACATTTGCTTTACAGAGAGAGCAGCATCCACCCCGCCGCGCACAGAATTATGAGAAGTACGAGATTGTAAAGGGTAAATACCATCATGTACGTTCCGGACTTTGCTTCCGGAAGCTCAGCATAGGCCCGGTAGGAGATCACGCTTGCCATGGATGCGATCAGGGTCCCGAGGCCGCCGACATTCACACCAAAAAGCAGAGGACGTACCGCGTCGGTAAAGCCGGAGAGCAGGATCGCCGCAGGGACATTGCTGATGCACTGGCTTAAGAGAACACCTGCCGGAAATTCATGACCGGAGATCAGCTTCGTGAGGAGTCCGGAGATTGCGGGAATCCGTTCCATATTGCCGATAAAGATAAAGAAGCAGACGAATGTCAGGAGCAGAAAGTAGTCGACCCGGATAAACAACGAGCGGTCTTTTATGAGAACAGCGGTCAGGATGATGAAAAACATGACCGGCCAGGAATAGATCCGAATGACGCAGCCCAGACAGACGAGAAAAAGCGCCAGATAGAAGATCAGAGAACTCTTCGTGAGGCAGCCGTCCTGATGAAGGGAGGCCCGGCTGAGGGTGATGGCTTTATTTTTCAGCAGAAAAACGGCAGCTGTGAGCAGCAGGGCAGAGAGTATCGTTAACGGCAGCATGTATCCCACAAGCTCACCGGCCGAGAGGCTAAAGGAAGAGTAGAGATACAGGTTCTGTGGATTCCCAATGGGTGTTGCCATACTGCCGAGGTTCGCGGCTATGGTCTGAAGGACGATCACGGGGATCATGAGCTCCGGAAGTCCAGCCATATTGAGGATCAGGATGGAAAACGGGACAAATGTGATCAGGGACACGTCGTTCGTGATCAGCATGCTGGAGAAAAAGCAGAGTGCTGTCAGGGTGAAGGCAAGCTGGCGAGTGGAATGCATTCCGGCGAGCAGGGATGATCCGAGATAACGGAACAGACCGATCTCCTTCAGCCCGGCGACCACCGTCATCAGGGAGAAGAGGAGTGCCAGAGTGCGGAAGTCAATGTAAGACAGATACTCCGGTGACGGAGCGACAAAAAACATGGAGAGGACCGCCAGAACCGCTGCCGCGGAAAGGACTGGTTCTTTTTTTATGAATGACATGGATCGATTTCCTTCCTTATATAAATATTGTGCATGCGGCAGAAGACAGAAAAACTGTATACAAAGTGCCGCCCTGCAATTCAAGTCGAACATCCGAGAGACTTGGTGCGTGATTCTGGTCAGCAAAGCTGACAAATTCTATCAGAGTCACTGCCTATCCTGCGGGATGGGAACAACTGCAAAACTTCTGTAATTATTATAAACAGTGACTTTACGAATGTAAAGAAGAAGAGTATACTGTACATGTTTGGTCATTGCACACAGGTAGGAATTTTCTGACCTGAAAATTCCGTACAATACAGATGTGGCAGTGGATTTTGCCGATTTGGAATGCGAAGCATCGGCAAAATCAGTTACTGTTTGGGCTTCTTTCATGCCCGTATAGACAATGATGTCAGAATAATGGAAAGCGGCAGCTCTGGATGAAAATTCCTGGGTGCCGCTAATTTACGCGGAACAGCAGCGCATAAACAGGACAGGATGTCTGTTGTTTCTGTTTGAGGGAGGAATATTATGGGGAATAACAAGTTTTCAATCGCCAGTGTTGGAAACCGGCGGGCATTCCGGGATGGAGCCCGGGACGGGGTGCCGATCGCGCTCGGGTATTTTGCGGTATCTTTTTCACTGGGAATCGTGGCGCGGAATGTCGGGATGACACCGATTCAGGGAATGATCACAAGCGCACTCTGCAACGCGTCCGCAGGGGAATACGCGGGCTTTACGATGATCGCCGCGGGGGCAGCGTATATTGAGATGGCGATTGTGACACTGATCGCGAACGCGAGATATTTACTGATGAGCTGTGCCATGAGTCAGAGAATGGATCCGGAGATGCCGTTTTTCCACAGGCTTCTCATGGCCTTTGATATTACCGATGAGCTGTTTGGAATTACGATCGCAAGACCGGGCTACTTAAATCCATGGTATATGTACGGGGCAATCGCATTAGCGCTTCCCGGCTGGGCTGTCGGAACAGCCCTCGGTGCGCTGGCAGGTAATCTGATGCCGTGGCGTCTTGTGAGCGCCTTCAGCGTGGCGCTCTACGGAATGTTCCTCGCGATCATCATTCCGCCGGCGAGAAAGAGCCGCATCCTTGCGGGGCTTATCGCCATCAGCTTCGCGGCAAGCTACCTTGCGGAGCATCTGCCGGGGATCTCATCGATCTCCAGCGGCACGAGAACGATCATTCTGACTGTTGTGCTCTCATCCGCAGCAGCGATTCTCTTCCCGCATCCGGCAGAGGACAGCGAGATCGAGGTTCAAGAAGAAAACCAGGAAGGAAAAAATAATTCTTCTGCAGGTGCAGCAAAACAGGGAGCTTAATTGTATATATAGTAGAAAGCAGTTCTACTTGTAAGAAAAAGAAGTATTTACGAAAACTGTATCGTTAAATTAAGAGGAAATACATAAAAAACATGGAAAAGAATATTTATCTCTATATTGCGGTGATGGCGGGCGTTTCATATCTGATCCGTGTCCTGCCGCTCACATTGATCCGGAAACCGATTAAAAATCAGTTTATCCAGTCATTCTTATATTACGTCCCATATGTGACGTTAGCTGTTATGACGTTCCCGGCGATCCTCTCCGCCACAAACAGTACGGTGTCGGCGGCGCTGGCGCTGGTCATCGGAATCATCGCGGCGTGGTGCGGAAGAAGTCTCCTGTCCGTTGCGGTGATCTGCTGTGCGGTGGTATTCATTACGGAATTTTTCTTAGTGTAGTAAAAATACATAAAACACATATATTAAATAAAACAAAAGCAGTTTCGGTATCTGATCATCCATCAATCAAATGACCGTGCTGCTTTTTTACTTTATAGAAGACCGATTACGGCGTTCTCGCAGGGCGTGAAAAACCAAGAAAAAAGCAGTACATGGCGCAGAAAAACGGAAAGCGGCGGTCTGCCAGACCAATGCTTTAACGTCGTAAAATAAATGAGATAAAATCCCATTATCTGAAATTTCACAATACGAAATATATTCCATTTTGGCAAAAGTGCTGATTTTCTACGCGGAAATTTGGCAATTATTTGGAAGAATCGTACTTGTATTTGTGTGGGAAAGTTGTTATAATCAGTAGCCGTGTTGAGCGAAAAAAGAGTAATGGCTCATAAAAGCTGATTACATGGAGGTTTACCCATGAAGAAATTATTTGCATTCTGCGCAGGACTTCTGGCGGTCTTAAACCAGACTGCAGTTACAGCGCTTGCGGCAGAACCAGAGGCTGCCGGGGCGGCAGCACAGACGCCGTTATGGCTTTGTATTCCATTTGCAGGACTCCTGCTCTGCATTGCGGTCCTTCCGCTTGTGAAAGCAGAGTGGTGGGAGGCGCACCAGCCGCACGCGGTCGTGTTCTGGTCCCTGCTGTTCCTGATCCCGTTCGCCGTGAAGTACGGTGTGCCGAAGGCGGCGGAGACGACACTGGAATGTATCATAAACGACTACCTGACATTCATCGTCCTTCTTTTCGGATTGTTCTGTGTGTCCGGTAATATTACCCTGTCAGGTGATCTCGCTGGTTCCCCGAGGATCAATGTGGGACTTCTGGCACTCGGAACCCTGTTATCCAGCTGGATCGGAACCACCGGAGCCAGTATGTTAATGATCCGTCCGATCATCAAGATGAACGCGTGGAGAAAGAGAAGACGCCACATCGTGATCTTCTTTATCTTTATGGTGTCCAATATGGGCGGCTGCCTGACTCCGATCGGAGATCCGCCTCTGCTCATGGGATTCATGCGGGGGGTCCCGTTCTTCTGGAGCTTAAAGCTTTTGCCGATCCTGATCTTCAATATGATCATCCTGCTGTTCATCTTCTATCATTTTGATATGAAGGCATACAGAAAAGATATCGCAGCAGGCTTAAAACCGGATATCAGCAAACCGGGTACTGAAGTGAAGATCCGCGGCGGACACAACCTGATCTTTATCATTATGATCGTGATCGCCGTTATCTTAAGCGGTACCCTGCCGTCCATGCCGATGTTTCAGGATGCCGCAGGAAATGTCCTCGGGATCCATGTATTCGGAGAAGTTACATTATCCTATCCGGCGATTATTGAGTGCGTGATCATCCTTGTATCCGCATTCCTGTCCTTTAAGACGACGGATGGATCGATCCGCCGAGAGAACCACTTTACCTGGGGCGCGATCCACGAGGTCGCAGTTCTCTTCGTCGGTATCTTTATTACGATGCAGCCGGCGCTTATGATCTTAAAGGCAAACGGAGCGGAGCTTGGGATCACAGAACCGTTTGAGATGTTCTGGGCGACCGGTCTGTTATCCAGCTTCCTCGACAATACGCCGACCTATCTGGTATTCCTGACAACAGCAGGCGCATTAGGATTGTCACAGGGCATGGTGACGGCCCTCGGAACCGTTCCGGTCAAGATGCTGGAAGCGATCTCCTGCGGCGCTGTATTTATGGGCGCGAATACATATATCGGCAACGCGCCGAACTTTATGGTCAAATCCATTGCGGATGAGAACGGTATCCGGATGCCTTCGTTCTTCGGATATCTGATCTGGTCCTTTGGAATTCTTGTTCCGGTATTCATTGTGGATACTCTGGTATTCTTTTTATAGGAAGGGGGAGGAAATATGGCTGCAACGAAAGAAGAAATCAAAGAACTGGCAGAACATATCTACGATCTGGACGCGGAGGTCTATGTCCACCTTGGTTCCTCCCTGGGACGTGTATTCAACCGTGACAGAGAGCGCTGTGTTAATGAACTTACGGAGCTCCTCACAACAAGACCGCAGGGACATTTAGTCCGCAGCGAGCTTGGACTGATCGCGAACATGGCCCGTACCATCGAGGATAAAGAAGAACGCGCGATGTGTATGACCGAGTACAACCGCATCCTCAATGAGGTCATGAGTCTTCCGACAAGCTTCGCCAGCGGCGATGTGATCGACCCGATCCTCGCGAAGTTAAACAGCTTCAACGTAGCGAACCGTTTCTCCAACGACGACCACCTGATCATCTGCATCAGCTGGACATACGGAAGCGGCGGAATCGATGTCGGCTTCAAGCTTGCGGATAAGCTTCATATTAACTACTACGATGCCGATATTTTCGAGGCAGTATTAAAACGCCTCGACGCGGAGAAGGATAAGACGATCCGTGACGCGGCGGGATATGCCCACGTCTCTGAGGAACTGCAGCAGAGTCCGGCGAGCGAGTTTGAGGCAGTGACCCATATGTCCCTGAAGGATCATATCAAATATTTCAGCCGTTACCACGGCCTGAACCGTCAGGATGCCGTCTTCTTCAACCAGAGCGACCTGATCTGTGATATGGCGAAAAAGGAAGACTTTATTATCATGGGCCGCTGTGCCGATGCGATCTTAACGAACAACGGCATTCCGCATATCAGTATCTATATTACTGCACCGATCGAGCAGAGGATCCAGCGCGCGATCGAGGTAAACTCCGGATTAGACCGGAAAAAAGCGCGCCATTTCCTGAAAAAACTTGACAAAAAACATGCGCATTATTACAATTTCTATACCGGAAGAAGCTGGGGAAACGCGAACAACTACGATCTCTGTATCAACAGCGCAAGCTACGGAATTGACGGTACTGTCGATTTTATTCGGAGAATGATCGGTCGCGATAAGGATAAGAAAAAATCGGAATGATCCCCAAATGAAATGTGCTGCCGGCCTGTTTGCCGGACATGACAAATTATGATTTTGATGCCTGGCTGATATCAGTCAGGCATTTTTATGTAAAAAGAAAGGATCAACAGCATGCAGCTCGATATGACAAAAGGAAAACCGCTGCCGGTGATTTTGCAATTTACGATCCCATTGGTGATCGGAAATATCTTTCAGCAGCTTTATAATATGGCGGACACGATCATCGTTGGCCGCTACGTCGGTGCAGGGGCGCTGGCGGCGGTCGGTTCCACCGGGACGATCATGTTTCTGGCAACTGGCTTTGCGCAGGGAATCACGGCCGGATTTTCGATCCTCACCGCCCAACGATATGGGGCGGGGGATAAAAAGGGTGTGAAACGCAGCGTGGCAAACGGAATAATTTTGGCGGTGATCGCAGCGGCCATCCTGACACTGGTCTGTGTGTCGATCATGAACCCGCTTTTGCACCTGATGAATACGCCGTCGGATATCTTCCAGGACGCTTACACGTACATTATGGGGATCAGCATCGGACTTACGGCAAACATCTTTTACAACCTGTTTTCCGCATATCTGCGGGCGGTGGGAAACAGCCAAGTCCCGCTGTTTTTCCTGATATTTTCCGCCTGCCTGAACGTGGGGCTGGATCTGCTTTTTATCATCCGCGGCGGTATGGGCGTAGCGGGGGCCGCCTGGGCGACGAATCTGTCCCAGGCGATCTCGGCGGTGCTCTGCGCGGGATATATCTGGGTGAAGGTTCCAGCCTTAAAGCCGGAGAGGGAACACTGGAAGATCCACGGAAGCGACACGAGAAACCAGCTTGTGGCCGGGATTCCCATGGCGTTTCAGTTCGCGATCACAGCGTCGGGAACCATGATCATGCAGTCCGCTATCAACCTCTTCGGTTCCGTGGCAGTTGCGGCTTACACGGCTGCGGCGAAGCTCCAGAGTCTCGTGATCCAGGGCATGATCGCCATGGGACAGACGATGGCGACCTACGGCGGACAGAACTACGGATGCGGGGATGTAAAGCGGATCAAGGCAGGGGTAAAGGCAGCGCTTCTTGCGGAGTTTGTGTATTCCGTCACAGTAGCATTGCTCATGTGTGCGCTGCTCAGACCATGTCTCGGACTTTTCTTTACCGGGGACGTGGATATTTCAGCGATGATGCCGTGGGCGGAGACTTACTGCTATATGACTGCGATGTTTTTCCTGCCGCTCTGCACGATCTTTATTTTCCGCAATATCATGCAGGGCTGCGGATATGGTTTCCTGCCGATGATGGGAGGTGTATCGGAGCTCATCGCGAGACTGATTGTCTCCATGGCGGCGATGAAGCTTTTGAGCTATCCGCTCGCCTGTTTCGCTGATCCGGCGGCATGGATCGCTGCGGCGGTATTTACGGGCGTCTCGTATCTCTTTGTGATAAAAAAGATCGGGAGAGAGCTTAAGGAAAAGACAACTTAGAAAAACGTTTCGTTGACATTGTAATTGGCACGTTTAATTGACAGTCTGGTGCGACAGAGGAGAGAGACGGCAATGAAGAACAGAATGAGAAAAACTAGATTTATGGCGTTGGTACTTTCTGTGATGATGGTAGTGACGACAATATTCAGCGGTGTGACGGTCTACGCGGACAACGCGGAGAACGGATGGACACAACAGAGTGAGGATCAGACGGCAACCGCGTCTGACACTGTGAAGGTAAGCAAGGTGACCGCGTCAGATCCGGAGGAAAATAACAAGAATGCCATTCCGAGTGATATGACAGAGGAAGAACTCTACCAATTGTCAGATGAGGGAAAACTCACGAAGGCAGTTCTGACGAGGCTCGGCGCTATTGAACCGCAGGAGACGATCAGTGTAGAGGATCATATTGAGTTTACCTGTATCGTGGATGATGAGGATGATCAAGGGCATACGGATCTGAAAGATTATGTGAGGAAGGATATGGATATTAAAAGCCTGACTCCGGGATCTATCGAGAACGCGGCACCTAAGACGATCGATTATAAGGGACACAATCATATGTATCGTCGGGCTGTTGTAGGAAATACGCCGGTCTACTACGCGGGTATCCTGAATGTGGGCGGAACTGAATATGTGTACTATGTGACGAGCCAGAAAAATACGGAGCGTACAGTGTACTCTGTATTAAAAGACGGTGAGAAGATCAATCTGCTGTATGTCCACAAGAATGCATATACGATCGACTATGAGCTGGAGAATGACGGCAATAGCGATGGTCCTGCCCTGCAGGCGGATGATGTCTTTGGTGCGGACCGCACTGAGGTCGTGGAGAAGAATGGAAGCTATACATTTAAGGTACAGATTCCGAGAGGATATAAGGCGACGGTTGCGGTTGTGGATGAGGATGGAAGTGGAAAACGCGAGTTGCTGACTGGTTCAAGAACGACGTTGGGAGAGATGATCCAGTACAACAATACACCAACGAAGAATGAAGTTACGTTAAAGAATGGCAGTCCGAAAACAATGCTTCTCAATGGAACCTATGAAGTTAATAACGTGGGATGCAATCAGAAGATCCTTGTCAAATATAAGAAGGTGACAACGTTTAAATTCAGCGCTGAGGCATGGTTAAAGACACAGTACGCAAATAAGAATCCCCGAGAGATAAGAATCACAAATGTTACACCTACAGGAACATTTAATGATGATCATTCCTATACATGGAAATTTACAGGAAGTACAGCGGGCGGAAACACATTTGAAATGAACCAGTTGGAACTCAACGGCGAAGCTATTGAAGTTCCAATGGTAACAATGAAAGATACAGAGGCTATTACGAGCACGACTATACTGTCTACAGGTACTGTTGTGACGATTTCAGTGGCGTCTAATCATGGCACAAATGGTAAGGATGCTCAGCGTGATTACGCTGTAAAGATTGAAAACTGTTATGAAGATATCACTGTTTCTGGAGGAAACATGGTAGGGCATCGGCATAAGGAGATTGCTGTGCGTCGGCTGATCGGAGTAACGGCAGAGTGTTATAAGCTTACTAATGAAAAGAAGATGGCATGGGCAAAGATTGAATCTGATTCACTTATAATTCGTAAGAATGAAAACTCTGTTAATAATACATTCCGGTTTAAGACAGATATCGGTTACGGAAAACCGGATATCCGTATCCTGCCAAAAGACGCATTGACCATTTTGCAGGAGAATGACAAAGGAAGAGATAATTATATAGAATATCTTTACTATTCGAAAGAAGGAGCTGATCCTGAGAGCCAGCATTATGCTTCATGGCTGCCATCCTACGATGGAAATTATTATTTTAGAACAACTGAGAAATTAAAGGAGTATATGGAGAAATCCGATGCCCAGGGTGTCGTTCTCCTGGAGATCCAAGGAATCCCGACGAAGGTTGGCGTTAATTATGTTTCAGGCGGGGATCAGAGAGACAGCAATGGAAATATGATCTCTCCGGCTTCCAGCAATATCGTCAATATGCCGGGATTCGATAACGGCGGAGAAAATGGTTACAATACGATAAATAATCAGCATGTGCCGATCTCCACATTGATTCCGAGAGATCTGAGTGGAAAATTTGAATTTGATCATTGGCAGGTTGTTACAAGTCTGGGAGCGCCGAAGGAAGGCGCGGTCTATGCGACAGGACAGAGCGCGCATCTCACAACGGATACGTTCAATGATCTGGCGGACTGCTACCACTGGGATGACGCAAGGCAGAGAAACGTCTTTACCCTGCAGGCGGTATGGAAGAGCGACAGCGTCGATACCCCGATCAACTATGCGGTCCACTACTATGTAGATGGACAGGAGATCTATACGGAGACGCACACGGCGAACAAGGGCGCGAAAGTCGTTGTAGACGCATGGAGTTTGGGAACAACAGGACTTTCCAACGCAATGCTAGGAGTATTAGAAAGAACAAACAACGCTGGAAAGGATTATACGGATCGTGGAAATGTCCGGTATATCATTGACAAGACAATATCCACAACAGAGCTGCAGAATCTCCAGCAGGATAACAACGCGCTTCATGTTTACTTTGTAACGGCGGATACGCAGTGGAAAGTAGAGAAAAAGTGGGCTTTTTCGACAGATCAGACAACAGCACCTGTGGAGCAGATTACAGTACAGATCCAGAGAAAGACAGAAGACGGATCTGACTGGGAGAATGTGGAAAACTCATACGGTGGAGTGATCACCCTGATATCCACAGGTCAGTGGAGTGCTGAGACTGGAAAACTGCCTTTATATGAAGATGACGATGTGACAAAACCGTATACATACCGGGTCGTCGAGATGGGTAATGATGGCAAGGTTGTTGAAGAAGGAAAAACAATTACTTTTAACGGGTCAACAAATGGAACACCAAAGCGGGAATTCCTGGTAAACTACCAGAAGCAGGGAGATACCTGGACGATCTTAAACGCTGAGACACCGACAGGAGCCTTAAAGGTCAGCAATACAGTTTCCGGCGCTCAGGGAGACCAGACGATCGCCTGGGAGTTTATTGTAGAGCAGAAGAACCTTGATGGAGCAGGAAACCTGCTGAATGGAACATTTGGAGGGATGGAATTTAAAGATGGTACTGCCCGATTTAAACTGAAACATGGGGAGAGCATCATCGGCGTCGGTTTTCCGGAGGGTACTGAATTTACAGTGAAGGAGACGAAAGCCAATGAAAATGGCTACGTTTCCACCTGTAATGGAGAAAAATTGACTGATCAGGGAAATAATTTTACGATTACGGCAAACGAAACCGAGATAGCGAATTTCCTTAATAAGAAAGACATGTCAAAGGCATTTGTGTTCCTCAAGGCGATCAAGTATGTAAATAACGCTACGCCGTCCGACGCGCAGAAATATACGTTCTATCTGAAGGATGACAGCGGACGTCAGATCCAGGCTGTTCAGAATGATCAGGCTACAGTGAACTTTAGAGAGCTTGAATACTCAAAAGCAGGAACATACACCTATTATCTCATGGAGGCGGATGCTGGCAACGCTGATGTTCAGTATTCTCAACTGGTCTATGAGGCGGATGTAGAGGTAAAGGAAGTTGAAATATCCGGGGGATATAAGCTTGAGGCCACTGTAACCTATAAGATCCCTGGCGGAGGTATCGTAAATGGAACACCAGAGTTTAAAAATCAGGTGAACGAAGCTGCACTCACATCCGTGAGAGTCGTAAAACACTGGAATGACAAAGAGAGCGCAAAACGCCCGTCATCTGTCAAATTCCAGCTCTATAAGAAAAACGGCACGAGTCTGGAGGCCCAGGGAAAACCAGTGGAAGTAAGCGCCGATGTCAATGGTATCTGGTCCTACACATGGGGAAATCTTGATAAAAATACAGATTGGGACGTTGAGGAGGTAGACATTCCAGATGGATATGAGATCGGATCTACTTCTATGGATAATAATGAATGGATCATCACAAACTGCCTGAAAGCTTCCGATGTGCCGACGGCGAAAACTGTGACAGTAAAGAAGGTCTGGGACGATAAAGACAGTACAAAGCGTCCGGCGGTCGTGAATGTCCAGCTGTATAAGGATAGGACTCCTCACGGTGAGGCAGTGACACTTTCCGCGGATCATAACTGGGAGTTCACATGGACTGATCTTGACGCGTCCGCGGAGTGGACGGTGGATGAGACAGACGTTCCTGAAGGATATGAAAAATCGATCGAAAGGGAGATTTCTGAAGATCAGTCACTTACGACCTTCACGATCACAAATAAACAGGTAAATGAGGAGCCGAAGCCGCCGGTTGTAGAGACCGTTTCTGTTACAGCGAACAAGGTTTGGGAGGATGCCGGATACGCGAACCGCCCTCAGACTGTGAAGCTCCAGCTGTACCGTGATGGAGAGGCTTACGGCGATGCCGTGACGGTAAGCCAGGCTCAGGGATGGAGATATGTGTGGAACGGTCTTGGGAAGGATCACGTATGGACCGTTCAGGAGGCAGAAATGATCAATGGATATGATGTTTCTGTAACCAATGATGGAAATAACTGGGTGATCACGAACACGCGGAAAGCATCTGGAAACAATTCCGGAAATAATTCGGGAAGCAGCGATTCCGATGATGATTCCGATCACGACAGCGGAAACAGCGGAAACAATTCCAACGCAGGGGGTGTCGATAACAAGGGAACTGCTGTCGACGGCACGACATCCAGGAATGGAACAGATCCATCTGAGGCTGCCGGAAATACCGACACGGACGGAAAAACAAACGGAAATGCAGCCGCAGTCGCTCCGCCGGACGCGTTCGTAAAGAGCGGACGTCTGACACCCGGCAGCGCGGACGCGGCAGTAGCAGACGCGAAAAATATGAGAAAGAAGGACAGAAATGTTCCTGAGACTGGTGATGTGACACATGGCTATCTGTGGTTTTTACTTGCGGGAATTTCCCTCACTGGTCTTCTGGCACTGATACTCGGAAAGGAGCACTCTGACAGAAGGAGAAAGAGCTGATGGCAGAAGGAAAGAAGAAACAGAAAAAAAGCCCATGGTGGTACAAATTAGGAATCCTGGTGTTCGGCGCGGTGTTCTGCGTCTCCGCCTTTATGGTGGGCCGGGATTACCTGGCGGCAAAAAAGGAAGCGGACGCGTTCGACAGCCTGAGTAAGCTGGCGGCGGAGTACGCGGAGGAAAAAGCTCCGGCAGATCTGACGGAGAGTGCCGGGGAGACAACGGATCAGGAGAAAGCGGCGGAGTGGGCAGAACTCTTAAAGGAGGCTGCCGGATACGCGGCGCTTAAGAATGAGAACCCCGATTACGTCGGCTGGATCAGGATCCCGGATACAAGGATCGATTACCCGGTGGTGGACCGGGAGTCTGATCCGGAGTATTACCTCCACAGGGCCTTTGATGGTTCCAAGTCATTTGGCGGAACCCCGTTTCTCGGCGAGGCATCCGGCGTGGACACGAAGTGTCTGATCATCTATGGGCACAACATGAAAAACGGGTCCATATTCGGAACCCTTGATTCCTACAAAAAGGCTGATTACTGGAAAGAACATCCGATCGTCCGTTTTTACGTCGACGGAGAACCGCGGACTTATGAGGTCTTTGCGGCGGTGGAGACGCAGGTGCTCTATGAAGATGAGGATGGATTCCGGTATTACCGCTACGACGGGGATATTCCGGAGGAGGAATACGATGAGCTGGTGACCTGGCTCAGAGGACATTCCGACTACGACACGGAGATCGTTCCGGAGTACGAGGATCAGATCCTGATGCTGTCCACATGCAGCTACCATACGAAAAATGGACGGTTTGTGGTGGCGGCGAGACGGGTTGCGGAGCCGTAAATATAAGCTGCTATCGCGCAGGTCCGCGATCAATGAGATGCGGGCCGTGCAGGGAAAAGAAAAATGCCTTCTGGGTGGAAACTCAGGGGCATTTTTCCGCTGATCCGGAAAAACGCTTGACAGGGCAGGTGGTCTGGGGTATCCTCGACCTAAGACAGATCCGGATTCGGAGAAAGGAAGATGAGCTATGGCAGAGAAGATTTTGATCGTTGTGGATATGCAGAAGGATTTTGTGAACGGAAGTCTCGGCAGCAAGGACGCGGAGGCGATCGTCCCGGCTGTTGTAAAGAAGGCAAAAGAGTTTGATGGGGACCTGATCTTTACGAAGGACACGCATTTCGAGAATTATATGGACACCCAGGAGGGACATTTCCTTCCGGTTCCCCACTGTATGAAAGGAACCGACGGATGGAACCTGATCCCGGAGCTTGAGAAGATTTTCGTGGAGCGCGACGCGTCGATGTATGAGAAGATCACCTTCGGATGTCCGGAGTTAGCGGAAGACCTTCTTGAGAGAAATAAGAAGACACCGATCGAGTCCATCGAGCTTGTGGGACTCTGTACGGATATCTGTGTGGTTTCAAACGCACTTCTCATCAAAGCGTTCCTCCCGGAGACCCCGGTCTTCGTGGATTCCGCATGTGCGGCAGGCGTGACGAGGGAAAGACATGAGGCGGCTTTAGAGACCATGAGAAGCTGTCAGATCGTGGTGAAGTAAGAAAATTAAAGATTTAGAGTGAAATGATGTGCAGATATGGAGATCCTTTTATGGAGGGGACCTATATCTGCACATTTTTGTATATAGGAAAATTCGAGGAATGCATTGCTATACCAGAGGACGATAACGTATCGGGAATACGCATCTGCGCGAAAATACAGACTGCTGCGGCGCGGGAATGCGTTGAGATATAGGATAGGAATCTTGCCCGCATAAATTCTCAAATTCTGTAATAAGATGGTAAAAATATCATCGAGGGGCAACCCTATGAAGGAATATATTGAAGAACGGGCGATCCAGATCGCGAACTATATTATTGACGAGAATGCGACGGTGAGACAGACGGCGAAACGGTTTGGAATCTCAAAGAGCACGGTACACAAGGATGTGACGGATCGTCTGATCCATATCGATCCGTCCCTGGCGGCACAGGCGAGAGTGGTTCTGGATATCAACAAGGCGGAGCGGCATATCCGCGGCGGGCTTGCGACGAAGGAGAAGTACGAGCATGAACATCAGCTGCAGGCCTGCAGCAGGGTGGAGATGTGAGTGGGAAACTGCTGCGGATTGCCGCGGATATTTTGAGAGAAAAAATCTCAGTATCGACAAAAGGTCTGAAAACTGTGGAAAAATCCGATTGAATTTTCGAAATACATGCGATAGAATGGGAGCAGGACTGTTTCTGCAAGGGGAAACCCGGAAAAGATTCCTTCCGGAACAGCCTTATCAGAGGCAGAAAAAGTGACATGAAAGAAACGAACGGAGGAATAAATCATGAGCAAAATAGAGGAAATGATCGAGAAAGTTAAAGCACTTATCAACGCGCCGTCCTGCTGTGCGGAGGCAAAGGAAGCTGCAAACAAATGGCTTGAAGCCGTCAATACAGAGAAACAGGACGAGGCAGCAAAGGCGCTGATCGAGGAGATCGCGGCAGATATTATCCCGATCGACGGCCTGATCGCTTTTGCGGGATCTGAGGATGGGAAGAAGATCTTTGGAGAGGAAAAGGCAGCAGGAATCGAGGCTCACGCGAAGAAGATCAAGGCAGAGGGCGCGAGATTCTGCGACTGTCCGGCATGCACAGCTGTTGCTGCAATCTTAGCTGACAAAGCAGACCTCTACGCACCGACATACAGCCTCACATGGACTGTTACCGATGATATGACTGCAAAACGCATTGGCAGCGCCGGTTCCAAGATCCTCTCCACCCCGAACATGGTGGCTCTTATGGAGGACGCAGCCCTGGAACTTGCGAAATCCTACCTCGAAGAGGGACAGACGACCGTCGGCGCGGAGATCCACTGCCGCCACCTGGCACCGACACCGGTGGGAATGAAAGTGACAGCTACCGCGAAGCTCCGCAGCATCGAGAGAAGAAAGCTCTGGTTCGACATTGAAGTGAACGATGAAAAAGGCAAGTGCGGAGAAGGTTCCCACCTGCGCGTTATCGTAAACTCCAAGGCGATGAGTGAGAAGGCGGAGAAGAAAGCAGAATAATCCGACAGCAAAGGAGAAGAGACACATGGGAAAACACACCATCGATCCGCAGATCAGCGCGGAACACCTTGCGGGCGCGGTCCGCTTCGCAACCGTATCAAACGCGGACAATTCACTGACTGACTACACAAAATTTGACGCGTTCCACGAGTATTTAAAGGAAACATACCCGTTAGTACATAAACACCTGACCCTGGAACATACCGGACAGGCAGGACTTCTCTATCACTGGAAAGGAACCGGAAAATCCGGTGCCGCGCCGCTTCTCTTAATGGCGCATCAGGACGTTGTTCCGGAAGGCGACCTTGAAAAGTGGACATATCCGCCATACTCCGGAACCATCGCCGATGGAAAGATCTGGGGCCGCGGATCCAGTGACTGCAAGAGCAACCTGATCGGACAGCTGGAAGCCGTTGAGGCACTTCTGGAAAAAGGCTACGAGCCGGACTATGACCTTTACCTTTCCTACGGATACATGGAAGAGGTCGCAGGTGGAAAGATCCCGGCGGAGACACTCCGCGGAACCGGCATCCGCTTCGGCGCCGTCCTTGACGAAGGCGGCGGAGTCTGCCCGGGAAGTGATTACGGAATCGACGATAAGGGACTCTGCACCATTGGTCTCTGCGAAAAAGGATATGTGGACTTTGAACTCTCCTACACCGCAAAAGGTGGACATTCCAGCCGCCCGGGCGAGAATTTCGCGACGACCATGATTGCAAAGGCACTGATCGCGATCCAGGAGAACCCGATGCCGTACCGCGTGACGGATACGATCCGACGCCGCTTCGAGGTCCTTGCGCCGTACATGGCAAAGGAAAATCCGGAGCTTGCAAAGCTGCTCGAGAAACCGGATGAGAACCTGGAAAAACTTGTTCCATACTTCAAGAAAGATCCGGCCCTCGACGCGATGTTCCACACCACCGTCGTTCCGACGATGCTTTCCGGATCTGCCCAGGCGAACATTCTTCCGGCGAAGGTCACCGCAGTTGTAAACAGCCGTATCCTCACGGGAGATACCGTTGAGAGCGTAAAGAAACACCTGGAAGACATCGTGCCGGATGAGGTGGAAGTGCGCGTTCTCAAAGGCAGCAACGCGTCCCCGACATCCCTGTACGACGGAGCCATCAAAGACCTTCTCGTTGAGATCAGCGGTAAGATCTATGGCGATGTGATCCCGTGTCCGGAGATGATGCTCGGCGGAACAGACGCGAGATTTGTCTACGACCTCAGCGACCGCGTATACCGCTTCTCAACGATCTACGCGCGAGAAGACCATCATGTCCATGCAGCGAACGAGTTCACAGGAGTAGAAGAGCTGGCGGACAGCATCGACTTCTATATGGAACTGCTGACCAGATATGGGGAGACTGCGAAATAATTATATGAAAATCTTTTAAGCTGACCAAAACAAACTCAGAGCCAGGGATATAAGTCTCTGGCTCTTTCTGATTATTATTAATCTAAATAACTTTTCATTGCCTTTAAGGCATTTTTTTCCAGACGGGACACCTGCGCCTGACTAATTCCAACTTCCCCCGCAACCTCCGTCTGCGTCTTCCCCTCAAAAAACCTCATATCAATAATCCGCCTCTCCCTGACCGGCAGCCTCTTCATCGCCTCACTCAGAGAAAGCTGCTCCACCCAATTCTCCTCCCGGTTCTTTTTATCACTGATCTGGTCCATCACACAAAGCGGATCCCCACCATCCGTATAAACCGGCTCATAAAGACTCACCGGACTCTGGATCGCATCCATCGCATAGGTGATCTCCTCTTTCGAGATCCCCACCTCATCCGCGATCTCCATGATCGTAGGTTCCCGCAGATTCCTCTTCGTGAGAAGCTCCCGCGCAGAAAGCGCCTTATAAGCCGTGTCCCTGAGCGACCTGCTCACCCGGATCGAATTATTATCCCTCAGATACCGCCGCACCTCCCCCAGGATCATCGGCACCGCATAAGTTGAAAACTTCACATTCTGCGACAGATCAAAATTATCGATGGCCTTGATAAGCCCGATGCACCCGATCTGAAACAAGTCATCCAGATTCTCACTGCTCCCTGAAAACCTCTGGATCACACTTAGAACAAGTCTCAGATTCCCCTTAATATATGTTTCTCTTGCGTCCGTATCTCCATTCTGGATCCGTCTGAAAAGGTCGGTTTTTTCCTCATTCGTCAGAAGCGGGAGTTTAGAAGTATTAACCCCGCAGATCTCAACCTTATATCCTGCCATGACAAGAACCTCCGCAAATTATTTTCATAGAAAAATGATTTACGGAAACCAGGCAGTTTATACATGAGGAATGCGGGAGTTATTTCCTGAAAAAATATGTGGAATGGCCTTGAAAAAGGAAAAAATGTGCTCATGTAAATGGTGAAAAGCACAACGATCTTGTATGCCGGGACAGGCAGTCTGCACACAGGGTGGAGCTTCGGGACTTAAGACTCGACGGTCGGATTTAAGATCACAGAAGCATAGAATACCCCGTCCTTCCACTCAAACCGCGCGTCGCCATGATGCCGGTCTGCGATGATCCGGATGGACTGGGTTCCCATGCCAAGACCGTCGTGCTTCGTGGAGAGAAATCGTTTTTCCTCTGTGACCGGCGGCTTCCGGCATGGATTGTCCACGGTGATGGACATGAGGGAGTTTCCTGTCTGGCGGATATGGACCTGGATCGCACCGGTTTCCTTATTTTCCAGGCATGCGTCCACCGCGTTTTCCAATAAGTTTCCTAAAAGCACGCAGAATTCCGGCTCCGGGATCGGCGTGTTCTTTTCCATCCGCACATGGATCTCCAGGGAGGTCCCGGCGTTATCCGCGATCTGCGCGTAGTAGGACAGGACCGCGTTGACGGCCTGGTTCTCACAGTAGGCAGGCAGCCGGTCCGGCATCATGTTCTTCTGGAAGGACGCGAGATAGTCTGAGATCGCGGTAAGGTTTTTTTGCGCCGCGTACCCGGAGAGCACCGTGAGATGCTGGCGGAGGTCATGACGGGCGATCCGCGCCTCATCGATGGAGCGCTGGAGATTACGGTACTGGGCGCTCTGGAGATGCAAGAGCTCATTTTCCCTCAGGAGTCTCGTGTTCTGGTTCATCTCCGATGCCATGAGGTAGAGCATCAGATAGAAGAGCAGGAGAAAAGCCAAGAGCGCCACGTTTAAGATCGGGTAAAATTTCATGACCCGGTTCGTGTAGAGCGTCTCGTAGTACCGCGGGCGGATCAGGCGGTTTAACAGGAAGAATACTGCGGGAAACAGCCAGAATACATACCAGGTCTTCGCTATCTCGATATCGTCCACCAGCCATTTCGCGGCGTGGGTCGCCGGATACCAGACGGCGGCCACGATCAGGACGGAGAGCAGCAAATGGATCCCTGCTCCGGGCAGCGTGAAAAGACCGGAAGAGTTCGTACGGTCACTCAGGGCGTCCGCAAAGAGCGCCAGGTTCGTGATGCAGGAGAAGATCGCGCAGACAGCGATCAGGATGCTGAAGGGCTTCCACGGGGTAAGGTCACAGACCAGGTGGAAAAATACCGCAAAGAGAACAAAGGCCGGCAGGATCCAGACTTCCTTGGAAAGCCCGAATTTCGCGCAGATCAGTCCGCCTGCGAAAGCCCAGAGGATCGAGACCGGGATCCCGATGAGAAAAAGGATCAGCGGTTTCCTGCGGAGCCGGTTCTGGACCGGAAGAAAACAGAGGACGGCGCAGGGGACCATGGAAAAAAATTCCAGAAAATAGCGCATAGTCAGGGACCAGAATGAACTGTTCATATTTAGAGTCCTCCTCTCGTTCTAGCGAAGGAAAAGGAAAAGAACTGCTCCTTTACTTCTTCGTATTTTGAGCGGCTGATGGGGACGGATGTCCCGTCTGTGAGTCGAAAGCTGCTGCCAGAGAGACTCGCGACAAACTCAAAGTTCACAAGTATCCCCCGGATACAGCTGCAGAAATAAGGATATTCCAGCAGAAGATCGGAAAAATCCGCGTCCCGCATCATGATCTTTATGGAATCCCCGTTCTGGAGATGGACGAGGGCATAGCGTCTCTGGTATTCAGTGTAGGTGATCTGATGGAGAAAAAGACGGACTTTTCCGCCCGCGCCCGGGACCATGATGGACTGGGTGTGCTCTAAGGATTCCACCCGGCAGCGGTTCATGGTTTGGATAAAACGGTCTTTTGTGTATGGCTTTACGAGGTAGCTGGACGCTCCGACCTCATAGCTCTGGACTGCGAAGTCTGTGGAGGTGGTCGTAAAGATCACCTGGCAGGAGGCGTCACTCTTTCGGATCCATCTTGCGGTTTCCATGCCGTTCATGTCTGCCATATAGATATCGAGAAAAATCAGGTCAAATTTTCCCGCCGAGAACGAGGCGAGAAATTCCTCCCCACAGGTAAAGCGCACGGGAGCGGGAACCAGGGGAATCTGGTGTTCGCCCGCCCACTCCGTGATAAATTTTTCTATAACATTAAAATCATTATCGAGATCTTCGACGACAGCAATTCGCATAGTATCCCCGCCTTTCATCTGGATATCATCATTATAACAAATATTGACAGCACTGAAATTACAACTCGTGCAGAATTTCGACATCTTGTGCACGAATGATTGACTGGGACCGTGATATGGTGATAGGTTAGATCTGGAAACCAGCGAAGCAACAGCCTCTTCGCCGGTTCTATTTGTTCACAGTCGGGAGACTGGGGACTGGGGGGAGTTTTTATAATACACAGAAATGCCGCGCAGCCGGATCCATTTCAGGGAAAATTGATGGATCGGGTCAACGCGGCATTTCTGTGTTGTCAGTCTGTGGAAAAAAAGATACCCATTTTTTATGATTTATGCTATACTAACTCTATTAACTTGAAGTTTTACCGTGGTATAGCGATGCAGCGGACGAATCAGAATCATTTGGGCATCCACGGCATTGAAAGATAAAAATTCCGGTCACATTGCGGGAATTTTCCATAAAGAAGGAGAACACACATGAAAATTGAAAATTACGAAGTACATCTTCCGAGCTATTCCATCGGAAATGCCATCTATGATAAGATCGGTCCGGTCTGCGAATCCTACGGAAAGACAGTCCTGGTGATCGGCGGAAAGCTGGCCCTGGAGGCGGCCTATGATAAGATCAAGTCGGCTGTGGATAAGACGAACCTCACGATCATCGGAAAAGAACTGTTCGGGGAGGACTGTACCTACAAGACTGTGGAGGCGCTCCGGGCGCTGCCGGTCTATCACGAGGCAGACATGGTCTTTGGTGTCGGCGGCGGAAAAGCGCTGGATACCGTAAAGTGCCTCTGCATCACGGACGATAAGCCGGTATTCACATTCCCGACCATCGCCTCCAACTGCGCCGCGACGACCTCCGTCTCCATCATGTACAACGATGACGGGACATTCTTAAAACCGCACTTCTTTATCCGCCCGGCGATGCACGCCTTCATTGATACGGAGATCATCGCAAAAGCTCCGGCGAGATATATGTGGGCTGGAATTGGCGATACTTACGCAAAATATTATGAGGCGAAGATCTCATCCAGGGACGAGCGTCTGGAGCACTTCACAGCGGTAGGCGTCGCGGTCAGTGAGATGTGTCTGCAGCCGCTTCTTGAGTATGGTGTAAAGTCGTATGCGGATCATCAGAAAGGGCTCTGCACTTACGATGTGGAGCAGGTGGTCCTCGCCATCGTTGTCACCACGGGAATTGCGTCTATCTTCCTCACAAAGGACTGCACTCCGGATTACAACAGCGGACTTGCCCATGCGGTTTTCTACGCGCTGACGTCTTATCCGGTGATCGAGAAACGCCATCTTCACGGGGAGGTCGTTGGCTTTGGTGTTCTCCTTGCACTGCTTGTGGACAGACAGGAAGAGGAGTTTGAGAAGATCTATAAGCTGAACCGTGAAATCGGACTTCCGGTATCCCTAAAGGAGATCGAGATCACAGAGGACGAGTGGGAGGAGAGCATGAACCGGATCCCGGAGATGTCCGATGTTGCCCATTATCCGTACAGGGTGACAAAAGAAATGCTGAGAGATGCCATGGACCGCTTAAAGGAACGGGCAGGAAAGGACGCCTATGACACAGAAAAATAAAGCCGGTTCCATGATCTTAGGGGTTGCGTTTGTGTGGTTTACGACTCATTTCGGCGGCGGTTTTGCCTCCGGCGCGCAGATCTACAGTTACTATGTGCGTTATGGGATCTGGTGCCTGATCATGCCGGCGGCCGCGATGCTCTATAATACAGTGTTTTTTGCCTACTGCCTGCGTTTTGCGAGAAAACATGAGGTGTACGATTACCGGTCCTACAATAACGCGTTTTACGGAAAGTTTTCACCGGTCTTTTCCAACCTGTTTGAGCTCCTGTATCTCTGTGTGATGTGTGTGGCCCCGGCGGTTGCCTTTGCGACGGGCGGTGCGACGCTGTCTGCGCTCACGGGACTTCCGTATTTACTCTGCACGTTTGTGATCGGTGTGTTTATTTTTATCGTGGCGATCTTCGGAACGGATCTTGTCCGGAAAGTGGCATCGGTGCTTTCCGTCTGCATCATCGCGGGACTTCTGATCGTGTATATTCCGAACATCGCGGCAGGCTTCGGCGCGATCAAAGAGACCGCAGCCGTAATGCAGGCGGAGTCGGTTCCTTTCGGGAAAGCGCTGTATTCTGCGTTCCTCTACGGAACATTCCAGTTAGCGAATGTGGCTGTTTTCGTGCAGCACGCGAAGTCCTTCGAGAAACCGGATGACGCGGTGAAAAGCATGGGGATCGGATTCGTGGTGAATACGCTGATGATGACTATGGTAGTTCTGGGAATCATGACGGTCTGCCAAAACCCGGAGATGAAAAACCAGAGCGTCCCGACCTTGTTTATGGTCCAGAACGGTGTCGGTAAGGCGTTTATGACACCTTTGATCTCGGTTCTCATCATTCTCGGAGCAGTGTCCACGGCAGTCAATATGGTGGCTGCGATGGTGAGGAGGATCTGCAGCGGAATCGAAGACGGATGTGCTGACAGAAAGAAAACTGTTTTGGCCGGAGAATCCGTGAAAAATGCAGGCGAAACGCCTAAGAGAAAGATCTCCCGCCACGAGATCTTTGCAGCCCTGATTTGCTGCATTGTAGATTTCGCCATCGCCCAGTTCGGTCTCCTGACCCTGATTCAGCGTGCGTACAGCGTTCTCGCGTATCTCGCAATTCCGGTGATCCTGATCCCATATCTGGTGCATATGGCGGTTACGAGATTTGATACGAAATAAATAGAAAAAATACATGTACAGAAAAAACGTCTGTAATGGATCAGGTAGATCCTTGTCAATGAGGCAGGAGTCTTATATGGATGAGATAAAATCTGCGGCAGAAATCCGGTGAGTGGAATATCATCGGATTCTGCCGCAGATTTTTTCAATATGGAACTTTTTGTTTTTTAGTGGAACGCCTCTTTCGCATACTGCTCCAGCTCATCCCTGAAATCCGGGTGCGCAATCGCGATCATGGCCTCGGCGCGCTCTCTTAAGGTCTTTCCGGAGAGGTTCGCGATGCCGTACTCGGTCGCAACGCTCTGGATCATGGTACGAGGAGCGGATACGGTGGAGCCGCCCGGAATGAACGGAACGATGTTGGACTTTAAGGTGCCGTCCTTTGCTTTTCTCGCGGAGTTGATGCAGATGTATCCTTTTCCTCCGATGGAGCGGTAGGCACCCTCAAGGAAGTCCATCTGACCGCCGATGCCGGAGAGCTGTCGGGTTCCCGCGGACTCAGCGTTTTCCTGCCCCATAAGGTCAACCTGCACGCCGCCGTTGATGCTGATGACATTCTTCATGGTTCCGATGCGCTGCGGATCATGGACATAATCGAGGTCAGCCGGGTGGAAAAGCTTTGGATTTTCCGCAATCCAGTCATAAAATTCCTGAGATCCCATCGCAAGGTTCCAGGTGGAAAGACCGGTGTCAAATTCTTTTCTTGCGTTTGTGAGTTTTCCTGCTTTCCAGAGGTTTAAGTAGGCATCACTGATGGTTCCGGTATGGCAGCCGAGATCCTTAAGATCCGATTCTGCCAACATGTTCGCGACGGTGAACGGAACGCCTCCGACACCGAGAGAAAGGACAGCGCCGTCCGGAATCTCATTTACGACGAGCTTTGCAATGGCGATATCGGTTTCGGACGGTGCCTTGTAGGAACGTACCGGAAGTGGTTCATGTTCGCCTTCAACAATGTAGTCAGCCTCAGAAAGATGGACCCGGTGGGAACCGTCCACACCCTGAAGCTTCGGATAATGTTCATTGATCTCAAAGATCACAGTTCTTGCATTCTCAAACATGGTTCTCCATGCGAAGTTTGAGATGCCGAGACCGCAGTAGCCGTTCTCATCCGGTGCGGATACCGGGACAAAGGCAACGTCTGTCTGGATATAGCGCTGGCGGTAGAGTGTCGGGAGAAGACGAAGGACCACCGGCATGAATTTTACGAGGCCGCGGGTCTGGAGTTTCCGTTCGTAGTCACCGATATGCCAGCTGTAGTAGGAGAAGCTTTCCTGTTCCGGGTCAGCCTCAACGACCTCGATGCGCGGACGGATCACGAGACCGCCGCGGATCTTAACGTCCTTTAAATGACCTTTTCTTGCAGCAAGTGCCCTATCAAGAAGTTCCGGGAACCCG